>Ga0080013_1002925_pt1 | contig 19010 bp, 25 predicted proteins | sample ETNvirenome_6_85_FD_69236 | JGI IMG/M metagenome (GOLD analysis project Ga0080013, IMG submission 69236) | Marine viral communities from the Pacific Ocean - ETNP_6_85 (SPADES assembly) (version 2) | ecosystem: Environmental > Aquatic > Marine > Oceanic | place: Pacific Ocean | collected 2013-06-19 | reverse complement strand
TACGGACGTTCCAAATGGTATGAAGATGTTCAACAGAACTCCATTGACAACTTCAATGGAAGGGGACTTCGATACTGGCAACGTTAGATACAAAGCTAGAGAAAGATACGCTTTTGGCGCATCTGACTATAGAGGTATCTTCGGTTGCGAAGGTGCGTAAGCAATACTAAACAAATTTGTGGCCGGACATAGTTCGGCCACATTTTAAAAATATACGGTGAGATTCATGAAAAAATTTACAGTAAAAATATGGGCATACGATCATTATGCTTCTTTTGACGTAGAAGCTGAAGATAATGCTGAATCTATTGAAAATTCTATCCTTGACAAAATTGGAGAAAAGAGTATAAACTGGGAATCAACGGGAATGTTTGGTCCCATGAACAGAATAACCTATGAGGAGGTTATAAATGGTACACGACCTGTACAAACAAAAAAGGTCCTTGGAGTTGAGGTGGCAGTTGGAGTATGAGCAAAGTGGTAAATATACTCTCAATATGGTCGAAATTGATAACGCTATTAAAAATGTTATCACTGAGATTAAACTCGAAGAATCAAAGATTGCTGATAGACAAAATGCAATTGAAGGCGCCACTGCCCAAGTTTCTGTAGCTACTTAGGCTAAAAGCTACATCGCTGAAATCGTATATTTCTTTAAGGCTCTCTTGCACTCTACTAAAATCTAATATATAAATTAATCACTATACAATTAATAATAAAACTTAAATGTAGACGCGTATAGTCGACAACCCCTAGGGACTACATTTAAATATTCTAGGAGGAATATTATGGCAAACACTACATTTTCAGGACCAGTTCGATCAGAGAACGGTTTTGAAGTAATTGAAAAAAGTGCAACTACTGGTGCTCTTACATCTACAATGAGCATTAAGGAGTTCACTGCAACTATTGAAGTTGCAAACGGTGACACTACTGGAAAAGAAACATCTATCCAGATACCTACAAACTTTATTCCATTAGGAATTGGTGTTGTAGTAACTGTAGCTTCTTCAAACGCTGTTAACTTAGTTGACATCGGAACAGATGCTGACACTGATGGATATGTTGATGGAGCTTCTTTAGCTACTAACTCAACTGGTTGGAAAGGTTTCCTAGGTTGTAATGGAGCTTTAGGAATGTCTGGATTTTCACCAGGAATCGCAGGTTTAGCTGGAGACGAAGTTGAACTTGTTTTATCTGGAGACCCGGGACATGGAGCAGGCGGAGCGCCAGCTGTCACAACAATTGTGTTAAAGATTTTTGGAATTGATTCCACTTCTGACACAGCGTAATAAATAATTAAAGATGCTCCTTCGGGAGCATCTTTTTTAAGGAGAATAAAATTATGTCAATAACATCAAAAGTAAGACAAACAGTTGTTTTAACTGCAACCGGTCAATTGCAAAGTTTGGTAATGGATAATACTGCTGTTCCTACAACGGCAACAGCTACTGATATTAAAAAAATTAATATTATGAACATCTTTGCAATGTCTAGTGGAGCTAATGCTGAAATAAAAATTTATAATGAAACTGGAAGTGCGACAGCAAAAAATTTAGTTTATCATGGTAAGTTTGGTGCAGCCGCTGATGCAGTTCAAGAGTTTAAATTACCAGGAGCTGGTATTTATTGTGACGAAGGAGCTTACGCAGTTTTAGCTAATATAGACTTTTTTTACGTAGTCGGAACATTTTAAAGGAGTAGCCAATGGCGAATACTACTTCTTCAGCCTACGCATTTGATCAGAACTTTTCAATTGATGAGATCATTGCAGATGCATACGAACGTCTTGGTCTAGTTGGGACGGCAGGACATCAAATAAAAACTGCTAGAAGATCTTTAAACATTCTTTTTCAAGAATGGGGTAATAGAGGAATACATTTTTGGGAAGTTGGAAATACAAATATTAATTTAGTTGTTGGTGCTACTACAAATGTAGACGCAACTGATGAAGGTTCTGGTACTTATACTTTTTATAGAAATGCAGTAGACAGCGCAGCAGCAGCTGCCGCATCACCACAAGCTACAACAGTTCCAACAGCAAACATTTATGGTATCTCAGATATTTTAAATGTATCTTATAGACAAAATTACAATACTACATCTCAATCAGACACAGGTTTAACTAAAGTTGCAAGAGATGCCTATGCTGCAACAGCAAACAAAGCATCTAATGGAACTCCTTCACAATATTGGGTACAAAGATTTATAGATAAAGTTACATTAACTATTTATCCTTTACCAAACTCAACTGCTGCATCAAACTATTTAAGTGTTTACTTTGTAAAAAGAATTCAAGATGCAGGAGCATATACTAACGCAGGTGATGCACCTTATAGATTTGTACCATGTATGGTTTCAGGACTATCTTATTATTTATCTATGAAGTTTGCACCACAAAGAACACAGGAGATGAAGTTGTTGTACGAGGATGAGTTAGCAAGAGCATTATCAGAAGATGGTTCTCCAGCTAGCACATATATTACTCCGAAGACATACTATCCAAATATATAATGGCTAAAAAAAATATGTATGGTGGGGATCTTAGATACATCGAAGACGATGGAAAAGAATATGGTATCTCTAAAAGAGAATTAGGTTTAAAAAGTTCTAAGGGAGAAAAAGATGCAGCTAAAGCTTTAAAGAGAATGAAAAACCACACATTTATATATCCCGATAAAATTTTAAGAGAAAAAAAATCTATAGGTGGTTTAATAAAAGGTAAACCTAAACTTGCTAAGAAAGGTTGGAAGTAATGGCTAGATTTGCAAAAGGTAGTAGAGCATTAGCGATCTCTGATAGATCAGGTGCAGCATTTCCATATAGAGAAATGGTGCAAGAATGGACAGGTGCGTGGGTACATATTTCTGAATTTGAACCTAAGCAACCACAATTAAAACCACATCCAGTAGGAGCAGATCCACAAGGATTATTACATGCAAGACCTGCAAGAGTAGAATTTGCAGTGCAAGATATTTTACCTAACAACCCCTTTACCACAACAGCTGCATCAAAAGTTTTAAGTGTAGCTTTTCCAGATAATGGTTTAAATGCAGGGACATCTTATGTAAGATTTAGTGATCTAAAACAACCCGTAGGTGGAGTTGCAGTTACCACTTTAGAATTATCTACAACATTAAATGGAAACTTAACTGATTCTGCTACATCAATTGTTTTAACGGATGGTTCGGAATTTCCAACAGCCGGCTACATTGTTATAGAAAAAGTCTGGACAGAAGCTGATTTAACAGCAGGTACCATTACTAACCCTTTATTAGTTGGGACATATGCAAATGAAACAATTCAATACACAGGCAGAACTACACATACTTTAACAGGATGTACACGTGGAACAGCTGCTCCATATCGAGGAGTAACTTTAGCAAACACGACAGCGATTGCACATTCATCGGGTGCAAAAGTATATGGATCTTATCTCGCAACAGCAATTGGAACGACCGTAATAGTTGGTCCTAAAACTTCACAAACAGAAACACACTATAATTCATTAACAGTGCCTTTAGTATCTAATGCTACGAGCACAGCAACGGGAGGCGGTTTTCAATGTACAATTGGACCCGTAAATGATAGAGGTTAATTATGGCATATAGTTATTCAGATTTAACAACCGATATTAGAAATTACACGGAAGTAGATAGTAATGTTTTTACTGCTGCTATTATAAATGGATTTCTTCGTAATGCAGAACATAGAATTAATTTAGATTGTCCTATGGATTCTGATAGATTTCAAGATCAAGGACAATTTGCTACAGATTTTAATAGTATTACCGTTCCAGCAGGAGCTTTATTTATAAGAGGTGTTCAAGTATTTGATTCAACAACTGCTACTACAGGTGAAGGAGTATGGTTAGAAAGACGCGATCAAACTTTTATATCTGAATATGTAGGAGAACTAACAGGCACTGAAGGTGGGTCCACAGGTCAAGATACAACAGGATTACCTAAATATTATTCTATGTTTGGAGGTGCGACTACAGGGACAAGCACAGCTACTTCAGGAGCGATTTATCTGGCTCCTACACCAGATGCTAACTATCAGTATATAATACATTATAATGCTATGCCTACGGGTTTAGAAACCAATACAAGTGGGACTTATGTGAGTAATTATTTCCCTCAAGGGTTATTATATGCGTGTCTATGTGAGGCATATTCTTTTTTAAAAGGTCCAACAGATATGTTGACATTATACGAACAGAAGTATAAAACTGAACTACAAAAGTTTGCAGCGATGCAAATTGGAAGAAGAAGACGAGACGATTACACGGATGGTACAATAAGAATTCCAATCGAGTCAGCGCCTCAATAATTAGGAGAAAAATATTATGGCAATAACATCGGCAGTTTGTAATAGCTTTAAACAAGAAATCTTAGAGGCTGAGCATAACTTTACAGCATCAACTGGGAACACTTTTAATTTAGCTTTATATACAAGTTCGGCAACTTTAAACAAATCAACAACAGCGTATTCATCTAGTAATGAAATCACTAATACATCTGGAACAGCTTACACAGCTAAAGGAAAAGCACTCACAAGTGTAACTCCTACGTTATCAACTGATACAGCAGTATGTGATTTTGCTGATCTCTCTTGGACTTCAGCTTCGTTTACAGCTAATGGATGTTTAATTTTTAATGATTCACATTCAACAGATGCATCCGTTTGCGCTATCGCATTTGGTGGAGATAAAACTGTATCAAGTGGAACTTTTACAATTCAATTTCCAACAGCAGACGCAACTAACGCAATTCTTCGGATAGCATAAGGAGGGACTCCTTATGGCATCAGTTTGGGGTGGTGATAGTCCTTCAGTAGCCTGGAATGAAAATTCTTGGGCATCCAATACTCTTACAATTTCTTTAACAGGTCTTAGTGCTACAAGTACAGTTGGTTCTGTAGCTGCATTTCCGGAAGAAGGTTGGGGAAGACAACAATGGGGCAACTCTGGTTGGGGTGTAGAATATTCTGTTGCACCAACAGGTTTAAGTGCAACTTCTAGTCTTGGAAGTGTTACAGCGGCGCAAATTATTACCGCAGAATTAACTGGAGTAAGTGCCACATCTTCATTAGGATCGTTAACTCTTGATTTAAATACTATTATAACACCAACCGGTCAACAAGCTACAACTGCACTTGGAGATTTTGACAATGCCGGTACTTTAGTTGGTTGGGGTAGAAATGGTTGGGGTGAAGAACCTTACGGAGATTCATTTAATAAATTAGTTCAACCTTCAGGATTATCTAGCACTTCTAGTGTTGGTTCATTAACTTTAGATTTAACATCGGTAATATCGCCAACCGGAGTAAGTTCTACTTCTAGTATTGGTTCTTTAAGTTTCGTTATAGATTCTACACCTGTTATAACAGGAGTTAGTGCCACGTCTGCAGTAGGATCAATATCTCTTACGGAAATGACTATCGGATTAACTGGGTTGGGTTCAACATCTAGTGTAGGGTCTACTACAATACAAACAGCCTATACTTTAACAGGTGTTAGTGCAACTTCGAGTGTAGGTTCTATAGACATTACATCTTCACCTATTCTCGTTCCAACAGGACTTGGTGCCACTGCTTCAGTAGGATCAATATCTCCGACGGAAATGGCTATTGGATTAACAGGAGTTAGTGCCACGTCTGCAGTAGGCTCAATAGCTCCTACAGCAATGGTTATTGGATTAACTGGATTACAAGCAACATCTAATCTTAATGCTTCTGGATTAATTCTTAAATACTACCAAAAATTAACACCTAAAACGAGTTCGGGATATACAAGAAAAACTCCTAAAACGAGCACGGGATATACGCGAAAAACACCTGCATAATTATGTTTGACTTAAAACTAAATAAACAATATAAATAACAAAAATAGGAAAAATTAATAATGGCATCGACATATTCATCAGATCTTAAACTAGAACTTATGGCTACTGGCGAAAACGCTGGTACATGGGGAACTAAGACAAATACAAATTTAAATTTAATACAACAATCAGTTGCTGGTTATCAAGCAATAGATGTAGCATCTGGGGATGTAACATTAGCAATGACTGATGCAACTATTTCTAATGCAAGAAATATGACCCTAAAGTTTACTGGAACTCTTGCGGCAAACCGAACAGTAAATTTTCCAGCAAGTATAGAAAAAGTTTTTAATGTAATAGATGGAACTAATCACGCAGGATATACTTTAACTTTTAAAGTTACAAGTGCTTCAGGTTTCTTATTATGTGAAGGTAATAATTATATCTGTCACTCAGATGGAACTAATATGGTTAAAGATCATGAAACTAGAAATTGGAGAACACTAACTGCAGCAGAAACAATCCAAGCAGGAGCTAATCTTTTTGTAGACACAAATGGTGGAGGAGTCACAGTGACACTTCCAGCCTCTCCAGCTAATGGGGACACTGTAAATTTTGTCGACTCAAGATATACTTTTGATTCTAACGCATTGACTGTTGGAAGAAATAGTTCTAAAATAGCAAATGCAACATCTGACCTAGTAGTTAACACTGAAGGTGCAGCATTTGGATTAGTTTATTCTGGTTCAGATGTAGGATGGACTTACACGGAGAAATAATATGTCAAATTATGAAGCAACTAAATACGATTTTTCAGGAGCAAACCTTACAGGTATTGAAGGAACGGCTACTGGTACTATTCTAGAATGGTCAACAGCTTCGGCACCAACTGGATTTTTAGAATGTGCTGGTGCAGCTGTATCAAGATCAACTTACTCTGATTTATTTGGCGTTATCGGTACAACTTATGGCGCTGGAGATGGGGGATCAACTTTTAACTTACCCAATCTACAAGATAATGTGGCAATGGGAAAATCTGGAACTAAAGCTATCGCTTCAACAGGTGGAGCAAACACCGTAGCGGCTGCCGGAACTGTTGGAGGATCAACAGGGTCACACACTTTAACAACACCTGAAATAGCGGCACACACGCACCCTGCCGGAGGACAATACAAACCAAGCGGTGGTGGTCCACCTATCGTTGCTAACGGATTTCAACCTACTAGTACTGGTACTACTGGTGGTGGCGGAGGACACTCGCATAATATGTCGGCAACTTTTTCAGGAACAGCAACTTCAGTCTTGCAACCTTACTTGACTGTAATGTATATAATTAAAACATAGGATATTTATGGCAACACATGGAAATTGGACAGTATTAATAGAAGCTAAAGAAATTATGAAGAAAACAGCTGAAGGTTCTGCTGACTCACCTGTTGTTTACAAGATAACAGGGCACGATTCCTTTTGGAATGATTCTAAATTTCAAAATATTCATTGCATCCATTACATTGATGATACTAATACTGACAATGATTTAGTTGAAACTATTCCTGGAACAGTAGGAAGAAATTTATCTTGGGTGGAAGCTGATTTAGGAGACTTTCGAAGTCAATTTATTACTAAATGGGATGAAGCTCATTTAACTCAATTACAAGCTGATTGGGATGCAGACACTAGAGACGAATCTGAAAAAGGCGCAAGACCTACTTCTTACACATCAGCATAACTATAAAATTAATCTACTTCTTATTCTGTTTCTTTAATTGAAATATAATTGAAAATCTTTTTGATTGCTCTTCTGAAGCCCAATTCATTGGCGTATGCCAAGCATCAGACTCCCAAATAACTACTCTGTTTTCTTTAAAACCTATATGAGTGTTTAATTCATACTCACCAATTTCTTCATTAAGAACATAAAAACCAGTTCCTTTATGTAAATTATTGTTTCCTTTTATGTAAACAATAGCTTGGTAATCACAACTAGATTTATCTGAATGAGGAAGAGGAGTAGTAGTTGCTAACATAGTGTAGGAAGACAGGGCAATTTCAAATTTTTCATTATAAATTTTTTCTATTTTATCTTTTATAAGTTCGGCAATATCTGGATGTGTTGGATGAGAAAACCATACATGTGAGCTAGGAGCGCCAGCTAAAATATTGTCTAAACATTTATATGGTAAAGTAGGTAGGAGAAGTTTTAATTTTTTATGCATGTCTTTATCTAAAAAATTATCTATGATTCTTATATCAAAATTACTAGACATTATGTCAACATCATCCAAGAGGTTAGTATATATTTTTCTCCAGATAATGGAGGATTTCCTCTATGTAAGTAAGGAAAAGAAGAAGGCCAAATTACTATTCGACCTGTTTTTGGTTTGACTCTTTTGGAAAAATGCAAAAATTCTGTTTCGCCGCCTTCTTCCACATCATTTAAATATATAGAAAAAACAAAAGCTCTTTGTAAAGCTTCAAAAGCCTTTCCATGTTCTAGATGCCAAACATGATAACCTTCTGTAGGTAGCGTTTTTTGTATTTTTAATGCTGTGAAATGTAAGTCATCTTGATCAAATGCGCTAACCGCTCCTGTCTGCTCATCGTAATGTTTCCACGCTGCCTCAAAATTGAACATTATTACTTTTAATTGGTCCCACCAAACATCTACATCGTTATGGTTACAAAATAACTGTTGATCTTGTTTCTTTAAAACCGGTGCTTCTTCTGAAGATATTCTATTTAAAGTTTGTTTAAGTTTGTTTTGTTCTTCATAAAAAGTAATAACTTTTTTACATTCTGCTTCCGGAACAAATCCATCATAAACACCTATAAAATCTTTTATATTAACATTTTTATTCATTAAAAACTAGCCTTGGCCATCTGAAGGTTGAACTAAAATTAAATCATCTTTCCAACATGCATGAGGTCCATGTTGATCTACATAGTGAAAAAATACTTGAGCGCATCCGTCTCCTTGAAATGGTTTTCTACCATGAGTTAAATCATGTCCTAAATAAATAACAGCATCTCCTTCTTCCATTTCTATCCAATTATTTTCAATGTGGATCGGCCAATTATCTGTTTTATGAATACACGCAGTAGCAGAGATTTCACAAGCATGTCTATCTTTATGATCTTTTAAGATTGAATTAAACATATAGTATCTCCAATAAGCGTAAGTTTTAAAAAGTTTTAATCCAGTTTCTTTTTCCATCCGAGGTATTTTTAATTCTAAAAAAGAATTCATTAACGCATCCTTATACCAACAAGGAGCAAGAGGAGATTGATCACCGTCTATAAAGGGAACATCTAATTTACGTAAACAGTATTTTTGTAAAATAGTTAATTCTTCTTTTGAAAAGAATCTTTTGATTAATTTGTATTTAAAATCTTTTATACTAGCCATCCAACAATACTATATCTAGTTCCTTTCTTAATAGGTTTAACACAATGAGGGTATAAAAAATTACTTGGAAAAAATATTACTGTACCTGTTTTACAAGGGACTCTCTTTATTTCCTTATCTTTTTGGTCATAGAAAATAAAATCACCACCTTCATACTTTTCATTTAAGTTTAGAATAAAAGTTAATGTTCTATAACTACCAAAATAATGATCAACATGTTGTTCAAATTTTCCAGTTGGTTCATATTTTAATAGATCAATCTGATTTAAATTACTTGTTTGAATTAATGGAAATTTAGCCTTATAAAAAGCATAACAATACGCAATTATCTTATCAATATGTTTAAAATAGATTTTATCTGATATTTTCTCTTTACATAAACTATAGCCATCAACATTTCTTATGTTTGTATTTATAATACTAGTATTATGATCTGATCTTACTTTTAACTTTTCGACTGCCCTGTAATCTATAAACTTTATGAGCTCTTTAAATAAGGCTTCATTTGTTAAATGTTGAAATATTTTACCTTTTAACGGTAGATTAATCGTTACAATTGCGTCTTCTATATTCATGTATTTCTGGGCGTATAATATATTATATTGAAATCATATACAATCTGTTATATCACCTTCTAAACAGGTTTTTTATGCTACAAAAATTAGGATTTTTACCAGGATTTAATAAACAAGTTACTTCTACCGGCGCTGAATCACAGTGGACAGGGGGAGAAAATGTCCGTTTTAGGTATGGTACGCCCGAAAAAATAGGTGGTTGGTCTCAATTAGGAGATGAAAAACTTACCGGCGCAGCTAGAAGTTTACATCACATGGTTAATAAAGAGGGTATCAAATATTCTATAATTGGAACTAATAGGATTTTATACACATATTCTGGAGGAGTATATTATGATATACATCCTTTAGTTAATCCATCAGGAACAGCTATTACAAGTGCATTCAGCACGAGCAATGGAGATCCAGAGGTCACTCTAACTTTTTCTACTGCACATAATTTTCAAGCAGGAGATATTATATTGTTTGGAGACACAAGTACATTTACTGCTATTACAGGTTCTAATTTTGGTGCTTCAGATTTTTGTGATAAAAAATTTATGGTCACTACTGTACCTACTACAACAACACTTACAATTACAATGGACAGTAATGAAACTGGAGGTGGAGCTACTACTTCTGGAGGAATAACTTATTATCGATATTACCACGTAGGACCAGCTGAACAAGTTGGAGTCTATGGTTATGGTATTTCTCAATGGGGTGGAACTGTTACAGCTCCTCAAACATCAACTTTAAATGGATCTTTATCTGCCAATGCTTATGGTACCGGTGGAAGTGGAACGAGTATTACTTTAGTTAGTACAACAGGATTTCCAACTACAGGAACAAACTATATTAAAGTAGACAATGAAGAAATATCTTACACAGGTGTTTCAGGAAACGACTTAACTGGAATTACTAGAAATGTCAGGGGTACGACGAATGCTACTCACAGTGATGGTGCAACCGTTACAAATACAAGTGACTATGCAGCTTGGGGTCAAGCATCTTCCACGACTGATAAAGTTGCAGAACCTGGTCTATGGTCCTTAGATAATTTAGGTAGTACACTTATTGCTTTAATATTTAATGGCGAATGTTTTGAATGGGATTCAGATGCAACAAACGCAACAGCAACCAGAGCTACAATTATTTCTGGAGCACCAACAGCATCTAGAGATATGTTAGTCTCTACTCCCGATCGTCACTTAGTATTTTTTGGAACTGAGACAACGATTGGTGATAAAACTACTCAAGATGAAATGTTTATTAGATTCTCTTCTCAAGAAGATATTAACACTTACACACCTACAGCAACCAATAGTGCTGGTACACAAAGACTGGCCGCCGGATCACGGATCATTGGCGCTAAACTGGGTAGGAATGCACTTTATGTTTGGACTGATACTTCGTTATTTACTATGCGTTTTGTTGGAAGTCCTTTTACATTTGCTTACGAACAAGTTGGAACTAACTGTGGATTAATTGGTAAGAATGCATCAGTAGAAGTTGATGGTGCTGCTTACTGGATGTCAGAGAATGGCTTCTTTAGATTTACCGGTAAACTGGAATCTATGGATTGTTTAGTAGAAGATTATGTTTATGATAATTTAAATACTACATCGAACCAAATGATTTATGCAGGAATCAATAACTTGTTTGGAGAAGTTACATGGTTTTATCCAACATCTAATTCAAACGTTAATACAAGATCAGTAACTTATAGTTATCTCGACTCTACAGCTAAACGACCAATATGGTTTACTAATGCTAGTGCTTTATTTACCAGAACAACTTGGCAGGATTCTGCTGTATTTGGTTTACCTCATGCCACTTACTATGACGCAAGCACAGATAGTTCTTTTGATGTAACTGGAAATACAGAAGGAGTTACTTATTACTATGAACATGAAACAGGAATTAATCAAATAAAGGGAGGAGTAACAGCAGCTATTCCAGCAAATATTACTTCTGGAGATTATGATATTACACAAAAAGTTATAAGAGGAGCTGCGACTAATATGGCTGACCTTAGAGGTGATGGTGAAAACATTATGAGAGTTAGTAGAATTATACCTGACTTTATAACACAAACAGGAAATGCAATAATTCAATTAGATTTAAGAAACTATCCTAATAATACAGCAGCAAGCTCATCGTTAGGTCCTTTTACAGTAACAACGTCTACGAGCAAAGTTGATACACGTGCAAGAGCTAGAGCAATTGCTTTAACTATCTCAAACACTGCAGTGGATACTACTTGGAAATTAGGGACTTTTAGGTTAGATATACATGCTGGAGGAAGAAGATAATGGCTATTACAAATTTACAACAAGCTAGACAGCTATACGCAATGGGTCAAAGAGTTGCAAAAACTATGGACGGTTCAAGACCTGGGTATCGTGGATCTGATTGGGGAGCTGAAGCGAAAGGTACTGGGGCTTATAGTCGTGGTAACACGGGAACAGATGACAGAAGCACTGCGTTACAAACTTACAACACTAAAAAAGCAACAGGGACATTAGGCAGGCAAGATGCGAATCAAATGGATTCAACTGTTTTTTATGGACCAGGCGGAGAAACAATAGACATTGGTTATCAAGGTCCATTAAATGCACGAGAACAAGGATGGCAGCAATTTTTAAATCGTAGACCCGAAGTAAAGACACTTCCCTTCGGTGTGACTACTCTTTTGAAAGGTCCTTTACAAAAGTTTTCTGATTTTAATACATCAAGAAATAGAGATTTTTTTCAACAAGTAGTTACAGCAGGAAAAATACCTGGAGTTAATTGGGGAAATTTAGAAACAAAAGAAGATTTTGAAACAGCTTACCAAGACTATATGTCTAACAGATTAGCAGGTAACACAGATGCTTATGGCAATCCAATTGGAGGACAGGATGATATGAATAGCGGTATTACAACTCTCTATGCGCAAAATCTGTTGGAGGGAGACGGAACCTCAACTTCCGGCACTCCACAACCTTTTGTTTCAAGATTTTTACAAAATCAACCTGAAGATATTAGGTCTGATATTGAATCAAGAATGACAGATTATTACACGGTATAATGGATGGCAAAAATAGTACAAACCTTAACAAGAGCAAGCGCAGAGTACGAAGAGGATGTTGCTCAGTCTTTGGTTAGAGATTTAGATGCAGTATTAGAAAAATTAAATAGTACATTTCAAGAAGAATTAAAACAGGAGATAGAGGCTAGAAGTCTCTTTTTAGATTAATGGCAGTAGTAAACCAATATAAATTTGCGGGATTAAACGGTAATACAGACAACACAGAAAAGAATCCTTTTGGATCCGGTAATCCTTTAGTAAGTGAAACCTATATTATTAAATCAATTATAGTTACGTCTGCCGGAACTCCTTCACCTACAGTAACAAACGATAGTATCGTTGTTATAAAATCAGCAGCATTAACAGCTAATCAAAGTAAAGAATTATTAACACAACCGTTAATAGTTGAGGGTGGAAAAACCCTTACAATTAAAGCAGGTAGCGCAGACGCCTTTACGTTTGGTGTCAGCTATCTAAACATTAAGAAAGAGGTAACAACGTAATGGAAATATTAAACGCAAAAGTAGAAACAACCTATAGACACAAAGAAACAGGAGAGCTTTTTAAAGAAAAAAAGGACTGGGAAGCTAAAGGGTATAAAAACGAAGAGATGGCACAGGATGTAAATGTTATAATGCCGCCTCTTGATTTGTTTGCAAAAACAAAGTAGTATGAGAAACGCGACAAAATAAGGCAATTATGGCAATAACAGATATATCATTTTCCGAAGAATTACAGACTAACGCACCACCTATTAAATATAAGGGTGATGAAGGTCCTAAGTCTCCACAAGAGATAGAACAAAGGATGGCTGGTCCCGTATTACCAAACGATCCAACAACACCGGTTAACCCTTGGACACCAAAACCACAAGGACCGGTCTTACCGAACAAACAAACGGTCGAAGTAGAATATTTTGAGTTATTTGAAAACGCTAATCCTGAATTTAAAGGTATGGACAGAAATTCTGATGAGTATCTATTTTATTTTGATGATTACTGGCGAGGACTAGCTAATAAAAAACAAGAAGGTTCTACGCAAAGACAGATGGCAGCGTACGGTGGTATCATGGGTGTAGATGGTAGACGCAGATATGGTATTGGAAGTAAATTAAAAAAATTTGTAAGAAACGTTATACCAAATGAAGTATCAGAGATTGCAGTTAAAGCTGCCCCGTTTGTTGCTCCGTTTAACCCATTACTTGCAGCAGGGATGGCAGGTATTGGTGGTTTTGATCAACATGGAAGTATAAGCAGAGGTCTTAAATCAGGATTAATGACTTATGGTATGGGTCAATTAACCAGAGGTGCTGGTGGTGGTATGGGCAATTTACAAACAGGTTTTAATCCTTTTAATAGTGCTAATTTACCAGGAGCAGGTACAGGTACATTTAGTAAATTTTTTAGTAATCCACTTCAAGGTGAAGGTGGGTTAAGTGAATTGTTAAGAAGTAAAAAAGTAGCTAATCTTGAAAATGCAAAACAAGCAGCGATGTCAGATGCCAATTGGGGCCACGAAGCTTTTAATAAAAACAAACCTTTTCTTACAAAGACTATAAATAAAATTGGAGAATATATTCCAAAATCTTTTAGTGATTTAACAGACCCTAAAAAAATAGCAGGTGCGGCAGGGATTACTTATGTAGCATCAAAATTATTAGGTAACCCAGAAGAAGTTGTATCACAAATTGTGGACCGTGGTGAAGGATTAGACATAGCTGGTATTAGAGCAGAAGTACAAGAAGCATTTAACGATTCATCAGGTGAAAAATTAAAAGCACTTAGAATTAAGTATCCTTATTTAGGTACTTTAGGATCTAAAAATATGGCTCAAGGCGGAAGGATTGGATTTTCTGAAGGAGGAAACGACAAGAAAATTAATCCTGATAATTATATGGATCCAAGAAATTTAAATACAGAAGATTTAATTCTACTTGTTAGAAACAATAGAGGAACCCCTGAGATATTTAAAGAATTAATGTTAAGAGATGTTAAAGGAATTGATACATTAATGTTAGATATGATGGGTGGTAAAAAATTAGACAAACCACAAGAAGTCTTTCAAGTTAATGAGAGAGCATTAAAAGATTATCGTATTAATCAAAGAAGTCCTATAGAAAATTTTCTATATGATTTAAGAGAAAACAACCCTGAAATTTATGGAGAGTACAGAGAGCCTGCTCAATTTATGCCTGTGGATGCTCCTCAAAATAGAGCTCAAGGCGGAAGGATGGGATATGAAGGTGGAAAAGGTGTTATGATGGCATCCGCTCCTGGTCCATTTGATGACTACGATGATATTGCTAGACAACTATTTGGTAAAGGATATAAAGATTTAACTCCAGATGAAATGGAAATGATGCAAGAAGAATTAAGAAGATTAATGGATAAATTTAGAGGAGCTCAAGGTGGAAGAGTACCAGCACAAGAAGGCGGACTCATGGATCTTGGTGGTATGGAAAAAGATTATAGAGCTGAAGGTGGCTTTGTGCCAATAGGCAAAAAAGAAAAAGCGGACGATGTACCTGCAAGATTAAGTGTAAATGAATTTGTATTTACTGCAGATGCTGTTAGAAACGCAGGTGGTGGAGATATAGATAAAGGGGCAGAAGTTATGGAGAATATGATGAAAAATTTAGAAGCTGGTGGACAAGTGTCTGAAGAGTCACAAGGATTAGCTGGCGCTCAACAGATGTTTGAAACATCGGAAAGATTAAGCGAGGTAATATAATGGCTACAACAACAAGATCAGCACTCCCACCACAATATGTAGAAGATCTACAAAAAGATTTAGGAACACAATTAACAGCGTTAACTTCTGCACCACTTGATACATCAAAATTTGCACCTACGGTTGCGGGTCAAGATCAAGCGCAAGCTGATGCTTACACAATGGCCACAACACAGGGTCAAGGGATTGGTGCTTTCTCACCTTACATTACACAAGCAGGAGCGTACTCAGGACCAAGTGCTTATCAAAGTTTTATGTCTCCGTATCAACAAGATGTAATTAATGCAACACTTGCAGAGTATGACACACAAGCTGCACAAGGGCTACAAGGTATAGCTGATCAAGCCGCGCTTTCTGGAAATTTAGGTGGAGGTCGTGAAGGTGTTATGAGATCACAGTATCAAAACAAATCTGATATGAATAGAGCACTATTACAATCAGGCTTATTACAACAAGGATTTACACAAGCTAACCAATTAGCTAATCAAGCTTTTGGGCAACAACAAGCTTTAGCTCAACAAGTTCCTCAATTATATGGAGCCGACATAGGTACTTTAAGATCAGCGGGCGCGGGTCAACAAAGCCAAGCACAAGCAGTTCTAGATGCACAAAGAGAAAAGAACAGACTAGAAGCTTACGAACCATACGAAAGATTAGGTTATCAACAAACAGGTGTAGCAGGTATTGCATCTGGTATGCCGGGACAATATCAATCTATGGTACAACCTAACCCAACACCGTTGCAAACTGCACTAGGAATAGCGTCAGTTGGTGGAGGATTACTAGGAAACTATGGTGACTATTTAAGAGGCGCAAACACAGGATCATAATGAATAACTTATATAAAAGACCTATGTTTAGAAAAGGTGGATCTGCTGAAGGCGGAATTACATCTGGATTACAATCACCTAGACAAGGATACGATAATGGCGGCACAAGCAGACAAAGAATCATGGATGCTATGGGTGCGGCCCCAAGAGGAAGAAACTTCAATGATTTTTTAATTAACTTTGGTTTAGATATTGCATCAAGACCGCCAGTAGGTGGTGGTGGAATTGGTGGAGCAATAAGTACAATAGCAACATCAGCAAAAGGACCTTATGAACAATTTGCTAAAGCTAATCAAGCAGAACAAAATTTATTGAGACAAGTTGGTATGGAAGCAGAGATCATGGATATCAACAAAGAAAATGCAGCCGCTGCAGCAGCAGCTAAAGAAGCAGGAGCTATGTCAAGATTAGAAAAACAAATACAGGCTGACAAAGATTTATATGATTTAGAAAAAGGTGAAAACTTAGACGCATTAATTACAGCAAGAGCACAAGAGTCTATAGCTGATGGTAAATTTAACAATTACAATGCAGCAACTAACGAAGCTGAATGGACTTACAGAGGATCTAAAGAATACAAAGACAGAACTATTGGTGGAGTACTAAGTGAAAAACAATCTAACGATGCTAAGTCTCAAGCAAAATTTGCTAAGAGTCAGGGTAAGAAAAATGGTGTAGGTAAAATTTATTACGATCCATACAAAGATCAAGTTCTAGAAGTAGCAGTTGTTGAAGGAGAATATGTTTTAAGACCTGTTGATGGAAGTGTTACTGAAACAATTACAACTCAAGTTACAGATAATAACCAAACAGAAATTGATAAAGAAAAAATAAGAGAGAGATTTAGATATTTTACTCCAGAAACTGGTGCAAAAATTGATAAATATATGGAAGGTGTTCAAGAAGAAGAAGGCGATTTTGGCACTGGAGCATAGGAGGTTAAATGGCCGAAGACAACAGATCATTAAACTCTGCAGAAGTAAATAACGAAACTAGCTGGTACAAAGCTTTTGGTGCAGGGTTATTATCAGGTGCAATAAAAATACCAGAAGGTATTGTATCTCTTGGAGCAGAGCTCATTGACCTTGGAGCAGACTCAGACACAGCAGGGGCGGTTGAAGAATTTTTTGATAAACTTAATCCGTTTGAAGAAGTAGCAGAAGAAAGAACAATTGGTAAATTAACAGAAGCTATAATGCAGATAGCTGTACCAGGTGGTATAGGTTTTAAAGCTGCTAATGCAGCAGCTAGAAAAATGACTACTAAAGCATTAAAAGCTAAAAGAAAAGGTGTGTACGCAGAGTTTGGTAAAAAAGGTAAAACACCTGATAGTGGTAATTTAAGAAGTGCTCTTCAAAAAGTAAATGATTTAAATAAACGAGCTAAATATAAAAGATTTGCTGCAGCAGTAACAGGTGGTGCAGCAGGAGAAGGTTTAGTTGTAGATACAGATGAAATAGGTACTTTCGGTGACATGTTTGAAGGACCTACAAGTTTAAATAGAGATGAAAGTTTAAGTGGTAGGGAAGATGCTACTAGAAAACTTATGAATAGATTTAAGTTTGGTACAGAGTCTTTATTAGTTACACCATTTGCATTTGGTGTAGGTGCAACCGCTAAGTCATTAGCTAAACGTGGTAAAGATTTAGCTTACAGTAGTTCACAGTTTGAAAGATTTATAGATAAATATATTAGGGCTCCTTTTAGTCCAAGAGGAAATTTACCTGATGAGGTTTTTAAATCTGAAATGTTAAAGCAAGGATTAAAAACTAAAGATTCCTATAGAGCCAAACAAATTGTAGCAAACATAACTAAAGTTGTTGATGGAATTTTCCCTGTGTCACAAGAAATGGCAGACAAATCTATTAAAGCACAAAAATTAAAATTTGTAAAAGATGTTAATGATGTTTTGTTAGATGGTGATTTAGCTGAAGGTATTGATCCTGCAAAATTAAAAAATATTATAGATAATTTAGATGTAAAAAATGTTTCTAAAGAACAACAAGAATTATTAGTTGATGCTCTAAATGCAGGTCGTGGTGAACTAAATAGTTTGATTGATATACTACAACAAACTTCAGGAGGTGCAAGCAAAACGGCTCAAGGAGAATTAAAAGAATTATTTAAAAAAAGATTAGAAGGTTATGCGGGTAATACATTTCAAATATTTGAAACTAAAAGTAATATATTTAATTTATTTAGAAAGTACACACCCACAGAAGAGAGTTATAAAAATGCTGTAAAAGTATTTGCTGGGGGTGGCATGAGAACCGAACAAGAAGCAAGACAAATTGTAGATCAGATTTTAGATCAAGCACAGAAAATGAAAAAGCCTAAGCCTTTACCTGATTTTAAATACACACAAAAATCTGCCGAGACGGGTAAATTAAAAAGTTTTGAAATAGGATTAAGTGGAGAAGCTGGTGGAACTGCTGCAGAAAAAAAAGCATTGAGAGAATTGTTTGGAGAAATAAAAGATCCAAGATTTACATTGTTTAATGGTATAACTAATCTTTCTGGTTTAGCTAGAACTTCAGCTTACCTAGCAGAAGTACAAGCTAAGAATGCAGACGTACAATCTAAAGGTGGGCG
>Ga0080013_1002924_pt1 | contig 19026 bp, 23 predicted proteins | sample ETNvirenome_6_85_FD_69236 | JGI IMG/M metagenome (GOLD analysis project Ga0080013, IMG submission 69236) | Marine viral communities from the Pacific Ocean - ETNP_6_85 (SPADES assembly) (version 2) | ecosystem: Environmental > Aquatic > Marine > Oceanic | place: Pacific Ocean | collected 2013-06-19 | reverse complement strand
CAAGGGAGTCCGCATACGAAAAGGTAGTGGAATACTCTCAGTTAAAGAATATGATATAGAGGATCTGCCGATCGGTTGTGACATTAAAAGCGCCGATAATGAGATATTAACCACAGCAATCACCGAAAAAAAGCGCAATCCTAAAAGAAAGGTGATTCTTGTAACTCGCGACATCAACATGAGAGTAAAGTGCGATTCTTTAGAAATAATGACTGAAGATTATGCTCCGAATAAAGTCGTAGATGATGAAAAGCATCTTTTTGTTGGATTCAAAAAACATCTTGTTGATGATCAACTGATCGATCAATTTTATGAGGGTGAAGAAATTGTGTTCGAGAAAGAAGACGGTGTGTTTTTTCCAAATCAATTTCTTATGCTTGTTTCAAACTCAAATGAGAAAAAATCTGCTTTAGCTAAATTTGTAAATTATCACACTAAGATAGAAAAAGTTGTTGAGCCAAGAGAATCTTCATGGGGACTCAAAGGAAGAAACAAAGAACAAACTTTCGCCATGTGCCTGTTGAATGATCCAGAAATTCCAATTGTGACTTTGATTGGCAAGGCAGGCTGCGGAAAAACTTTGTTAGCTATAGCTTCTGGTTTAGATCAGGTATTAGAGCAACAGAGATATAAAAAATTAATTGTCTCAAGACCGGTTCAACCATTAGGAAAAGACATTGGCTATCTACCTGGCACCATGGAAGAAAAAATGAGACCATGGCTTATGCCGATACAAGATAATATCGATTTTCTTTTGAACGGTAATGCTAAGTCAATGGAAATGTTTTTTGAAGACGGAACAATCCAGGTTGAAGCGTTGACATATATCCGCGGAAGATCTATTTCTAATGCCTATGTAATAATTGATGAAGCACAAAATTTAACAACTCACGAATTAAAAACTATAATTACAAGAGTTGGTGAAAATACTAAGATTGTTTTGACAGGAGATGTGGAGCAAATTGACAGCGTTTATTTAGATGCAACCTCAAATGGTCTATCTTACGCTGTAGAAAAATTTAAACATCATGACCTTGCTGGTCATGTTACCCTTCTTAAAGGTGAACGATCAAAAGTAGCTACGCTGGCTTCAAAAATTCTATAGAGGAAATAATTATGAAGAATGTTGAAAAAATTCAAGAAGTACTTTCTGAAGTACAAAATGATGTAGAGAAATTTGTTGGAAACGGCAATAAGGCTGCTGGAACTAGAATTAGAAAAGCAATGCAAGAAATTAAAAATTTGGCTCAATCTGTCCGCACTGAAGTGCAAACAATTAAAAACAGCGACTGACGGGTAATTATGAAAAAAATATTAATTTTAAGCATGCTTTTCTGTGCATGCTCCGCAGAAACCGGTAATCTTCCAGCCGAGGATGTTCAATATGCGAAAGGAGACGCGATTACAGGGCCTATAATCACACCTTCTGAAGACGTAGCGACATTAGAAAAAACAGATGCAGACGTCAATGACGATGCAGTGAAGATGTGGCGAGATTAAGGAGAACAAGATGGATCAAACAGATACGCTCAACGAAAACCCAGTACTGAAAGAGACTGTTCAGACAAGCAATAATTTAAAAAGCATGTTAGTACAATATGCAGGCGATAAATTATCTCCAAAAGATAATAATATTACCGTAGAGATGGTTATTGAAGTTATGGCTGAAGAGTTTCCAGAGTTTGTTATGGCATTGGCAGAAGAGAATTGGATCAGAGGCTATCAACAAGGCTTGGACGATGTTCAGGCTGGCAAGATGTTAATGGATCAAGAAAATTAAAGAAAAAGAAATTGTAAAATATGTGAAGAACAAAAATAAAAATCTTCCAGAGTACAATTTTGGCTCTTTTCAAGTTTTTGTGCAGAAAGCTCTTCCAGACTTTATTGACATAGAAGAAATATTTTCTGATATAAAAAAAGCTATACCAGGACATATATTAGATTCCTTAGATATAATATACATTGGTGAGTTCTCTTTCTTAAAAGAAAGGGGCATAAACGCAATGTACTCTGATGGCGCAATTTATATTTCTAACTTTCAGGATGATAACGAAGATTTAAAAGATGATATTGTACACGAGCTGGCTCATGCAATAGAGGAAAAATATCGCGATCTTTTATATTCTGACGGAAAGTTAGAAGACGAGTTCCTGTTAAAAAGAAATCGTTTAAAAAGAGCCTTGTTGGACCACGGCTATAGCGTATCTAAATTCAACTTTTATGAAGCAGATTACAACGAGGAGTTTGATGAGTTTCTTCACAAGGACATCGGTTACGACGCTTTAAGGCTCATAGCAGTTGACATTTTTTCAAATCCATATGCGGTGACATCTCTAAGAGAGTACTTTGCCGCTTGCTTTGAAGATTATTATTTGAATAATGACCCTTTCTTAAAAGATTTATGTCCTTATGTTTATAAAAAATTATCATTGTTAAATGATATCGATAACCTGGAAACTTTTTAGATGAAAAAACATATATCTTACTCCGAGCTAAAAACTTGGGACGAATGCGCATACAAGCACAAACTAGTATATCTTGATGAAATTAAGAAGTTTTTAGGAAACGAACACACTGCTTTTGGAACAGCTGTACACGAAGTATGTGAAAAAACTGTACTAGGTGAGATCGGACTAGATTCCAAATCATTAAACGAGTGCTTTGATAACAAGTTTTTAGAAGAAATACAAAGCCTTACAAAAGGAAATGTCGAACTTAATAAAGATCTTTTAAAAGATATGCGCGTTCAAGCAAGAAATCTTTTAGAACATATACTTCCTGAGCTTAAAAATCATTTTGGCTGGTACGAAGTAGTGGCAGCAGAAGAACAATTATATGAGACGGTCGACGGATCAAAAAAGTTTTATAAAGGTTTTATTGACTTAGTTCTCAAGACTAAGGACGGCAGATATCATATTATTGATTGGAAAACTTGTTCTTGGGGTTGGGATTCACGAAGAAAAAATGAGAGAATAACAACCTATCAATTAGCTTTTTATAAACATTTTTACTGCAAGAAGCACAACATTGATCCAGGGAATGTCGATACTCACTTTGCTCTTCTCAAAAGAACTGCAAAGTCAAACAAGGTAGAAATATTCAAAGTACCGAGCGGAAATAAAAAAATTGAAAATTCTCTTAAATTGCTAAACAAAGCAGTGTACAATATAGAAAATAAGAACTTCATTAAAAACAGGCTGGCGTGCACAGCAAAGTTTGGATGTGAGTTCTATAATACAGAACATTGCAGTAGGTAAAAAATGAGTAAAAAACTTAAGATATTCGTAATATCTGATCATCCTTTCTCCCCATCCGGCGTCGGGACACAAACACGCTATATGGTCGAAGGCCTTCTACAGACAGGCGATTATTCTTTTGTTTGTTTTGGTGGCGCCATGAAGCACAACGATTATAAGCCGCAGAAAACTGAAACGTATGGCGATGACCTGGTTATATATCCAGTCGACGGATATGGCACACAAGAGTCAGTTCGCTCCATACTCAGAACGGAACGCCCAGACATCTTGTGGTTTATGACAGATCCTAGGTTTTTTCCTTGGCTCTGGGAAATAGAAGACGAGATACGAACGTTAGTCCCTATGGTTTATTACCATGTTTGGGACAATTACCCATACCCAGTTTATAACAAGGTTTGGTATGAATCTTGCGACAGTGTTGTTGCTATCTCTAAAGTAACTCAAGATATAGTTAAAAACGTTGCTCCTGGCGTACATTTAGAGTATCTTCCCCACGCAGTCGTACCAGAATATTTTCAACCTTTGGAAGATCATGAAATTTCAGAATTACGCAAAAGGTCTAATGTAGACGAAGATGAATTTGTTGTATTCTGGAACAATAGGAATGCTCGTCGAAAACAGTCTGCAACATTAATATTTTGGTTTAAGAAGTTTTTGGACAGAATTGGTGATAAAAAAGCAAAACTTATAATGCATACCGATCCAAAAGATATAAATGGTCCTGATTTAAATTCTGTGATCATGCACTTAAAACTAACCGATGGACAAGTAATGTTTTCTACAAATCGATTAGAGTTTAAGCAGTTGGCATCTTTGTATAATATCGCTGATGTCACTGTCAATATATCTGATGCAGAGGGCTTTGGCCTCTCAACATTAGAGTCGCTCTCCTGCGGCACTCCAATAATTGTTAATATGACTGGAGGCCTTCAGGAGCAAGTTACCGATGGCGAAGAATGGTTCGGGGTCGGAATTGAGCCTTCTTCTAAGGCGGTCATCGGTTCACAGGAAATTCCTTTTATTTACGAAGATAGGATGAATGAAGACGACTTCGTTGACGCTTTGGAAAAACTCTACAATATGTCAAAAGAAGAAAGAAAAGAAATTGGCATGAAAGGTCTCAACCATGTAAACAAGAGATACAATTTCAATGAATATATTGCGCGCTGGGATCATATACTAAGAGACATTCATGAAAGAAATGGTTCATGGGAAACCAGGAGCGGATATCAAAGATGGCATTTAGACGAGGTAAAAAGTGACTAAAGTATATTTAAAGGGCCCGATCTTAACACAATCTGGTTATGGGCATCACGCCAGAACAGTTTATAGGGCGCTTAAATCAAAGGGAGATTTGTTTGACGTATATGTTCAGCCTATTTCTTGGGGCTCTACTTCGTGGCAGTGGAAAGACGACGAAGAAAGAAGAGAAATCGATGCTATCCTGGCAAAGACCGTCGAGTATATAAATTCTGGCGGAAAATTTGATGTCTCTGTCCAAGTAACAATACCGAATGAATGGGAAAATTTAGCCCCAGTCAATATTGGAGTAACAGCCGGAATTGAGACTGATAAAGTTGCTGCTAATTGGATCGAGAAAGGCAATATGATGGACAAGATCTTGACAATTTCGCAGCATTCGATGGATTCTTATAAGGATACTGTTTACAACGCCAAGGATAACCAAACTGGCGAAGAATTTGAATATCGATTAAAAACTCCGATAGATTTTGTTTCTTATCCTGTAAACGAATTTGAGCCGGCACCAGCCGAATTAAATTTTGAAACTAATTTCAACTTCTTGACAGTGGCCCAAATGGGCCCTCGCAAGAATCTAACTGCAACGATAAATAATTTTGTGGAAAGTTTTAGAGACAACGAAGATGTTGGGCTGATAATCAAAACGAACATGTCTAAAAATTCTTTAATAGACAGAGTAAATTGTATGACATTGCTGCAGCAACAAATTCATAGCCTTGGAAAAAGAAAGTGCAAGATCTATCTTTTACACGGCTCAATGACTGATGAAGAAATGTCTGCTCTATATAATCATGAAAAAGTAAAAGTGGTTGTATCTACTAGTCATGGCGAGGGCTTTGGTCTTCCCCTGTTCGAAGCTGCATACTACGGAGTACCGGTTGTAGCTACAGATTGGTCCGGACATTTAGATTTTTTATATAAAGAAGTCAAACAGAAAAACGGAAAAACAAAAAAGAAGCATATGTTTGGAAAGGTTAAATACAAACTAGAAAGAATACCTAAAGAAGCTGTGTGGGACGGAGTGCTGATAGAAGAATCGCGCTGGGCTTATCCAGATCACACATCTTTAAAAAAGAACTTGACAGAAGTTTATAAAGACTACGGCCGTTTTAAAAAGAGGTCCAAGGAACTTCAAAAATGGGTTCGTCAAGAATTTAGTCAAGAAAAGATTTATAATGAATATGTCGAACATTTAGGGCCCTATCTGTCTCGTGTAGATGAAGAGATAGAAGATCTTTTTAATGAATTAACAATAGAGTAATGATTATATTTGTTTCTGATGCCTTTTCTGAACATTACCAAGGCGGAGCAGAACTGACGACTGATGCGATTATTGACGCGTCCTTATTTCCTGTGAATAAGGTGCTTTCTGCACAAGTCAGTGTACAACTAATGGAGAACAACAAAGATTCTCTTTGGATTTTTGGTAATTTTTCTGGCGTGCCTAAAGACTGCATTTTATATGCAGCAAAAAACTTAGACTATTGTGTCATAGAATATGACTATAAATTCTGCAAGTATCGTTCGATTAAGAAGCACGAGAAATTTGAAGGTAAATGTGAATGCCACACTCAAACTACCGGAAAATTAATCGCTGCGTTTATGGCAAGATCAAAAATGAATTTTTGGATGTCAGAGGGACAGCGCAATCTATATACAAGTTACTTTCCCTTTATTAAAAATAACGTTGTATTAAACTCTGTTTTCTCTGAAGACACCCTGCAGTACTTAAAAACACTGAATACCACAAAAAAGAACGATAAATGGATCATTTTGGACTCTCCATCGTGGATAAAAGGCCGCGATGTCTCTATTGCGTACGCGAAAGACAACAATTTAGAATATGAATTGGTCTGGGGTCTAAAATACGAAGAGTTATTAAAAAAGTTAGCTAGTTCTAAAGGGCTAATATTCTTACCACTAGCTCATGATACCTGTCCTCGGTTAGTAATGGAGGCTAAGGCTCTTAATTGCGAGCTGATATTAAACGATCACGTTCAGCATAAAGAGGAGGAGTGGTTTTGCGACGTAGACAGCATGTTTGCTCATTTAAGCTCCAGAACGAGTGTTTTTTGGCAAAAAATAGAAGATTTGGCCTCGGAAAAGCTTAAGATTGCTAAAAACAGCACAAAATCGGAAAAAAACGTAAAAATCGTCGTTCCTTTCTATAATGCGGAAAAATGGCTAAAAAAGTGCATAAAAAGCCTAAAAATGCAGAAATATGACCGTTTTGAGTGCTTTTTGGTCGATGATATGTCCAGCGACGGTAGTTTTGAAGCCGCTAAGCAGACTATAGCCCAGGATCCACGTTTTACCTTAATAAAGAACAAAAAGAAGTATTTTGCGCTTGAAAACATAGTTAGAGCGATAAAAAGAGCAAAATGTAAGGATGACGACATAATTTTGCTTCTAGACGGCGATGATTGGCTTGCTAGTACAAATTCCTTGTCTACTTTGGTTGAACATTACGAAACAGAGGGGTGCCTGCTAACATATGGCAGCTATGTTCTAAATCCAACCGGTCAAAGGGGCCCCGAGCCTTCAAAGTATCCAGAACCGGTCATAAAAAACAACTCTTTTAGAGAAGACGTCTGGAGAGCGTCACATTTAAGAAGTTTTACACATTATTTGTGGAAAAACCTTAATCAAGACGATCTTAAGGACGATAAGGGTAAATATTATACAATGGCGTATGATCAAGCGATCATGCTGCCTCTTTTAGAGATGTCTGCCGATCGATCGCGATATATTGAGGATATAATGTATGTATACAACAAATCGAACCCTTTGAATGTTGATAAGATAAAAGCAAAGCAACAATTTGACACAGCGCTGGAAATAAGAAAGAAGGAGAGGTACAAAAGACTATGAACATACATTTAGAAAATGTGAATCTTGATTCTACTAGCGGCCCTAACTCGTTTGGGCAAAAATTAGTAAAATATATGTCGAAGAACAACTTTACAGAGTTTGAAGCCGCAGATATACGTCTTTGTTTTATCGAGAGCCAACGTAAGAAATGTACAAAGCCTTTAGTACAAAGATTAGATGGAATTTACTTTAATACAAGACAAAATTACAACTTACAGAACGCTAGCATTAAGAAGACATACGAGCAAGCTGACGGTATAATATTTCAGTCCCAGTTTAGTAAAAATTTGGTTACTAGCTGGTTTGGTGAGCATAATCGTCATACTATTGTGCACAATGGCGCGGATATAAAAAAAATTAGTTCAATTGAGCCTTTGAAAAACAAAGTATTAGACAAATTTGAAAATGTGTGGTCCTGTGCATCACATTGGCGACCTCACAAGAGACTACCAGAAAATATTAGATATTTTTTGGAGCATTCCGGAGACAACGACTGCCTAGTCGTAGCCGGCCACACTGACGAGACGGCAAATGATGAAAGAATATTTTACACTGGAAATCTTAGGCACGAATCTTTGATCTCGTTATATAAAAGATCGAAAAACTTTATTCACTTAGGCAGATTTGATAATTGCCCTAATGTTGTAGTTGATGCCCGCGCCAGTGGGTGCGGGATCATATGTACAGATCTGGGCGGGACAGTAGAGGTTGCCGGCCCCGAAGCAATAGTGATTGCTGAAGATGAATGGGACTATAAAGCTCTTGATTTGTATGATCCTCCTAATTTAGATTTTACAAAGAAGCAGAAAAATATTTGGGATATTGACATAAACATGGAAAAAGTAGCAGAAAAGTATGTTACAATGTTAGAGGATGTTTTGGAGAAAACGTGCACACTTTAGGTATAATTGGTAATGGTTTTGTTGGTTCAGCTGTCGCATGCGGCTTTTCTTTACACGCTGATATAAAAATATATGACACTGATAATAGAAAGGGCACGCATGACTTTAAAGATGTGGTTGAGTGTGATTTTGTTTTTGTGTGTGTTCCAACCCCAATGAATCTTTTGACCTCCAGTATAGATTTGACAATAATGGATTCTGTGTTTAGTAATGTACACGAGGTTAGAGAAAGAAAAGACAACATCTTTATAATAAAGTCGACTGTTACACCGGGCGCCGTAGAAAAATATATTGATAAGTACCCGGACATGGAAATCATTCACAGCCCAGAATTTTTGACAGAACGTTCCGCTCGATTAGATTTTATAAATGCATCAAGAATTATTTTAGGCGGCTCACCCAAAAATACAAAAAAAGTAAAAAAGCTTTTTAGAGCTAGGTTTCCTGCAACTAAGATAGTCGAAACAGACGCTACAACAGCACAGTTTATAAAATACATGAATAATACTTTCTTTGCCGTCAAGGTCTCTTTTATGAACGAGCTTAAGCAAGCAGCAGATGCTTCTAACGTTAACTGGCAAGATGCTATGGACGGCTTTATGTCTGACGGCCGAGTTGGAAATTCACACGTCGACGTGCCAGGGCACGATGGAAGTCCTGGCTTTGGAGGAAAGTGTTTTCCTAAAGATCTAAACGCTTTTATTCGATGGTGTGAACATACTGGAATCGATCCAAAAGTAATGCGCGCAGCTTGGGATAAAAATTTAGAAGTTAGAAATAACCATGATTGGAAGGAGATCTCAGGTGCAACCTCAGAGTAAAATACTTAGCTGGCCAGAATGGCAACAACACTTGAAAGATGATGAAGATGTCCGCAGCCTGGTAGATTCAGTGCCAAACTTTGAGGATGTTGAGGTGCCAGACAAATATATGGACATATGGAGAGACATAAGTCTAAAGGTTCAGTTAAGAAAAGCTAAAAATCATCAACTAACAAGCCAACAAACAGAGGAATGTCTAGAACAGCTATGTAAAAGGCCCTATTACTTGGTATCTTTAGCTAAAAAATACGCAGTAAAAAATATAGTGGAAGTAGGCACCGCCGAGGGCTTGCAGTTTTTTTCTTTCGCAAATTATCTATCGGATATTGGTGGAAAGATATGGAGTTGTGATATAAAAGATGTCAGGAACAAAGAATACAAAGAAAAGTTTGAAGATACCACTAATTTTTGTCTAGGAAATAGTGAAACACTCTCAAATGTGGTAAAAGAAAGCATTGATATGTTTTATATTGATGGCGCCCATGATTACGGCTCGGTCGTTCGCGATGTTGTAAACCTAAAGAAGCTACAATCTGAAAATCCCATATGGATTTTTGATGATTTTGACGAAAGATTCGGATGTTATCGCGATATCAAGAGACTTTGCGAGATGAAAAAAGTCTATAAGGTGTATAGAGTCGGGAATGCTGGCAGCGGCAACCCTAATCATCAAGTGATAATATTTGGCAAACTATAAATGAAAGAAAAAGTAATACAATTTGTTTCCTCTACCAGTCATCTTGCTACCGGTTCATACAGAATTTGGGTAAATGATTTAAATTCTTACTTCAACAAAGAATCTATCCCATCTTTTATATCAAATGATTACAATCAGGAAAGCGATATTGTAATATGCGGCAAGTCCGATTGGCAAACCGCGGCCAAAATAAAGATTCTGTTTCCGGAAAAGAAAGTTGGAGTTATCAATTTATCAGCCGACAAAAGAGACCTTCCGATTGATTTTGTCATAGTAGGCTCCTTAGAGGAAGCAGACAGCCTTTCGTGCTATAAAAACGTTTTTTTGTTTCCTTTAATAGAGGATATGTATCAGTCATCACAAGATTATAAAACCCACGCACCCGTTGAAAGGCTAAGGATAGGATTCCATGGACACTATCCTCATTTAAACAAATTTTATCCACATCTGGGGCCCGCTTTAGAAGAGTTAGAAAAAAAACATAAACTCGATTTTGAATTATATATTATAACGTCCAACACGAATCCTGCTTGGCATATTGGTAAGCCAAATATTAAAAATATAAAAATAAAACGATGGGATTTTGATACAATCAAGCAGGACTTGTTAAGTTGCGACGTTGGGGTCGTACCTAATATAACAAATCTGACTTTGGAAGAGTTAAAATTAAAAAACTCTACTGACTTAGGATTATATAACACAGACTATGTTCTAAGGATGAAGAATAAATCTAACGCCGGCCGTTGCTTTGTCTTTCATCAGCTGGGAGTGCCAGTTGTGGCTGATTTTACACCAAGCAATTTTCATATTTTAGGAGACCCAGACAATGGATATGTTGCCTTCAATAAGGAAACCTGGGTCAAGGCGCTGCTGGAGTTATCCAGCCACAAAAAAAGACAAGATATCGCAAATAGTGCGAAAAAAGAATTCGACAGGCTTTACAATCCATACGATTGGGCTAAAAAATTATATAATAACATTGGAGATATAAAATGAATAGAGGTGTATTGTATATCGCATTTGGCGATAACTTTATTGAAGAAATGTTGTTTTCTGCAGAATCAGTCAAAAAACACTGTCCGGATCTTCACATTACAGTGTTCGCAGATCGTGAAATAGAGTCTGATTTTGTTGATGATTATGAAATAATTGAAGTTAAGCATCTGCGGCCAAAAGTAGATTATGTACATTTGTCCCCTTATAAGCAGACGATATTTTTAGATACTGATACAATTATAGATTATGATATTACTGAAATGTTCGACATACTTGAAAAATATGATTTTGCTATTTGTCATGACTTAGCTAGAAAAAGAGACAACATATGTCATCAAATACCTGAATATGCTAAAATTCCGTATACGTTTTCGGAAGTAAATCCAGGTGTTATGGTTTTTTCAAAAACAAAGCCGGTTGATGATTTTTTCTCTTTATGGAGAAAATACTTTTACAAATACTTTAATCGTTGGCCTTACGAACAGCCAACTTTTAGAGTGGCTTTGTGGGAAAGTGATTTGCAGTTCTATATTATGCCTGTTGAGTATAACATTAGAAGCAAACAAAATAGACAAAAACAGAAAAATAATCACAGCAAGTTTGGCCCAGGACATATGACACCAAGAATTTACCACATGCATGCTGATATGAGAATCAATCAGGGTAAATACGATGTGAAGTCATTAGAACAAGCTCTGAAATTTTGTAAAGAAAATTTTATGGAATATTAATTTATAGTAAATTAAAGGAGTAATTAATAGTGAATAAAACAAGAATTCAAAATAAAATCTTAAATTTTATAAAAGTTGTGATATAATCGAGTAAAGAAAACTTTATGGAGTATTGAATTATGTCTGGAAGGAAGTTTGCCGTATGTAGCGTTGTGAACAAACAATACATGGATTATCTAAAAGTATTTGCATTTTCTTTGATAAAACACAATCCGGATTTTGACAGAGATTATATAGTGTTTTTCAAAAAAGATGATTTGGATGAAGAAGATTTTAGTGAATTGAGAAAGATTTATGATAAGTTTGTTTTTCATGAAATACACACTGAAAATTATGCAAATATAAATGTTGGAAATAAATTAAAATCAGAATCACTTCACAGCCGTGCATTGTTTGAGTGGACATATTATAGATTAGAAATGTTTAATTTACAGAACTATGATCAAGTAGTCTGGTTTGATATTGATATGTTAGTTATGGGCAATTTAAATACGTTATTTGAAATGAGATATGATGATGGAATTTTAGCATGTGAAGATTTGTTAATTAAAGGTTTAAAAAGCAAAGAAGACTATGAAAGAGATCATAAAGTCCAAGGAGGTTTAATAGTCGTTGGAAAAAACATGATTAATGAAAAAGTATATAATGATTTATTGGGGCTATTATCTGAGGCTCGCAGGTTCAAGTTGAATGATCAATCAATGTTTGTGGAGTATTTCGGAAAAAAAGAAAGGCTTAAACACATTAGCCCAATATATAACTGTGGAAGAAAGCTGTACTTGAAAAGTGCTGTTGAAAAAAATGATGTTTTAATAATTCATTATCCAGGCAGCAAAAAGCCCACTAATCTAAGTTATGGGTGTTCTACTTTTAAATTTTGGCATGATACAAAAAAAGACTTAAATTCATTCCTTGATAGCGCAAAAACATGAAAAAAGCAATAATAATGGGAAATGGTCCATCCTTGAATACCTTTGATTTTGAAACGCTCAAAAAAAGTGATGTAAACACTTATGCTACAAACAGAATCGCTGCCTTATGTCAAGATAAAGATTGGGTTCCAGATTATTATTGTGTTTTCTTTTCTATGCCCCACCAGGGCAGCAAGAGGCTTTTTTTTGATAAAACACAAGGTGCAAAACAATACTCATCGGGGAACTTGCAAGAGGGCTTAGACGCGCAGAAAGATATAAATTTTGTTTGTAAAAACAAACAAACAGCTTGTTATATTCATGAGTGGTATAAATATTTTATTGAACCAACTTCTAATATAAAATTCGTAACTCCTATACTTTGGGATAGATTTAAAGAATTCCCCATGGGTATCCTCGATGATCACAAAGCGCCTAATAAATTTTTGTGGTGGATAGCAACAACTTCACTATTTCAACTTTGTGTCCATCATGAAGTAGATACAATAGGCTTGATTGGTGTAGATGGATATAATATTGATATAAAAAATAATCATTATAAAGGATACAAAGGAGCAGATCCAGGAAATATGATCAGATCAAATAAGAAAATAAAGAGACAACACGATGTAATAAGTGAGTATTTGAATCGAAAAAATATTAAAGTTTATAATTTATCTGAAAATTCAATATTAAATCATTATCAAAAAACATCTTTTAATGAATTTTTACAACTATGAGGGGTGAGATGAAAAAGACTTATATAATAGCCGAGATAGGCATTAATCACAATGGAAATCTTGATATTGCCAAAAAACTTATTGATATAGCAGCAGTGGCAGGTTGTGATGCAGTTAAATTTCAAAAAAGAAACCCAGATGTGTGTGTGCCAGAACATCAAAAAAATGTTATACGCGACACACCTTGGGGAAAAATGAAATACCTTGACTACAAACATAAGATTGAATTTGGTAGACAGGAATATGGTATAATTAATGAATATTGCAAACAAAAAAGTATTCATTGGACCGCCTCACCATGGGATTTAGATAGTTTAGCCTTTTTATTGGAATACGATGTGCCATTTATTAAGATCCCGTCCGCAATGTTGACAAATAATAAGCTGCTTTCTGAGACAGTAAAAACAAATAAAAAAATAATTTTATCCACGGGTATGAGCACATTAGAAGAGATTGATAATGCTGTACAAATACTAGGTAAAGCTAATTTTGCTTTACTACATTGTAATTCATCATATCCAGCACCAATTGGTGAATTAAATTTAAGATGTATTCAAACGCTTAAGGAACGTTATAATTGTGAAATTGGCTATAGTGGGCATGAATTTAGATTAGGTACATCTGTTGCCGCCGTTTATTTGGGTGCAACAATTATAGAAAGACATATAACGCTTGATAGAACAATGTGGGGAAGCGATCACTTATCGTCTATTGAACCACAGGGTTTAATTAAATTAGTAAAAGGAATACGTGAACTAGAATCTGCATATGGTGATGGTATTAAACGAGTCACAAAGGGTGAATTAGCACCAAGAAAAAAATTAAGAGGTTTAAATTAAATTGGGCAAGCAGATGAATGACGTTGTTGTAATAGTGCAGGCAAGGTTGTCTTCTGAAAGATGCCCAAATAAAATGGCAAAATCGTTTGCAGGAACAACGTTGTCTGATATATGCATTCAGAAAATATTGGATTCTAAGATTATACCACAAGAAAATTTTTATTTTTCTGTATATGAGCCTGAGTTAGTCGATATTGCACACAAACATGGGATTAACGTTTTCAATAGAAGCAAAAAGTCTGCATTTTCAGAAGGCACGCCATTATATGAAATGTATGAATGGTGGAACAAATTAGATTATAAATATTGTGTATTGATTAGTGCATGCGCGCCATTTTTAAAATCAGAAACAATTGATAAATTTATTAAATCTTATTTAAATTCTGATTCAGATGGCATGTTTGGCGTAATTGAGAAAAAAAACTATTTTTGGAACCATAATTATGAACTATTAACACCATTAACAGAGGATTGTATGAATACAAAAACAGTGCAAAAAACATATGAAGCTGCTCATTGCTTGTATGCAGGTAAGATGTCTGAAATTGGCAATGGGCTTTGGATGGGAGATCTCAACAGCGGCGATGTTGAATTGTTTGTTATTGATAGCGAATTTGAAACTTTTGACATTGATTACCCGTGGCAGTTTAATGTAGCTGAAATTTATTACAAGGATTCAATCAATGCACTTTAAAGATTTGATTATCGATAAAAAAGTTGTTTTAGTTGGACCAGCTTCTTATATGGTTGATTCTAATTTTGGCGAAAAAATAGATAGTCATGACATTGTTGTGAGATTAAATAGGGGATGTGAGCTAGTTGAAAAATATTCAAAAGACATTGGAACAAGAACGGATGTGCTATATTCTTCTTTGATAGAACAACCTGAAAACGCCGGAAAATGGGATTATTCGCTTTTTGTTGAACAGTTTAAAATAAAATATTTGTGTACAACCCCTGCAATGTCAATGAAGGGAATATCAAATGCAAGCATATTGCACCCCATGGTTAATAAAAACAAGTATTATGAATTATCAAAACATCTTCCGTGCAGAATAGTGGAACATGAATTTTTTACAAAAATTGCCCTTGAAGTTGATTGTCGCCCGACAACAGGCTATATATCCATTTTTGATATCTTAAAACATAAACCAAAACTTTTATCAATTTATGGATTTGATTTTTATTTATCTGGCTGGCTTCCGGAATATAAAGAGGGCATGAAAAATATAACATTAGAAGAAATAAAAATCAAAACACTTAAGTCAAAAAGACACTCACACAAAAACATGTGGAACCACTGTAAGAGGCTATTAGATAGAAAAGATGTTTTACTTGATGAGCGAATGCACGATGTATTAAATTTGAAAAACTGGTGGTTCGATCAAGGAAATTAACCATGAAGTATATAAAGAATCAAATATACGAAACGTTTTATAAGAGCAGCACAATCCCAAAGGGCACTATGGCAGAATTGGGAACGATTGAAAAGGATGCGTGTTCTTATTACGGCACACATGACTCAAAGCCTTTTAACGGAAAAGAATTTATTGATTTTATTTTAAATAATTATAATTTTGAAACTGTCCTCGACGTGGGAGCGGGAGAGGGTTTGCAATCGGAATATTTCAGAGCTAATAAAAAACATGTTTTTACATGTGATTATAATTTTGAAAAGGCTTCTCATTGTTCTCCTGAGTTGGGATATGATTATGTAGGAGATTTTTTAAAGTTAAAGTTTGATAGGAAGTTCGACATGTCATTTTCGTCGCACGTTCTTGAACACCAGAGAAACGTAGGTTTGTTTCTTGATAAGGTATCTAGTACCACGAAAGAGGGTGGTTTTATTTGTATTATAGTGCCAATTAGAAAGCCTTTTATAACCGGTGGTCATTTAACGCTGTGGAATCCAGGCTTGCTGATTTATAATTTAGTTATGTCTGGTATAGATTGCAGTGAATGCTATATGTTACAAAAAGATTATGATATAGGAATTTTAGTTAAAAATAATCGATTTAATTTAGATGACTATAGATTAAATTATGATAGAGGAGATTTGGATAAATTGAAAGATCGGTTTCCATTTGATTTCGTAGAGCCTTTTAATGGAGACATTATGTCATTTAATACAATAAGGGGCGACATATGAAAAAAGGTAACATATGTGCTTTAATAGCCGTGCGCTCGGGTTCTAAGAGGGTACCAAACAAAAACATTAGAAAATTTGCAAATTCAAACCTCTTGGAAATAAAATTAAAACAGGTTAAAAAAATCAAAGGAATTAAGAGTCTTTACGTTAGTTCTGACGATGATCGCATGTTATTGCTGGCTAAAAAACATGGTGCCATAGCTCTGAAAAGAGATCCATTTTATGCTAGTGATAAAGTTCCCATGAGTGAAGTATATGTACATTTAGCAAATTCTATAAATTGTGATCATATAGCTTATTTGAATGTTACTAATCCACTTTTAAAAATAGAAACCCTTCAACGATGTATTGATACTTATAAAAATTTAGATTCTGAATTTGATTCTTTGGCGACTGTTCATAAGATTAAAGAATATATGTGGTTAAATGGGGAACCTATTAATTATGATCCTACAAATCATCCACGTTCTCAGGATTTGCCCAATATATGCGCTTTAAACTTTGCAGCCAGTATATTACCAAAAACCGTAATGATCAACAATAGAAACATTGTTGGTGATAATTTTTATAATTATTTTATAGAACAAGAAGAATCAATTGATGTTGACACAATATTGGATTTTTCAATTGCAGAATTTATTTATAAAAATAAAATATGATATCAATCAAAAAAATGGCAGTTCACATTCCGAAAGATGTTAAAAAAGAGATTAAAAAATATGACGGTTATGGTATAATTGCAGTGGGTATGGATACAACTGCCTTAATTGAATCATATAAAGAAATGCAAAATGCTTGATTTTGAAAATATTGATGACAAAAAATTGTCAAACATTGTTGTTACGACATTTCCATACGGGTCAAAAAATAGCGATCCCCGAGAATTGTTGGAACGTCTGTGTCTAGACAATAATATGAAAGTCTCGTACAATGAAACGGGAAGAAAATACTCGCGAGAAGAGCTTTTGCAAGTACTTCAGAATAAACGGCCTGAAATTATTGTTGCCGGAACTGAAAAATATGACGTCAGCATTTTAGACGCATGCCCAAATCTTAGGATGATATCCAGAGTAGGAATTGGTCTAGATTCTGTTGATTTAGATGAATGTAAAAAGAGAGGAATATGTGTAACGTATACACCAGATGCTCCTACTAATGCAGTCGCAGAGTTAACAATAGGGCAAATAATATCATTACTAAGAAAAACATGGATTGTTGATTCTGAAATGAAGGCTGGCAGGTGGTCCCGAATTATCGGAAGAGAATTGTCAAGCTGTACTATTGGTATTATAGGGGTTGGAAGAATAGGGACATCAGTCTTAAGAAAGCTGGAGTCGCTGCAGCCAAAAAGAATATTGTACACAGACACTGATTCATCTAGAGCAATATTTCCCTCATACGAGTGGTCATCTAAAAATAGAATTTTAGCGGAGTGCGATATCGTCTCTTTGCACATCCCACTAAATGAAGCTAACATAGGTTACATCGGAACAAAAGAGCTATCATTGCTCAAGAAAAATGCATGCATAATTAACACGTCTCGCGGCGGCATAGTTGATGAAGCTGCTTTGTACGATTGGCTAACAAAAAATAGTGACGCATCTGCATCAATTGACGTTTTTGAAAAAGAACCCTATGATGGAAATCTATTGTCTCTTAATAATATTCTGATGTCACCTCATCTCGGGAGTTGCTCAAAAATTAGTAGGCTTGAAATGGAAGTAGGCGCAGCAAAATCAGTTAACAACTATCTTGAATCAAGAGATATGATTAACAGGGTTATATAATGAAAAAAGTAGTTGTATTTGGCGGCGCCGGCTTTCTTGGAAGATATACAGTACGAAGATTGCTAAGGGAAAACAAATATGTTGTCTACTCATTTGATCAAGCTCCTTCACCAGATCTAAAAAAGAAGTATTCAATAGTAGGAAATGTTCTTAACAGGGAAGATGTTAGAAGTATCGTAAAAGACGCGCATATAGTTTTTAATTATGCAGCAATTGCAGATATTGAAGCATGTATTGATGACCCAGTTAAAGCAGTAGAAACAAATATTTTGGGTAACACAATTATTTTAGATGAGTGTGCAAAAGCTAAAGTAAATAGATTTGTCTTGGCTAGTAGTGTTTATTCTGAGTCTGGTTTAGGAGGAGTTTATCGCTCTACAAAAAATGTCTGTGAGTCTCTTACAAAAGACTATAAGAAATATTATAATCTTAACTATACAATATTAAGATATGGAACAATTTACGGCCCAGGCGCAGATAAAAACAACAGTGTTTATAGATTTTTAGATCAAGCCCTTGATGGTAAAATAACATATCAAGGGACAGGGTGCGAACGCCGCGATTATATTCATGCGTCTGATGCAGCAGACTTAACTATAAAGTCTTTAGGCTCTAGATATAAAAATCGTTGTATGATCCTTACAGGCGAACGATCGTTTCGAACATCAGGAATATTAACAATTATATCTGAAATAATGAATAAAGATGTGGAAATAAAATATAATCATCAAAGCAAAAATAAAAGTCTGATTACTTCACATGTACATTATCAAACTACTCCGTATAAATATGGCGAAGATATTCCTAAAAAAATGTTAGCATCAGAGTATATTGATATTGGGCTTGGTCTTGTGGGTTGTCTAGGAGAGATTAGCGACAAGAGAAAAGAGAGCAAACAATGAATGTAGAACATCTATATGAAAAAACAATTCTCTCGGATGAGTGGAAAGATATTGAAAAATTATTCGAAAGACACAGCGAAGTATACTTGGTATGTCATGGCGGAAATTTGTCGATTTGCCGACACATAGCTACAGATCTTACAAGGCTCACTGGAGGCAAGAA
>Ga0080013_1002923_pt1 | contig 19031 bp, 17 predicted proteins | sample ETNvirenome_6_85_FD_69236 | JGI IMG/M metagenome (GOLD analysis project Ga0080013, IMG submission 69236) | Marine viral communities from the Pacific Ocean - ETNP_6_85 (SPADES assembly) (version 2) | ecosystem: Environmental > Aquatic > Marine > Oceanic | place: Pacific Ocean | collected 2013-06-19 | reverse complement strand
TTCTTGATGGATTTAAAAGCCTTGATGGAACAAGCTCACGCATTAAGAGAATTAGCAAAACTATCGGGAGGGAATGAAGAAAGTATAAAGCTAGAGGAAAAAGGCTTTACTTGGATAGATGACAATGAACATAAAATATCAGTTAGCATTAACCCTAAGTAAATTTTATTTTGTTTTATACAATGTTGTGTTCTCGTTTTAATGGAATACAACAAAGAAATATAAACCAATAACAAAGGAAAGAAAATGACACCTAGAGAAATAGCAGAGAAGAGCGTGTTTGATTTAATAGAAAGTGGCGATTTAAGTAGATTTGAAAGATTAACCGCAGTAAGATTTATTGAAAGCCTAACTAAAGAAAATAGAAAGACTCTTAAAATAGAACAATTTAAAACAGGTTTAAGCCATGAGCCAGCAAAGGTTACATTTACTTTAAACAACTATGGGTTTTTTACACAAACAGAAGAAAAAGCCGCGGAAAGCTCAAGAGATGAGCTTGTAGATAAGTATTAATTGAGTTTTTTGTACTATTTAGCAATATATTTTTTTATATTTTAGTGACTAGGTAACACCTTGATGGCACTCTTTAGAGGTATAAAATGGAAAAACTAACAGAAAAACAAAAGCTATTTTGTGAGACATACGTCTCTAATAATTTCAACGGAGCACAAGCTGCTATTTCTGCAGGATTCTCAAAAACTAGCTCCAGGTCTAAAGCTAGCCAGCTTCTAACAAAAGTAAACGTACAAAACTATATAGAAAAGCTAAAAGAAAAAACAGCCAAACAGCTAAGTATCACAAGAGAAAGCCAAATACAAGAGCTGAACGAACTAAAGCAAATGGCTAAAGAGCTAGCAGAGGTCAATAACGCAATTAAGGCCATAGAAGTCCAGAACAAAATGCTTGGACTTAATGAGCCAGAAACTTTAAATATTAACCAGTACACAGCTACAGTTAAATTTGCAGACAGATAGCAATCACAAACAAAGGAAAGACAATGCAAGCCCAAAACTTAAAAATCAAAGTCAAAGAAAAAGAAGAGTTTTTAGAAGCTTGTAGAGCTTTGTTACAAAAGCAATACGAGACTTTAAAGTCACTCAAAGATAAATAAAATGCTAAATACAAATAAAACCACTCACCTAGTGCCTTTAGGTGATATTATAGAGCATAAGATAGACTCAAAATATACGGATGATTTTGTTTGTATTTGTAATCCAACAATAGACTACGATAATGGCATGGTAATTCATCATGCTATGGACGGCAGGGCTGAATACCTACAAGATGATAATAAGTAAGACCTTTGAGCCTATTTCTAAGAAGCTAAACCCGCTGTATGAAAAGCACAGGTACAAGGTTTACCATGGTGGGCGAGGTTCTGCTAAATCTTGGGGATTTGCCGAAGCTATTATATACTATCTCACAAATTACTCTATTAGGGTGCTTTGCTGTAGAGAGATCCAAAAAAGTATAACAGATTCTAGCTATCAGCTTCTGGTAGATACTATTTACAGGTACGGACTAGAGGAACTTTTTGACATAACAAAGACTAAGATTCTAAATAAAACCAATGGCGGTTATATAATATTTGAGGGGATTAAGTCTAATACTTCTAAAATTAAGTCAATGGAAGGAATAGACATCTGCTGGGTAGAGGAAGCGGAAAGCCTAACCAAAGAGTCCTGGAAGATATTAACTCCAACAATACGAAAAACAGGTTCTGAGATCTGGATCAGCTTTAACCCATTTGCTACAGATGACGACACCTGGAATATGTTTGTCTTAAATCCCCCTAAAGATTCTGTAGTAGTACAAATGAATTGGATTGATAATCCTAAATTCCCCCAGGTGCTAGAAGATGAACGACAGGCAGAGTATGAGAATGGTAAGCGTGTTGGAGATATGGCAGTTTATGAATGGATCTGGGAAGGAAAGCCACTAGGGCAGTCATATAATACTTTGATAACTCCTAGAATGATAGAAGAAAGTAAAAATAGGGTTATAATGCCAAACAATGAAATGCCTATAGCTGGGCTAGATGTTGCCCGCTTTGGTGATGATGACATTGAGTTAGTAGTAAGGCATGGGAATAAGATTATTTGTAGAGAAACGCTATTTTCTGGTACTACAGATGAGGTTGCAGAATGGGCTGCAGAGCTATTGGTCAGACACGATGTAAATATATGCGTAGTAGATGCGGCTGGGTCTGCTGGGGTTTATGATCGGCTTAATTCTATTATGCGGTCAGCTTGTGAAGTGGTAGAGTATAACGGCGCTTTTGCTGCAAAAGATTCTAAAAAGCATTTAAACCTACGTGCTGAGTCCTGGGATTTGATGCGTGACTGGGTAACTACTACAGGGGTGCTTTCCAATGAAACTAAATGGGATGAGCTGAGCAGAGTTAGATACACTTACAAGGGCAAGAATCAAAAGGCTTTACTTACTAAAGAGCAGATGCGAGCCAAGGGAATTAAGTCTCCTAATGCTGGTGACGCTCTAAGCATGACCTTTTCACGAGATGCAAAGAAAAAAGAAAAAGTAAATAAAACTAGTTTTTTGCCTAAAAATTGGTATGGGTAGCTAAAAAGTGTTAAATTTTTATTTAAACCTGGTTATAATTTTTATATGAATATCGACGACTTACCTGAAGACTTAGAAGAAACAGTCCGTACAATGTCTAAGCGCCTTTCTCAAGGTGACGGCCATATGTCTACGCAATACGAAGCTTTAAAGAATGATTTACAGTTTACAACTGCTGGCAATCAATGGGGTGATAGTAGCGGTTTCGGTGGAGCTAGACAATCTAATAGACCTAATTTAGTCTCAAACCAAACTTTAACTATTTGTAATCGAGTAGTAAATGCTGTAAGAAAAAACCCCTTTGGTATCAATGTTTCTACAGATAACCAAGATGTTACCGAGCTAATACAGTCCAAAGTCAGACAGATAGAGTACGAGTCTAGGGCTTCTGAATCCTATGAAAATGCTTTTGAGTGCGCTGTGATTGGTGGCATTGGCTACTACTACATTACTACTGAGTATTTAAGTGATGAAGATTTAGACCAGAAAGTAAGTATAAAAACGATCATTGATCCTACTAGTGTTCTTTTAGATCCTTATGGGGAAGAAGTAGACGGATCAGATGTAAACTGGGGATTTATTAGAAACTACATAGATAGAGAATCAGCTTGCGAAGAACATGGCGACGAGGTAATAAGGGGAACAATATCGGGTTTTAACATATACGAAAATTACGACGTTCCTCCCGACTCAGTGGCTCAGCTGATATATTACTATAAAGAATCTAAGATGAAAATGCGCTATTGGCTGCAAGATGGATCTTTTACGGACAAAAAGCCAGAGTTTGAAGAATTGATAGTAGGTAAGCGCAAAATTTCTTACGATAAGGTCTATTGTTGTGAATTTATAGGCAATAAGTTTATAAGTAAAACAGAGGTAGGCTCTAAGTTCATACCTATTATTCCTGTATATGGTGACAGGTTAAGGACTTACGGAGAAAAAATCTACTGGGGTGGTATGACCAGGAGAGTGAAAGACTCTCAAAGAATGGTAAACTATTACAAAAGCAATGAAGCTGAAACAGTAGCTTTAATACCTAAATCCCCATACATTGCAGAATATAGCCAGATCGAAAAGTATAGGGAAATATGGGAGAATGCTAATACAGAGCCATACGCGGTACTCCCTTACGATGGTAAAGATATAAACGGTTCACCTTTGCCACCACCACAAAGAGCGGCCAATGTTGCTAATACTGGTGGTATTGTACAGTCTAGGATTCAGGCACAACAAGACATGGCTTTAGAGTCTGGCGTGTTTATTAACCAGTTAGGCGGTCAAGAGACAGCGGGGCAATCTGGTAAGGCGATTCTTTTAAGGGATGGCCAGGGAGAAATAACAAACGCTCAATATTTAGACAACTATAAAAAGTCTATAAATCAGGCGGGTAGGGTTGTTTTATCTATGATTAAGACAACTAGCGACACAATGAGACGCGAAGCTTTTAGGTCTGAGGATGGAGAGGTTCAATATCAAACTGTAAATCTTTCCGAATTGATTGGATCGGTGAATGATTTAGACGTAACTGTCTCAGCTGGGCCAGCTTATGAGAACGCGAGAAAAGAAGCTATCTCAACTATTAACGAGCTAATAAGCGGAAACCCGCAGTTGAGCGGTATAATTTCCGACTTAATGATAAAAAACATGGACGCTCCAGGATCTAAAGAAATAGCCAAACGACTTTACAAAGCACTACCTCCAGAGTTTAAAGATGAAGAAGAGACGAACGCACCAGATCCCGAAGCTATACAAGCCTTACAAGCTCAAGAAGCAACAATCCAAGAGCTTGAGTCTACTTTGCAGAAAGTTACTGAAAATGCTCAACAGGTTATAGGTGAGCTACGCAATGAGATTATTTCTAGTGATAGAGATAACCAAACTAAGATACTCACAACTAAGCTGCAAGAAGAAAGCGACCTAGCTCAGGCTGAACTTAAGGCACAAGTAGAACTAGCCAAGGCTGGGCTACAAGAGGAAGCTAAGAACTTTAGAGAGTTAGAATCTATCAAAGCTAAAGCAGTGGACAAGATGGCTACTTTAGCGGGTGATGTGATTAAAAACAAAACTGAATCGGTAGAGGTGGATTTTGCAGATATGTCAAACCCCGCAACTCCTGGCGGTGATATTGATTTACAGTCGTCTTAGAGGACTCAAAACTCTATGTCATTTAACAAAGGATAGTACTTAGGGCTATGGAAAATGAAACCTATGAGCAAGAGCCAGTTATAGAAACTGGGCTGCAGGAAAGTACCGAATTGGAAGGTACGGAAATAAACCAAGAGTCAGAGACAGAAAGCGCGGAAGCCGAAGTTGTAGAGGAAGCGGATTCTCAACCAGAGAACCCCGAAGAGCCTAAAGCAGAGGAAGACAAGCCCGAAACGGAAAACGCCGAGGACGATCAACCAGCTTGGTTTCAAAAGCGGATCAATAAGCTAACTTCTAAGCGTAAAAGCGCAGAAAAGGAAGCGGAATTATTTAGGTCTGAAAATGAAGAACTAAAGCGAAGGATTGAGAGACTCGAAAACCCAAGTCAACCAGAAGGGCCAGAACTTTCTAGGGAGGACTTTAGCACAGATAGAGAATATATGGATTATTCTTTTGATCTGAGGGAAAAGAAACGACAGGCGCAAGTAATCCAACAGCAACAAGCCCATGACCAGAAAATTCAAGCTCAAAAACGAGCGCAAGAAGATTTTGTACAAAAGCTTGAAACTGTCAAGGACACTTTGCCGAAGGACTACAACCAAGTAATACAAGGCGCGTCTAATGTTCCTATACCTCAATCAGTAGCCGAAGTGATTGGCGAGTCCGATTGCGCTCCAGAGTTGCTGTATTATTTTGCTAAGAATCCCAACGAAGCTAGCCGAGTGGATGGCTTAAGCGAATATGCTAAGTTTAAATTTTTTATAGAGTTGGAAAACGATATACAAGATGGAAGACGTGGCAAATTTGCAAAACCTACAACCCAGGCACCAAAGCCAGCGCCAAAACCTAAACAGGTGCTACGTGATGGGCCTATTAACTTGGATTCAATTGCCTCAAAAACTTCCTCGGAAAAGTATGGAAATCAATACTACCAGGAATATTTGAGAAAAAAAAGGAATAAGTAAACATGGCTAATACTTTATTAACCGTTGACAAAATTACCCCTAGAGGTCTAGCTTCATTGCATGACGAGGTGAATTTTGTAAAATCAGTAAACCGAGAATACGACGACCAGTTTGCACAATCTGGTTTAAAAATCGGTTCTAATCTCCGTATACGTAAACCGCAGCAACCTGTAGTTAATACTGGTAAAACTGCTGTAGTTCAAGACGATATAGAGCAATTTTTAAACCTTACATTTGATGTAAACGTAGACCAGTTAAACACTACTTTTCAGTTTGGCTCTGCTGAGATGTCTTTAGATTTGGATATGTTCGCTGACCGCGTATTAGATCCAGCTTCTAAGATTATCGCATCTAAAATGGAGCAAAAAGAGATCAATAACTGTATCAAAGGTGTTGATAACTTAGTAGTATCTAGTTCTAGCCTAACTTCTTTGGATGTTTTACGTGCTAACTCTTTCATGACTGAGCAAACTTGTCCAACTAGTGAGCGCTTTTTCATGGTGAACCCCACTGATGAAGTAGACTACATTAACGCAAATTCTAACCTTTTTAATGCTGCTGATTCTATCGCTGAACAGTACAAGGATGCTTTTGTAGGTCGTGCCAATGGTAATACTTGGATGCGTTCCAACAGGATTGACACTATTACCAACGGCGGTACTGTATCGGGTACTCTTTCAGCTACTACTGTAGAGGGTGGAAACACTCTTGTACTTGCTGGTTTGAGTAATGCACAGGTAATCCCTGCTGGTACTGTTATTACGGTTGCTGCTGTAAATGGTGTACAAGTAGAAACTAAAAACAATGTTGGCCGCTTGCGTCAAATGTCTGTTTTAGAAACTGTTACAGCTACTTCTGGCGGTGCTGCTACTGTTACAGTAAACCCGCTTTTTGCTTCTGCTACAGACGGACGTAAAAATGTAGACGCGCTACCTCAGAATGGTGCTGCTTTTACTATTGCTGGTGCAGCTGACACTACTTATAGACAAAGCTTAGCGTATAATAAAAATGCTTTTACCATTGCTTCTGCTGACTTAGAACTTCCCCAGGGTGGAGCTAAGGGCGCGCGTTCTGTAATGGAAGGTATTTCTATGCGTATTAACAAAGGCTGGAACATCTTAGGAGATGACGACATCACCCGTATGGATGTTTTCACTACTTCTGCGGTTCTACGTCCAGAATACGCGTCTAAAATCTGGGTTCCAGTAACTTAGATGATTAATAATATAGGAGAGGGGATTTTCTCTCTCCTTTTTAAAAGGGATAAAATGAACACTATAGAATACCAAAAAGAACAGTACAAAGAAGCTAATAGATTTCCTATGATGGTTTATCCCAAAACTCAAAACTGGGATGGCAAAAACATTGCTAAACTTAAAAGCATTTCAGTTGCTAACATTGAAGAACTTAAAAAGATTAAAAGTGAAGTTTTCCTAGACTGGAAAGACTTACTAAAGAAACCAAAAGCTAAGAAAAAAACAAAGGCTTAAAAAATGGCTCTTACTACTGCTAGAGATTTGATAATAGAAGCTTATAGAATATCGGGTTTAATTGATTTAATAGAGGTCCCCGAAGCTAATGAAATTACTATAGGACTCAGTCAATTTAACCAGCTTATAGATTCCCTAGATTTAGACTCTCTCTGGCCTTATACTAAGAAACTACATAAGGGTAATTTTGTCATAGGTCAAAAAGATTATACAATAGGCTTAGACCCTAGCGATGACATACAGATACGCAGACCCGACACTATAAACAATTTTGGTTTTATCATTGGCGGCAATACCTTTAGACCTTTGAATAGGGTTGGAATGGTAGACTATCAAAACTCATACAAGACAGAAAATCTATCTACCTTACCACAGGATTATACTTATTACCCAGACTTCCCTAGTTCTAGGATAGAGGTTTTTCCAACTCCTAACAGTAACTACGAATATACGCTACAGTATAGCGTAAAGCTTAAAGACTATACTTTGAGTGAAAATTTAGATCTACCATCTGGTTATGCTTCCTATTTGACCTGGGGCCTTGCTGAGGTTCTTTGTGATATGCAAGGCAGTAATAACGTACTTGTAAAAACTAGGGCTATGAAATACTTAGAAGCTATTAGAAAAATGAACGTCGAGCCTATCACTATGGGTTATGGTAATTTACCTATGGGTGGCGGTTTGACCTGGGATATTATCGCAGACGGCTATAAGGATTCGTACTAGTATGCCAATGGTTCCCTTTATTACAGAGACTTATCAGCATAGATCTTCTAATGTATCGGCCTCTCAAACCTTGAATTTATACCCTGAGATGGTAGGCCAAGACTCAAAAGGTGCGGCCAGAGTAAATATTATTTTAATAGGAACAGAAGGAACCGAGGTTTTTAGTAACTTAGACTCACTTCCAAGCAATGTAAATTGTAGAGGTCTATACTATACAGCTACTAGCAGACTCTTTGCAGTCTATGGCCCTAATCTAGTTGAGATAGATTCTAATGGTGTAGAGACTGTAAGAAGTACGGCCCTTGGCACTTTGTCTAGTGTTGTTTCAATGGTGGACAATGGAAGGTATTTAGTACTTTGTGATGGTCAAAATCTATACTCTTTTGATTTAGATACTAATGTAATTACAACCCCTACGCTACCATTTACCAACCCTACTAAGGTGTTATACTTAAATCAAAGGTTTGTAGTTATAAACAACGGCTTAGAGGTTGGTACTACTAATTCTACAAAAAACAGATTTTATTGGTCTGCTTTAAACGATGCTACTGTATGGCCAGAGTTAAACTTTGCTACAGCGGAGCAGAGCGCGGATGACATTATCTCTTTTGTAGCTAGACAAAATCAAATTTGGTTTTTTGGTGAGAGATCTTACGAGGTTTGGGGTATATCTTCAAACCCAGATTTGCCTTATTCTTTTGTAGATGGATCAGCTACTAATGTGGGATGTGGTGCAAAAAATAGCGTTATCTCTTTTAGTGACAATGTTTTTTGGCTTGGCTCTTCTAGTGCTGGAACAAATCAAATATTTATGTCGAATGGCTACAATCATAGGCGAATATCTAACCACTCTATAGAAAGCCTTTTAAATGACTCTGGAGATAGAACAGACGACGCTATAGGATTTTCATACCAATCTAATGGGCATATATTCTATGTATTAACTTTTATTGCTGTAAATCGTACATTTGTTTACGATGTGTTGACGGATATGTGGCACGAGAGAGGAACTAGAGACCCTTTGTTAAACATTGTTAATAGATACGAGCCTATCTTTGCGGCTTATGCTTATGGGAAGACGGTAGTAGGTGACTCTAAAACTTCTAAGGTATTAAGGTTAAATCTTAATAAATACGACGAATGGGATGGGAGACCCATAGTAAGACAGCACCAAAGCCCTATTTATTGGGATGACCTTAGAGAAGTAATACATAGAAGATTCTTGCTAGATATGGAAAACGGAGTAGGCTTACAGAATGGCCAAGGCTCAGAACCCCAGGCAATGTTACAGCACTCAGACGACGGCGGTCACACTTGGTCTAGTGAGAGATGGACAAACATAGGCCGTATAGGTTCCTATAAATCCCGAAGCTCTTGGCGTTTCCTTGGCAGAGCTAGGGAAAGAGTTTATAGAGTTAGGATTACAGACCCGATTAAGGTGATTTTAATAGGTGCTAGAGTAATTTCTGAAACGATGGCTAACCCATGAATCTAAATCCAGCTCCTATAAAAGAAATAATGTTAAATAGCACAGGCTTACTTAGTCAGGTCTGGATTCAATTCTTTTCTAGTCTTGGTACAGGCTTAAAAGGTGAGTGGGAAAGTAGCGAATATAAGCTAGAAATAAAGCCTATTCCTCCATCTACTACTACTGTAGACATGGCAGATAGGACAGTTTTATCTAAAAAAGGTTCAACTATAGAGCTCTCTATGTCCTTTGAAAATGGTAGGGATTTTAGCCCTGGTGATGGGTTCTATTTTAGTATAGAAATAGCTAGTTTTAGTACACAAAATGTTAATAAAAAGAACGCACAATTTGAGGAAACTTTTTTGAATGTTTATGACAAATCCTCTAGGGCTTTGATAGCTGGTGCTCTTGTTAGTGGTGACAAAATCTTTTTACCAAAATTACATATTACAGAAAGTTTCAATATATCGGGAACTTTGATTTTAAAAACAGATAAAAATATAGGCGGTTTATAATGGCAGATCCAGTTACCTTAGGTATACTAGCAGGCACAGCGGGTTTGTCTGCTCTTGGTGGTTTCTTTAGTAATAATTCAAGAGCAAGAGAAGCTAGAGAGATAGCAAGAAAGCAAGAAGCGGCGGCAGCAAAAGCTAACGATATATATGGCGCCGCTTATACGGATATATCTAGCCTTAACAACCCTTATATACAGGGAGGGCGACAAGCTTTCGATCAATATCAAGACAGAGACTTTTCTTATGCTCCTGGTGAGTTTGAGTATTCCCAAACAATAGGGGATTTTTTAGACCCTTCTATGCGGTTTCAAATGGAACAAGCAATGCGTCCTATAGAGTCAAGTGCTGCTGCGGGTGGTTCTCTTGGTTCTGGTGCTACCTTAAAAGCTTTACAGGATAGAGGACAGCAAATAGCTAACATGAACTACGGACAAGCCTTTGACCGAATGAATCAGGATAAGAGCTTCGCTTATAACCAGTATTTAAATAACGCTAATATGCGAAGACAGCAATTACAAGACCAAGCTAACCAGCTTTTAAACATAACTAATACAGGCTACAATGCTACTCAAAATTTAGCGAGTGCTAGAGATGCTTTAGGCGCTAGACAAGCTGACACCGCTTTACAAGTTGGTAACGTACCTTCTAATGCTGCTATAGGTCATGGTCTTACGGCTAAAAATATTAGCACTTTTACAGATCCAGTTTTTACAGGTGCGTTACTTGGTGCGGGTTCTCAAATGTTGGGCGGTATGGGAGGGCAGAAAACCCAGCAAGCTCCAGGGGGTAACTTATGATAGACTACAGACTAGCGGGCGAAGCCTTAAACAGAAAGCCAGACTATTCTCTTGGAAATAGAGTGATAGAAGGAATGCAAGTTATAGATGATTCTGTAGACAGGCAAAGGCTACTAGAGCAAAGAGCTTTACAAGATCAGCAACGCCAAAAGATGCAAACCTTTGGTGATTTTGTAAGCGAGGAACTTGCTACAGGAAACCCAGCATATACAGCTATAGCCGCTCAAATGGCTAGCTTAGATCCCCAATCAGCAATAAAATATTATAATAATATTCAAGATAGGCAGCTAAAAGAAGCTCAAGGCTTATTAGATTATGAAATAGAAATGGCAAAACTAAAGCCTTCTTTAGGGCCAAACATTTTAAATAAAGCTTCACAAGATAGATTTAGAGCTAGAGAGCTTGCAAATATTATCAGTAATTCACAAGATCCAGCGGAAGTAGAAGCTTCTAAATTAGAGTACGGAAATTTAGTTTCCGAATATGAGCAAAATACAAAGCCTTTTTTATTACAGCAAAAAAACCCTACTACTATTGTAAATGAACTAGGGATTTTACCCTTAGACGATGCTTTACAAGCTAGAAAGCAAAAAGAATTAGAGTTTAGTAAAAACCAAGAAGTATATAAAAAAATGCTAAGGGATAAAAAGATCTACGATTCTGAATTTATATCAAAATCAGTAAAAGACTATGAAGCTTTAGCTAGTAGAGACGGAAGCTCTTTACAACAAGTTAGAAACTTACAGGCTAATTTAGAAATAGCCTATAAGTTAGCTTCTAAAAAAGATAACCCTAGTGTTGCAGGAATGCACGCATTAAACATTTTAACAAACAAAACGTTAGACCCCAATAGTGCGGTACTTTTATCAGAAGCGGAAGCTTTTGACGAGCAAGATCTAATTTCTATTCTTAAAAGAATGAGCGCTTCTTTAACTGGTATAGATCCAAAGACTTTTAATGTTGAGAATGTTTATACACTTGCTAAAGCTAACGTTTCTGCAAGGGCTAACAATGCTAAAAAGTTGGCAGAAGGTAAAAGAGATTTTATAAATAAAGAGCTGCAAAGTGTAGGAAGTAAAAGAAGAATAACCTTAGACACTTTAAGCCCTTTTTTAAGTGAAACAGAATACGATACCAGCGAAAAGCAAATAATAAAAAGCTTAACTCCCGCAGAAATAAGAGAACTAGCAAAAAAAAAGAGTGGTAAAAAATGAAATATCTAATTTTAATCTTTTTATTGACTGGATGTAATTTAGAGTTAAAATATTGTAAATCTTGGCTTAATTGCACTACTATATTTAATATCGGTGATAAAATAAATAAACCTACTCCCGCAGAAATAAGAGAAATAGCAGAAAAACAAAGCGGTAAAAAATGAAGGATGAAGAGTTAGAAAAATTAGTAGCTAGTAAGGTTATTAATAAAGCTTCTGCTGAAAAACTGCGTGAAATAAAAGATTTAGACCAAAGGTTAAAAGAGTTTGATTCTTTGTTTGAAATAGGCGAAGCAGACATAGAAAATTATTTAAAATATAATAATGTAACTAAGGATATGCTTAATTTAGATTCTATAGAAAGAGCTAACCTTATACCTAATACAGTGGCCGAGCCAGACAAAACAAGAGCAGCGACAAACATAAAAGAGAAAGAAAAATCTTTTATCGAATTATCTCAAGAGCTATCTAAACTAAAAGGAATTCCTTTAGAGGAAGCTATGCAGAAAATGGCTTTTTCTCCTAGAGATTCAAGGGCTGTATTAAAAGGGGATAATTTTAACCCCCTTTTAACTATTGGCGATATACTTAGCGCTACTGGTAGGGCTGGTGTGGCTTCTTTTAGTGATAAGCCTTTTTTAGAATCAATGTCAGAAATAGATCCAGACCCATACAATGCGGATGGAACTTTAAAACATTGGTCGCGTAGAATTTTAGAAGGTGTAGCGGTTAGCCCAGATCTTCCTATCTCTGCTTTTACTGGTGCGGGTGCTCTTAATTTAGTTTCTAAAATCAAACCTTTAATGAGAAGCGTAGAGTCTGGGAGTCGATTAGCTAAAGCGGGTAGAGCTGGTTTGGCTGGTGCGGGTGCTACTCTTGCGGACATGACTTTTGAGCAATCTACAAGGCCAGAAGGTTTCCCTATGATGACTTTAGGAGATTATGGTTTAGGTCTTGGCCTTGGTGGTGGACTTAGTGCTTTAGGTGGCGGGATAACAAAGGCAAAACCTAAACCAGGAATAGAGGGCGATCTGTCTACTAATCAACCTTTAATAAATGAAGCAGACAACCCTTACACTATTTCTCAAATTACTAACGGCGAAGCTGCAGCAGATGCCCAGGTTCCTAGTTTAGGTGTTGGAAGCGTTATGGATGGAGATGCCCAGGTTTTAGAATATTCCCCTTTTGTATCTCCTTTAGATAGACAAAAAAGCTTAAATAAAGATCTAAAAAAAATAAAAGAAGACGCTTACATAGTAGACGGAAAGAAAATTTCTAAAAAACGTGTGGACGCTGTAGAACCTATCTTAAGACAAGACTACTTTAAAAAATTTAACCCAGAATTTGACATTCCCGCTGAAGAATATGTAAAAGTAGCTACTGCAAAAATGAATCCTAAACTAGATTCTGACGCTCCTAGGGCTATTTCTCCTTTAGAATTTGCGGTACAAAAGCAAGCTACTCCAGCCTATGAAGCTTACAAAAAAAATATGAATAAACTAGGTGAGCAGATAGGGAAAACAAGAAAAGAGCTTTTGCCTTCTATAGAGCCTATAAAAAAGGATAAATTTGTAGAAATAATAAACGATGCTTTAGATGATGACGCTATAGATATGAAATATGTAGATATAGACGGAGAACAGGTTTTAAGGCCAGTACATAAAGATGACCCTAGCTTAAAAGTTTTATCATGGGATAAAAACACAAAAGCTATAGCTAATTTGATAAACGATCTTTCTGACGATATGATAGACGGCAGAGATATGCGCCTTTTTCAAAGTAGGTTGAATAAGTTAATCCCAGAAGATCCCCAAAGTAGACAAAGAATAGACACACCAGAGACTAGAGGTTTTATGAATATCTCTAAAGCTGTTAGAAACACTATTGACGAAGGTATAGAAAATTTTGCGGGTGAAGCTGTTGCAAAGAATTTTAGGGAGACTAGAGCTAAATATGCAAGAATGAAAGAGACCGCAAAAGACATAGGCAGGCAATTAGGTAGAAGCGTTTATTTTAGAAACAATAGCGGTAAAGATGTTGTAAAAGATATAGATACGCCACTAGCAGAACAGTTGCAAGACTATGAAAAAGCATTCTCAAAAGGTGAAAACGCTATAAAAAGAATACTACAAAGCCAAAGAGCGCAAGGCGGTAAAAATAACTGGGATGAAGTTAAGGCTGAAACTGGTTACGATGTAGCTAAAGCGGCGGCCTATGCTTTACAAGCTGGACTAGATGCGGGAGACCATACAGCTAGTAGCTTATTATCTAATCAGCAAAAAATGATTAACGCGCTTGAAAACGTGCCTACCAATAGAGAAGGGTATAAAACAACGGCTTTGAATTATGTTAAAAAGCCTATTGCAGCTGGTTTGTCTAAAGCAAAGCAAGCAATTTCTCCAGGTGATAACCTAGCTGTAAGAGCTTTGGGAGAAGTTCAAGAAGCTAGAACCCCGCAAGAATATTTAGCGCCAGGATTTAGCTTTATACAGGATTTATATCGTATTCCAGAAAAAAGCTTACGACAAGAAGAGGAACGATGAAACTTATAAACTTTACAGCTCCACGCCCGCAATTTTCAGACGTTAATGGTGATCCTCTCGCTTTGGGTAGGGTCACTTTTTACAATGCTGGCACTACTACATTAAAAACAGTTTATTCCGATGCAGATAAAACTGCTGCGGCTCCTAACCCACAACCCTTAGACGCTGGTGGCTTTGTCCAAGATGGTGGCGTATGGTTAGATGAGGGAAGGTATAAAGTTCTCATAGAGAAGTCCGACGGCGCGGGCGGTTGGGTAGAAGAATATACAATAGACGATATACAAGGAACCCCAGGAGTTCCAGGAGAGCTAACAGGTGCTACTATTGGAACTATTGCAGATTTACGTTTATTAGATCCTGGAGCGTTTGGCGCTGTATTTGTTACTGGTTACTATGAAGGTGCAGACAGGGGCGAAGGTTGGTTTCTTTGGGATGCTAACAACAGCACAGCAGACAATGGCGGTACAATTATTTCCCCTAATGGTGCGCCCGCTTTTGGACGCTGGAAAAGGTTACTACAGCAGTCTAAAATAATTCCTCAAATATTCGGGGCAATGGATAACACTAGTTTTGGCGTAGCTTCTAATATGCAGTCTATGATAGATTGGTGTAATGCTGCTGGGAATGAAGAATATTTAAAATTAAGAATAGATCCAGGAAGCTACTTTATAGATGGAAATGTAAACTTTGATAATGATATATGTTTAGAGGTTGCGGAGGGTGCTATCTTTGACAATCATTCTGATACAAGTGGAACTCTTAGTATAACTTGCCAAAGTGCTATTATTGAAGCCAAAAGGACTGCTATAGTTGGGAGTGATATTTCTTTAGTATTTAATCCTACAGATATTTCTATAAATTTAAATCCCGCTTGGTATGGGCCTTCTAATTTTCAAAAATTAATAGAGATTACTAATCCAGCTACTTTAGGCGTAAGAGATTTAGACGTATATACTACGCTTACCATAGAAGCGGGAAGCTCTGGAAATATTATTTTTAATAACATGTACTTCTATGATGGTTCAAGCTTTAATATTCAAAGCGCAAACGCTTCCGTAGACATAGGAGAAATAAGGGCAGAAAATAGGATAATTTCTTCTGGTGTTAATTTCCCTATTTTTGTTGGACAATCTGCAAATGTTAGAATATCAAAAGGCGATATCTACGCGAATTGGTTTAATATTACTACAGCGGCCAAATATGATGACATGATAAGCGGTTTGACTTATGCGGGTACAAGGGCAAGTACGTTAAAATGGCCTAGGGGTTTTAGTGTTGCTATTACAGGACAGTCTACTTCGACATTTGTAGTCACTCATATAATAGATGCGGGATGCGCTATAAGTATAGACCAAGATATATTTTTCCATAAAATCCAATCTGGTAGGAATCAAATTTTTGACCAAACTGCAACGGGTCGTCCAACGATAGGAAACGGAACAGTCTTTCCCGAATGGTTTGGGGTAAAAGCTTCTGACAATACAAATCAAACAATGACAAAAAATATTACTTGTTTTGGTAAATTATTAAGCTCTATGAATGCTAATAGTCGTAGAGTTTTAGGAGTAAAAGGGGATAGCTATTATTTTAATAATTCTATTTCTAATACTTTTGGCGGTACTTTTATATTTGAAGATCTAAGCTTAAACTTTTCTAATTCTTCCAGCGGAACTCTTTTAGAGCTTACAGCTCCTTTAGTTTGGGATAATGTTACACTAACAGGAAACAATCTTACTACAGGTGTTTTACTAAAATCTAATAGCACAGAAAGCAAGCTAAATAACTGTACGCTAACAAATGGAACAAATAGAAATATTGTAGAGTTTGACCTATGTACCAATCTTAGACTATATAGGGTAGAATTTAATTCTTTGGATGTTACTTTAAAAGGTGGAAATGTAAGCGAGTGCATTTTTTCTAAATCTAATTTAATTATAAAAAGGGATTTTGTTCCTATTTCTACTTATAGTAGAGACGTGGAAAACGTAGGCGAAAATATAGCCCTAGATGTTTTAAATAATGAATTTAAAGTATTTGGAAGCACTAATTTAGAACAATCTAGGATAGAGTTTAGAGGTAGCGCCGAAAATACTATTTTCTTTTGGATCACAGTAAAAGATAATTTTTGGACAGGTGGCCGAGGTGGAACTGGCGTTTCTTATATGATGTTTACAACTAATGCAAGTGATGAATTTAACAGGGTAGATATTTACGACAATACAGTCGCAGCGGATGCTTTTACAGACAACGATAATAATGGCATACAAATACCTACAACCAGATTTAAAAAAATAACTAGACAAGTGGGCTCAAACGATCCATCTTATACTGGTAGTTTTGTATGGACAATTCCCGTCGAGATGTTGATACTAACAGCTAACACTCAAAGGCCTATCTATTCTATTTCGAGCTTAGGTGATGGAAATAGCGGAAACGGTCATATTGCCTTAAGATATTCTACTAATTTTCCAGATGTAGAGTATTACTATGGCGGTCAATTTTTACCAGTTTTGTATGTAGAGTTTTATACTTCTATACGCAATTTTGATGTTAAAATAAGGCTAAACTCAAACCCTTAAACTAAATTTACATATAAGATTAACCCTTATAGGACTTTACTAAATGGCTACAGGATCGAGAACCCCTTGGGTAAGACAACAATTTTTTGACGATAACGGCGCCCCTTTAAGCGGTGGTCTTATTGATACATATATAGCGGGATCAAATACAGCTATAGATACTTACACAGACGCTGCGCTAACTACAACTCACACGAACCCTATTGTTTTAAACTCTAGGGGTGAGACTACTATTTTTTTAGATCCCGCAGTAGCTTATAAGTTTGTACTTAGGAACCCTTTGCCCGATGGTTCTGAGATTTGGACAGAGGATAATATAACAGCTTTGGGCGCTGGTTCTTTATTAACAGATATGGGAGTAATGCGCTCCAAGGTTGTTGGTTCTGTTTCTTTGCCTGTTCCCTTATCTACACTTATAGTAATCCCTTACGATACGGCAGATTATGAGGTGAATTTAAATGGCTTTGATGGTTCTACTAATAAGTGGGTATGCCCTTTAGATGGCATTTATGATATTAATGCGGCGGTAGATTTTACTATTCAATCAAATGCGGGTTTACCTTCTGCGACTTGTGAAATATTCTTTTTAATTAATGGTGTGACAGCTAAAAACCGAAAAGTATGGGCCTTTACTACAGACGCAAACGGAGGACAGAAAACTTTAGAAACCTCTGGAACCTTACAGTTAAGTAAAAACGATGAGGTAAAAGTGGCTTTTGTTTCTCCCATACAGGGTAGCGGAACCTCTATAGATCTAATTTTAACCAATGCTTTTTGGGAGGTTGTTTCTCTATCTGGAGTAAAAGGAGACCAAGGGCCAGCGGGCGCAGGAGTACCATCGGGAGGTTTGGCTAATCAAGTTCTAGCTAAGATAGACGGATCAGATTATAATACACAATGGGTAAACAATTCTTCTTTAGATAATACCAAACTTGCCATCTTAAATAATCTTAGTGATTTAAATAACGTACCTACTGCTAGGACAAATCTAGGGCTAGGTACTGCGTCTCTCTTAGATGAGGGTACAAGTGCAAACAATCTAGTTCAATTAGATGGGAACGCTAAACTACCAGCTATAGACGGCTCACAGCTTACTAATGTTACAAGCACAGACAATACCAAACTTGCCATTTCAAATAATCTTAGTGATTTAAATAACTCCACTACTGCTAGGACTAACTTAGGGTTAGGAACAGCAGCGGTTTTAGATGAAGGTACAAGTGCAAATAATCTAGTTCAGCTAGATGGAACGTCTAAGCTTCCATCGGTGGATGGTTCCCAGCTTACTAATGTTACAGGAACAGATAACACAAAGCTATCTATATCAAACAATCTTAGTGATTTAAATAACGTACCTACTGCTAGGACTAACTTAGGTCTAGGAACTGCATCGGTACTAAATACAGGCACAAGTGCAAATAATATAGTTCAGCTAGATGGAAATACTAAACTACCCGCAGTAGATGGCTCCCAGCTTACTAATGTTACAGGTACAGATAGCACAAAGTTAGCCATCTTAAACAATCTTAGCGACTTAAATAATTCTATTACTGCTAGGACAAATCTAGGACTAGGAACTGCATCGGTACTAAATACAGGTACAGGGGCAAATAACATAGTTCAACTAGATGGTAATGCTAAACTACCAGCGGTGGATGGTTCCCAGCTTACTAATATTGCTTTACAAGGGTTAAACTCTGTTTTAACACAAAGTAATACAAGCTCGCAAGATATAAACCTAACAAGCGGTGCTGGTTTAAATGTGGATGGTGAGGTAGATATTGGGGATAAGACAAGAATTACTGAAAATGGAACCGCACTAGAATTATTTGGCACGACTCGTGTATATATGACATTTCACCAATTCGGGGGTACTCGATCGGGTTACTGTGGTTTTTATTCTCCAGATACCGCAGATCTTTATTTAATAAACGAAACTTCAACTGGTCGTTTATATCTAGGAACCAACGGAAATGCTAGAATATCAATATTCCCAAGTGGTTCTATAAA
>Ga0080013_1002922_pt1 | contig 19032 bp, 29 predicted proteins | sample ETNvirenome_6_85_FD_69236 | JGI IMG/M metagenome (GOLD analysis project Ga0080013, IMG submission 69236) | Marine viral communities from the Pacific Ocean - ETNP_6_85 (SPADES assembly) (version 2) | ecosystem: Environmental > Aquatic > Marine > Oceanic | place: Pacific Ocean | collected 2013-06-19 | reverse complement strand
CTTTTTTTATTCCTCAGTTGTTTCAAGAACTTAGAAGTATGGCTCAAATGCGACCTCCTCGTCTGATTCCTCATCTGCTTCAAACATGGGTTCAAAGGGTATCGAATAATTCTCTGCTTCTTCCAGAGAGTCCACAAAGATCCAACTATTTTCATCCCCGTACTTAGGACGCACGACCCAGCCGGTGTGCTTAGGCCAGCGTTTCTCTAGCTTCTTCTGTCGTGCTAATTGAACTTCCAAGTCGGTGTTGGCGTACCTGTCGGTTATATCGACATGAGGACGCACGATGGTTGTGCCATCCACCAAGTCGTAGCGAAGCCACTGCCCCCAATCAATTACTCGATCTGGATAGCTTTTCTTTCTTCGCCGAGCTTTCTTCTTGGGCTTCTTTTTCTTCTCTTTGATTTCTTCAATATACGGAACTGGTTTACCATTTTCTAATTTTATAACATGCTCAAACCGGGCGCTAAACCATACGCCGTTGGTCGGATCTTTCATCAAAACATAGTCATATACTTCGCTAGTTCCCTTCGGGGATCTCGCATATACACTGAGAACATTTCCTTTTCTATTTGGGTGTTCCTCGTGATTTGAGGCTACCTGAACCGTGTCATGCTTTCTCAAGTATTCACTTCTCTTCATCGCATATCTCCAAGTTTTCGTGTGTTTCGTAAGTTTCTTTTACTTCATGATTCTGCCAAACTACTTGATAGATTGACTTTCCATAAGTTGTTTCTGACAACTCCTTTATGATAATTCCTGCTGATTTTCTACTGTCTCTTGTTTTTACTAAATCTCCTACCTTGAAGTTAGTCGTTTTTTGGTTCTGGGCTTTTAGTGTATCCATCTTTATACCATCCCCCTCCTTTTAATATAAATGTTGAACTTGATATAATCCTATACATTCTTTGTTTGCACTTGTCGCAGTCTGGCTCACGGTCTTCAAACTTTTGAATATTTTCTATGATTCTCTTGCATTCCAAGCAAGCAAACTCATACATGGGCATCGCTTTTCTCCTACTGTTTTATCAATTATAACCCAAGACACAATAAAAGTCAAGGCTTTTCTTGTTTCTCCTCGTTTTCATTATACAATTTTCCGTAGGTTGTCCAGATAAACTTATCATAAGGTATGTCTTCCTGTTTGACAAAGCCTTTCTGTGGCAAATATCCCTGACTAACCATTTGAAGAGTGGCCACAATCGCCGCCGCTGTCGTCCATGCAATCGCTTTGTAAGATCTTCCGTTGATAGTCTTCGGCCCGAATTCCCTAACATAATCAATCGTTTGAACTGTACCATTCTTTTCGCCTGTAACAGACGCATGAACAATAACCTTGTCCTGTTCGCAAGGAGGAACAGCTTCTTTCAAAATTGACATCAGTTCCCAACGCTTTTCTCTCATCTTTAACTCATCTAAGAGAAAGCTCATCATCTCGCAATGACCGGGGTAGCGAATTGTTTTATAATCTAAATTGTTTGCCAGCCCTTTAAAAGTTTCAACCATTGTCCCCAAGCCACCGGAAGTTGTGAAGGCTTCATACTCTGTTCCGCTGATGCGAAGGGTTTCTAAGAGCGCAAGAGCAGGAACCTTCTGTGGTTTGCCATCTTTTATAATATCACAATCCTCAATGTACTCGTTAATCAACCCTTCAATTGACCAGTTGGTAGCATAACCCAGCTTCCCAGATGGATTCTCTGGAAGTGCGCCAACCCGCATACGAATATCATGAACCTCTTTGAACTGAGAAGCTAAGTCGGCCGTTACAATCCCGATAAAACCGGGAGCTAATCCACACTGCGGTATCATAACTTTCTTAGATGTTCTCCCCAAGCTACGAATAAGCTCGGTTGTTGTAACATCTTCTGTGGCATCAAAGTAATGCTTACCTTGATCATAGGCCAGCTCAACAATATGTTTTGTCATGTGGTAAGGGAGACAACAAATTATAGCATCACAGTCTGACGTAGCTTCGGTCAAAAAATCTTTGTCCTGAATATCACCCTTGCGAATGGGGGCGATTGTTTTAATATCTTCTTTATCAATACCATATGCTTCTAATCCATAGAGGCGAAGCATTGTTGCAACAAGGTCGCCGACAACGCCCATGCCAATGACGACAGGTTTTTTTATCATTTACTCATACCAGTTTTCGGATCAAATGTCATCAACTTACCGCCTGTACCATATGTTGCGTAAAGCCCTTTGTAAACGTGAGCTTTTAGACGCAGGAGACTAGTCATGGCTTCGTCTATATAGAGATTAGATTCCCTATTATCAACGGCACTTAAATTACCGCTTCCCATAATTTCATCAATTTCGTTCTTTAATTCATATAATCTATTCACAATCATGATTTTTATTCCTTTCTATGGAGGCGGTGGGAATCGAACCCACGTCCTTGCTGTACCTAAGTCCAATCAAGTCGAACCCATTACACCCCCTCTTTAGTGGTTATAATCCCATTTATGCCAATCTTTATCAATAACCCATCTACAATAAGTACCCAAGCATTTTGAAGCATAATTATAATACTTTTCCCTATCTATCGGTATTTTCAATCTCTTGGCTAATTTATAGCCTCTATCCCACGCATCATATTCTTCTTTGAGAAAATCAATACGCCAACGAAGCGATCTGCACTTCCTCTTATCAATCAAGCCTGCGACTTGACTTTTATACCTTTTTTCATAAGAAAAGATATTTTTCTGAACTAGTAGATGACCACACTCATGCAGTGCAGAATATAGTTTATTTTCTTTATTTAATTTCTTATTAACAATAATCTTCTTTTCATTAGGTTCATACAAGCAATCTCTTCTTTCCTCTTCATAACTAAAGCCTTTCTTTTCAATCCAATCGGTTAGTTTTTTGTGCATTTTTTCTTGGTCTTCCTCTCTTCTTGTTATTAAGTTTTTTAAGTTTTCCATTGCGATCCTCAAAATAAAGATCATATGGAAACTTCTTTGCCCAACGAATCATAGAAGTTTTAGAAGAAAATTGTTTTGTAAAAATCAAAGAAATAGTTTTGTTTTTAGAATAGGAGCCTTCTCCAGAAAAAGACCAATCATCTTCCAACATGATTCTTTTAATTTTTTGTTTAGCCCTTCCATCTACATTATCAAATTGTATACGAAAAGAAGGATCAACATTTTTGTCTTCCCCGTAATGCCAGATAAGATTTTGCACATTTTCCTCCATTTTTATGATTCTCTCCCATTATAGCACGACGAACCAGAGAAGTCAAGAACTTTTTTTAATAAATTATCTTTCTCGTTTGATTTCAAGGAGTTAATATATTCTTCTATAACTTTGTGAGTTGCTTCAATAAAAGTTTTACCTTGTGTGCAATATGGACAAGATTGCCTCTTGGCCAAGCATACAGTACAAGTAATTCTTATATATAGTTTTCTCACTTCATAGTTAACTCCTAACGAATATGATCTTGGGGAAGAGAAACAAATTTTATTACTGGGTGTGAATCCAATTTTCTTATACTAGGTAGCAAAACTTCCCCCACAAACTCCTTGATTGTAAGTTTTCCCAATTTTTTTGTGTTAAACTTAACTTTAACTTCTAAATGCTTTTTCCTTGGATCTTCAGAAGATTGAATCGGATCAACAACAGTAACTCGTGTAATGGCTCGAATATCTGTCAGTAATTCCGAAATGAGAGTTGTTGTTCCTCTTTCTTCCTGCTTTTTAGAAATTGATAACCGAATAAGAACTTCGTAAATATTATCTTCATAGCCTCTTTCTTCATGAAGGTGAGACTTCCAACTTTCCATTAACTGTTTCATTATTTAATTTCCCCATGTAGTTTCATTTCACCAATTAATTAGTTCCGGCATAGCGTTTTGTTTAATACCAATAAAAAAAGGAGGCATTAAGCCTCCTTTAGTTGATCATTGGTTTTACAATTCAAAAGATTATTTTATTTTAATCCTTTTCACCTCCGGCTCAACTGGTTGAACTCTTGGAATGCTAACATTGAAAACACCTTGATCGTACTTAGCAGTGATCTTGTTAACATTTACATCACTTGGCAATGTCCATGCTTTTGAAAAGGAAGAACAGAAATATTTATTACCTTCTTCTTCTTTATGTTCATGGGACACTGTAAGTACATTTTCCTTTACAACTACATCCACTTCATCTTTTGAAATGCCGGGAGTGGCGATGGAAACATCATACGCTTCATCTTTTACATCCACACGCACCTGCGGTGCATCATACCCTCTTTCAAGGGGCGGTGTCCTAAAAATATCGTCAAGGGCTGTCCCTCCAATAACATTATCAAAGAATGTATCAAAAAAGGAAGGGGTTCGTGTTCTGTTTCTAAGAATAAGGTTTGTCATAATAAATCCTCCTATGACTGGTTAATTTTTTTCAAAGGCTTTTCCTCTGTATATATAATATAACCATTCATGGTGATTTGTCAAGGACTTTTTTTAAACTATTTTATAAATCTTTGATTTTGTTAAGGTATTCTTCTAGGTGTCGAAGGTTGTCTTCTGTTTCCCAAGCAGTGTATCCATTTTGATATGCTATTTTATATGTATAATATAAACTAGAATCGAATAAGGGGTGATTAAGTTCAATAGTCACCCCTATGCAATTTCCACGTTCTCCATTATGAGTTTTAATTGTATGGATAATTCCCGAATCATATATAATATCTGTAGGGACAAACTTTACCAAATCGCCAATCTTAAACTTCATATTTTAAATGTTTGCGATCATCCTTTAAGCAATTTCTTTTTTTGTATTTTCTTTTCTAAGATATTAGGCGAACCAACTATGACCATGCTTCCATTTAAAGAATTAGAAGAAAGAGTAACTCTGGAGAACTCCTGCCTCTTGTCTAATCCTTCAGGAAGACGACCTTCCATTAGTTTGCGCCTAAAATCATGTTCTTCCCGTATACAGACAACATGATCCGGGTTAATATATACTTCACGGAGAGTATAATTTGTTTCTTCATGCGTGTATGAAGATCTCGGCATTAATTCAGTTAATTTTATTAAAGACATTTTATTCTTCACCTTGATCTTCTTCAAAAGGAGCATCAGGCATAAACCCTTCGCTAACCGTTTTTTGATAACTAGCCAAAATTGCAACACTCTCCATCAGGGCAATGTCAATTTTTGCTATATCTCTCCGGAGAAAATCTATATCATTTAAGACTTTTGATACTTCAGGATCATTTTTTAATTTTTTAATAGCGTTTTCCAATTTAAATTCAACTATCTTCAAATCTTCCAAAGATTGAAAAACAATATTGGAAACGGCTTTTGGAGTTTCCTCCAGTTCAACAGAATAAGAAATATTAACTCGCATCACTCCTCCTTTAAAGGTTTTAAGTTTATATTAGTATATCATATATATAAGTGTTTGTCAAGGACTATTTTGTGATAAGTTTCCAGATGGTTATGATAACCAATCCGATAGTTGTGGAAGCGACCATCCACATTGCTTTTTGAATACTTTTTTTCCATGTTTCAATTTCTTTTAGGCGGGAATAAATGCCCTGATCAGGGTGATAGACAGCATCTTTGATTTTTTTAACATCCTCTGCCATCTCAGCCTGCTTTTCTCCAATGTCGTCGATGCCCATTGATATTTTCTGAAGTTCAAAGTCGATTTCCATCTTTTGCGTTTCTAGTTTCTGTGTTGCCGTTGCTCCTGTGCTTACTTTGGACATTCATCCTTTCCTCCGATGTCTAGTGTTGATTTATAAATAAATAGTTTAGATTTCAACAATTGCATAATTTGTTGTAATTAAAATTCCTGCCACACTTGAAGCATTTTGCAAAGCACTTCGGGTAACTTTCACAGGGTCAATAATGCCTTTGTCTAGCATGTCAACAAGTTCTCCGGTTGTGTAATCCAAGCCTTGTTCGGTTGATTCTTTTTCAATTTTAGATAAAACAAGATCAGGAGATAAACCTGCGTTTATAGCCATTTGTCTTATAGGTTCTCTACACGCATCCAAAACAATATTAACTCCCAGAGCCTGCTCTTCGCTCTCCGATATGATTTTGTCTCTTATTTTTTCGGAAACCCTAACCAATGCGACACCGCCACCCGGCACTATTCCTTCTTCATGAGCCGATTTGACCGCTTCCAAAGCATCTTCAATTCTATATTTCTTCTCCACCATTTCAATTTCTGTTGCGGCTCCAACCTTTATAATAGCGATGCCACTAGCCAATCTAGTTATCCTCTCTTGTATTCTTTCGCACTCCCTAAGAGAATCGGTCTGACCCAACTCAACTCTCAATGCCTCAATTCTCTCATCAATCAGATCACAATCTCCTTTTCCATCAACAACAGTAGTGAGATTTTTTAAACATTCAATTGTTTTTGCTGATCCTAGATGCTCTAACTTTACATTTGTTAATGAGATCCCAGATTCTCTAGTAATAAAAGTTGCCCCAACTGACAAAGCCAAATCATTTAATATGTTTCTTCTTTCTTCTCCATACCGTGGCGCTTTAATGGCTCCTACTTTCATGGAGCCACGAACGGTATTCAATATAAGGCCGGCCAAAGCCTGACCCTCTACATCCTCTGCAACAATAATAAAAGGTCTTCCATCCCTTGCCACCACTTCTAACACTGGAAGAAGTTCATCAATGGCCTCGACCTTTTGATCTGTTACTAAAATTAAAGGATCGTCATATCTCATCGAGCCACGCCTTTCATCAGTTATAAAAGCAGAGGCTAAGTAACCAGCATCAAAACGAAATCCCTCAACTATGTCCAAAGAAGTATGCAAAGATTTAGCCTCCTCCACTGTTATTGCCCCGTCTTTGCCGGCCTGATCAACGGCCATGGCGATTATCTTTCCAATTGTTTTATCACCATTGGCAGAGATTGTAGCAATATTTTCAACGTTTTCCATTGAAGATATATTACTGGCTGATTCTTTTAGTTCTTCCACAACCATTTCTACTGCTCGGTCAATTCCTCGTTTAAGTTCAATTGGGGAGACACCTGTGGCTAAATACTTTTGAGCATTCTTTAGAATGGCTCGTGCAATAACTGTTGAAGTTGTTGTGCCGTCGCCTGCTTCGACGTTTGTTTGTTCTGATGCTTGTTTTATAATTTGTGCGCCCATGTTTTCAAATGGATCTTCTAAAAAAACAAACTTTGCAACAGTGACACCATCTTTTGTAATGATTGGATTTTGGCCCTTTTGATGAAGAATGACGTTTCTTCCCCTAGGGCCGAGCGTTGAAGCAACATTGTCTGTCAATACATCAACGCCTTTAAGGATTTTCTCTCTGAGTTTTTGATCTGAATTATATTTTACTGTTGGCATCTGCCCTCCTATTCTTTTAATCCGGTTTTATATCGTTTTACTTTCTTAATATCTTTCGCATCTTTCTTTCTTTTGGTCGGGAGGAAAACTTCTCTTTCTCGCTCATATTCATCCTGATGCGTGGTTGCAAGAGCATTGGTTAAATCAGCGTATCTTTCAAGCAAATTAAGCCCTGCATCTTCTTGGTAATTGCCACCTTTCAGTTTAACCACAAGATTATCAACTGAACTCAACAACTCTCCAACATGGTGATGAACCCATGCAAGTCGGCCAATAACCCCTTCTGTTGCTTTCTCAACTACTCCCTGCCAATTTTTGCTGTCAGGGCCAAAATTAAATTTATACTCTTGCACACGACCGCCTCTCTCTTTTAATTGTTCCAAATCTGTCGCCGTAAAAGCAAAATTAGCCCGATGAACAACACCAAAACACAAAGGCAAATATTTAAATTCCTCCTTGGATTCTATGTGTTTCCATAACTGCCCGGATTTTCCCATACCTTTAATTCTAGAATTGGTTGTCATATCAAGAGCAGGAGAGTTTTTTACCACTTCTGCATGAAAGAACCCAACAACGTGCATGAGAGCCTGTAATACAACGCCGGGGGTATATACAAGGCTACCGCCTATATTCAACCACGGCACAGTGGGGTTGCCAAATTGGAAGGGCCCTCTAATTGCGTCTGCTATTGTGATCTTTGCGGCCTCTTCTCTGACTAAAACCAATTTCTTGCTTTGCACCTCAAAAAAACCACTTGTTCCTGCCCATGCCTTGAACTCTTTTTCATTATCTGGATTAAAATTAACATCTTCATCTGGAAATTTAAAATCAAGAACTTCCTTAATCCATCTTAATATATATTTCTTCTGGCCAGCAGTATAACTGTCATAATTTCCATAAATCTGTCCCAGTGTGATTGCTTCATAACTTGTCATATATCCACTCGGCAATGTGTTTCTATATTTTTCATAAATTGAATCTTGTATAAAATCATACCCAACATTCCATATCCCCGGAGGGTTTTTCATCGCTTTCACTGACCATTTTTCTTGGGGTTGTCTGGCGCCTTCTGTCGTTACAAAATTATTGAAAAAGTTTTCCACTGTGGAATAATAATCCCCCGCCACACTACCAATGACATCTCCAATTAGTGGGGGTTTGACGCCTTTTGATTTCCCAACACGCTTGGCTTTAATCACCTCATGGCCCTTTCTAATTATATTTGCTTGTGCTTGTTTAGTTTGTCTTTCGAATTTCGGATCATCAGGAGAAGTAACGGGAACTGAAATAGTTTTCCCCGTTCCAAAAATATTGGGAACATTATCAAAACGAGAAATCAAGGAAACAGGCAGACCAGTTTCATCACTGGGATTCAAAAGTGGCCCAAGTGCAAATGGAGTTTCCTGTCCTCCCATGTTTATAGGAGTTGAATATGTTCCGGATTTAAGTCTTTGGAGATCTGCCCAAAAATTATCTTTGCCGGTATCGTATATCCTGTTTCCTGTCTTAGGCAACTCATTTTTAGACAACCATCCTAAAAACTCCCTTCTTAATTCTTGGGCTGGCTTTGTTTTGGCCATGGGATGAAGCGATAACATGAACCTATCATAAATATTCTCACCCTTCTCTTTGTTTTCGTCTCGATTGGCAAGGTATTCCTCTGTTGGAATCATAAAATATTTTCTCTGCCCTTCCGACAAACTGTTTATAAAAGTTTGCCAACCCTCTGCACTGGTGGCATCGATTTCAAATTCATACAATTTAAAATTAATCTCGTTCAATTCACCCGGCTGCTTTGATATAATTTGATACTTCATCTTTCCATTAGTTTTGTAGTGAGGTCGCAAGGAGCCGGCTGAATATGGAACCATGGCCATCATCGCTTCTCGTCTTTGACCTGTGCGCTCGGGATCAGCCAACAAATCATACATAACCAAATCATGCACAGAGCCTTTAATGGCGCCGTTTTCCTTCAAAGTCTTCAAACTTATAAGTTGGTCGCCCCTTTTGCTGTAGAAATCACCAATTGTATTTTGTCCAGTAGGGATTTCCTTGCCTCCCAACATAGCACCCAACAAAGTCTCATTTATAAATCCTAAAGTGGAAGGCTCAAAATTAGAAAAAATATACATCAAATAGTTCAAAGTCATAACCGCAGAAAAACTCTTTGATGCTTTTCGGCGAATATCTTTTTCGTGCTTCTCTTCCCTTTTATTAAGATTTTCTTGAAAATCTCCAAAAGTCTCCGGATTACTCAGGAGTTTTTGTAAGTTATTAAATTTTTCAAAAACGCCGGCGCCGGGGAGGTTTCCTAAATATTCCTTAGTTGCGGCTGGCGCCTCTCGAGACATCTTTGGAAGTTCTCCTATTGCCGATGTTTGCATTACTTGGGGAACCCTAAACTGTTCCTCTAGGACAGCAACTTCTTGCATGGTCTTCTCGACCATTTCAAGCAATTTTATAAAAGTTAATTCACTTTTCTCGGCTTTATAAGATTCTTCAATAAGTTTATCAAAGTTTGCCATTAACAAAATCTCCTATATTATTTGATCTGCTATTCCTAACTTAACTGCTTCTTCGGCGCTCAAATAAATATTTACTTTCTTTTTAATTATATTTTTTATATATTTCTCGGTCATCTTGCTTTCTGCGGCCAAGGCTTTTACATATAGTTTTTGAAGAAGTTTAATTTCTTTGGTATCGTTTTCAATATCTTGAAGATCTCCCATGGCCCCGCCGGCAACAGGGTGCATCATGATTCGACAATTGGCTCCAATGCTTCTCTTTCCTTTGGTTCCAGAGGCCAACAGAACAACACCTGCCGACATAACCTTTCCCAATCCAATTGTTTCGATCTCGCAGTCTTTTTTAATCATTCTCATAATATCATATATGGCAAACATTTCATGTGCCGAGCCTCCATGGGTCGACACAATAGTGCGAATTGGATCATACTTTGTTAAAAGTTTATCACACTTCTCATCATCCGGGTTCTCTGGAACTGCGTATTTTCCAGAATCATGAAGTTGCAATAAAGTATGAACAATTGCGGCACTATTTTCTTCATCTATATCTCCATATATTCCTATAGTTCTATTTTTATTATCTTTATCGATAGGTTGACTCAAAAAAATATCAACTAAAGACTCTGTAATCTCTTCATTGTCCAGTTCTTTTGATTTTTTCTCTGTCGTCATCATTCACCTCATTTTCTTCTTTTAAAACAATTCCCAACTTATTAAATTTAAATTCTTCAATCTGTTGTGGCGTTGGTTTGTACAACAAATAAGTTTTTTGGCGCAATTGTTTAACTTCTTTGATCAATTGCTTAATTTTACTTAAAGAAAAAGAATTATCCATTATCTTTATTCTCCTTTTTTAGTTTCTCATTTAAAAAATCTATAGCAGAGTCCCAATCATTAAAAGTAATTAGTTTTTCATATTCCTTTGGGAAAAAAACTTTTAAATCCAATATTGCGCTATTCGCCCACTGCTCAAATATTAATTTATCAATTCTTTTTGTCCTAACAATGTCATCTTCGTTAATTCCTGCTTCTTTCATGCTACTGTATTTCGTTTCAAACATGAGGGCGCCGCTCATTGCTATTGTCGATAACATCAGCAAACCCTTAACTAATATTTTTTCTAAAAAATGAAACATGTGAGTATAGGACATTATTCTAATCATCAGACGATAGAAAAATACCCCTGACATGAATAGGACTGCCTCATATACCCCGGGCTGTTTTAAAAATTCTAACATTTTGCACCTTTTCCCAATAAAAAACCCATGCATACATTATACATGGGTTTCAAAAACTTTTAACATTTTTCTTTAAAAATTCTTATTTTTTTGCTTCTTTTATTAATCTTTCAGCAACACGGTCAGTGAGTTTGTTAATGTCAATTTTTTTAAGCAAGTTTGTTTTTTTCTTTTTCTTCTTACTTTCATTGACCAAGCGTTCAGCAACACGAGAGGCAATTGTTTTAACCAAATTTTCATATCGCAGTCCGGGCTCTTCTTCGCCTTCTAGGTCTTCTAGATCTCCTTCGGCGCCCAAATCAAGTTCTGGCTCTGGCTCTCCAAGAGGCTCTTCAGGAAGTTCCCCTTCCACTTCACCTTCAAGTTTCCTGCCCAAGCCGACCAGCACTTCTGCTTCTTCATCCGTAATGGAAACTTCCTTTTCTTCGCCTTCTGGCTCTTCCAGAGGCTCTTCCGGAAGTTCTTCAACAGGCTCATCCCCCATGGGCCCTTCCTCTGCCGGCAAATCTTCCAACTCTTCTTTAATTTCGGTATCGTATTGATCTACAAATGTTTCCGTCAGAGGCTCGATATCTGCCAATTTCATAAATCGACGAATAGTATTTTCATTTAAAAGTTTCTTAGCCATTACGCTCTCTCCTTTAATACAGTTATAACCTTTCCTATAAATAGTGTATCAATTTATAAAAATCTCTTTTTTACATTCTTTTCTATTTTTTTTATAGCGGTATCTTGTATTTGTTTAACCCTTACATAACTTAAGTCTAATCTTTCTGCTGTTTGGCGCAAAGTCATTTCGCCATTTTGCTCAACCGCTATAATCGTACAATTCAAATCTTTCTCAAATTCAATCCAAAGGCGACACTCTTTATTACAACAAGGTGTCTCTTTTTCCATACATGTGTCATAACATTTTTTCATAGATCCGGATTCTCCCGTTGTAAAATATCGAAAATATCTTCAACTTCATCTTCTTCTAAAGCAAAAACTTCTTTAATTTTCTTAGCCCTTTTTTGTTCTTTTTTAATTTTATTTATTTGAACCTGACTTTGAAGATTATTTTCTTTTTTAAACAATTCAATAAATTCAAGTATAGAAGGATGATTATTCACATACCCCTTAACCAATGCCCTGAAAAATTCCCCTTGTTTAAGATTATCATAATGCAACTTTATTTTTAATTGAGCGTGATTGTGGTCTGTATCATGAAACATTATTTTCTTTTCTGTGGTTCCATAACCAAAATACGGCTCTTGCATCACATCACCTCATCAACTAAACCGTACTCTAATGCTTCTTCGGCGTTAAGCCACAAATCATGCTTAAGCATTTTGTCCAATTGTTTCTTTGTTATATTGGTATTTTTTAAATACACCTCTTTAATCATCTTTGTTATTTTTTTAAGATTTTTCATCTCATCTTCAATCTCAGAAAACTTTCCCCAAAAGCCGGAAGACAATTGATGGATTAAAATGTGTGCATGTTTATTGATAAGACGCTTCGTTCCTACCACTGACAAAAACGTTGCCGCAGAAGCCGCACAGCCATCAATCACGGTATATACGGGAAGTTTACAATTTAATATCTGATCCATTCCCGCTACACCAGCAAAAACACTTCCCCCATAACTATTAATATGTAAAAAAATACCCGGTGGCTCCCACTCTAGAGAATCAGCATAAGTTAAAAGTTTTGTCTCCAATTCTTTAATTTTTTTATTAAGTTTTAAAATGCTGTTTCTTTTAATTTCTGAATAAAAGTAAATATGATTATTAATAACTTCTATGTTAGCATCCGAAGACTTATCTCCAAAATATGGTTCCGGAATCCCTTTGCTTTCTTCTTCTGTTTCCGCTTCATTTCCCATCCAATACATCTTACCTCCTATTTTAATATATGCGGCATGCTTTCACGCATGCCATTAGTTGTTTGTTTTATAAAAATTGCACTCTCTCGAAGTTCTTCTATGGTTCTGCATCCCGAATAAGAGAGCCCACTTTTGATTCCTTGTGCTAAATCTTCAAGAATAGACGCAACACTTCCCTTATAAGGGACGAAAGTGGAAACACCCTCAAAAGATGAAGACCTCCCTCTCCACTCGAACTGCGCTTTCTTGCTAGCCATCCCTCTATATTCCTTGAATTCGCCCATATTTGACTCTACTATGTGTCCGGGAGATTCATCAGTTCCGGCTAAAAGAGAGCCAAGCATAACAAGATCTGCTCCGGCGGCTAGGGCTTTTACAATGTCTCCAGAGTTTCTGATGCCACCGTCGGCAATAATCTTTGTTCTCTTTTCTCCAGTAATTCTAAACCCCTCTATCTTAGCGCAGTCCAATATGGTCTGCAATCCCGGTACGCCATGGCCTGTTTGAATGCGTGTTGTGCAAGCCGAACCTCCTCCAATATTGCACCGAACACTATCGGCCCCCCACGAAGACAAATTTTTAAATGCTACCTTCGTTGCAATATTTCCGGCCATCACATGAATGTCTAAATTAGATTTTATTTTTTCAATTGCTTCTCTAACAGACATGTGATGGCCATGAGCAACATCAACACACAGAAACGAAACGCCAACATTCACTAAAGCTTGGGCCCTCTCGAAGAAATCATCTGTTACGCCCACTGCGGCTCCAACGTACACAGTGCTGTCTTGTGTGCCTTTTCTAATTGCATTAATTGCCAGTTCACACTGTTCCTCGATAGAGTTATATCTGTGAATTACTGCCGTTCCGCCGGCTTTGCCCATTGCAACTGCCATGTCTGTCCCAGTAACAGTATCCATCGGAGATGAGATGATAGGTAGAGACAGTCTAATCTTCTCATCAAGATAAGTAGATATATTAACTTCACTTCTGGATTTAATATCACTGTACTGTGGCACTAATAACACGTCATCGTAACATAAACCTGTATTCATTTTTTACCTCGTTAATGTAAATATGTTTGGTGTCCCATACATTGTAGCCGGTTCTCTACCATTGAAAACAACAAGCATTGAAGGGAACGGTGCGCTGGCTGTAGCCTCTCCAAACTTCAGTCTCCCTTTGATAAACTTAATTGACTGAGCCTTCATGCAATAATCGTGAAACCACCTTGTATCTGTCCTAGCAGGCAGAAGACACACAACAACCGTATCGTGCTTTAAACCCTCATTGTAAGCCTTTTCTACCCACATACGTACCGAACGTCCATATGGAGGATTCATGAACACTCTGTGGCCTTTCCAATCCATTTCAAGGCCATTGTCTTTTTCTGTGAAAAAGGTTGCACATTTTGCTGTTTCATTGGTACAGCAAGGATCAAGAGTAAAATTCCACCGTTCATCAAGTTTATTATAAAAAGATAGCGGTGTTTCCCATTCTGGTGACTTACTGCTAAACATTGTCTTCTGTGTTTTCTTATCCATTCTTAACCTCTTCAATTAGTTTTCTGGCCATATCCCAACAGTTGGGACAGTAAAGGCGAACAATTCCTTCCTCTTCTCTCACAACCACATTCCATGATTGTACCATACTTTTGTTCTTCTTGTCAAATGTTTTTTCACAAGCATCGCAAGCATCTGGAAGTTTATCAAACATCCCCATTTTTTCCTGTAGTTCTTTTTCTGCTCTCTTTCTCTTTCGATTATGTTTTCTTCTTAATCTTCTTTTCATGAAATCACCCTCATACTTCTCGTTTTCTCGTCCATCTTATCTGTGCTTCCAAAGCCACCCTCTCCACGATGGCTTCTATGGAGTTCATCGGCTTCAATAAACTCACAAGTTATAATCTCTCTCAACACCAGTTGTCCAATCTTTTTTGGAAGTTCAAGATCCGGCGAGTCCTTGTCAAGTTTATAAAGCGGAACAAAGAGTTCTCCTCTGTATCCCGAATCAACAACGCCAATGCTGTTGGCTTGAATGTATCCTGACTTGATAATAGAAGAGCGTGGGACGATTTCAAAATACAGGCCATTGGGAGGTTCAATCTGAAGCCCTGTGGAATACATTACAACTCCATTATCCAGTTCTTTGTGTTTATCTAAAATCCATAGATCGTAGCCCGTGTCTGTTCGATGGGCTTTTTGTGGCAGTACTGCGTCTTCTCTAATTTTCTTAACATAACATTCCATTATTCTTCTCCTTGTTTAATCAATTAAGTTACCCCAACATTCTAAAATTGTGCCTTATAGAGCGTGTACTGAAACCCCATTGTTCGCTATAATCCGGTGTTGCCATGTATGCTCTATTTTTTTTAACTCTATTTTTATCTCTTTCGGGATCTACTCCCCAACACCTGATAGAATTAGTCCCTCCAGCATTGTCAATACATTCTACAATCCAATAGACTTTGCCATGTTTTGTTTTCTTATGAATTTTATCACGAACTATAAACCACGCCGCCTTTAAATCAGGATCGTATTCTGAAAGGGGAGGGCAACAAATATTTTCTAACTTTTTAAGACTTTCATTGGAAATAACTAAATGAAACGGATACAAACCAGTAAGACCCACCAAGTCTTCAATTCTTTCCTCGGCCGTATATTGCAAAGGAACTTTTCGACCATTCTCATCTTTCCACCCATCATGATATTTCTCAATGTTTTCATGAAAAATTTCAACCTTCCTAGGCCTTTCTTTGGCAACACATTTCCAAAAATGTTTAAGGCCACTAAAGCGGTTGTCCATCAAGTTAAATAATGCCTCACTCCGAGCAAGAACGTCCAACGCTTTTTTATTTAATTTACTATAGACAACATCCTTGTGAAATAAAAACTCCTCAATTGTATTAAAGGGTCTATGATTAACAATTTGTTCGATAGCCTTTTCACCCAAACCTTTAACGCTAGTCAAAGGTTGAACTATTTCATTATCCCCTAGAATCTCCCAATTAAAACCTGAACGATTGATATCAACTGGGATGATCTCAAAGCCCATGCCCTTGGCAATTGTGATTGCCTTTTCTTTCCTTGTTTCAGGCTCCTTATCTAAGAAAGCCGCCATCCATTCTACAGGAAAATAGTTGAAAAGATAAGCGCATTGGAAAGAAAGCATACTATAAGAAACAGCATGTGACTTATTAAAACCATATCCTGAGAAATATTCAAAAGTCTTCCAAAGGGCTTCTGCGTCACCGTTTGGAATACGCTTTTCGGCGCATCCTTGAATAAACTTTTTATAAATTTTGTTCTTTTCTTCATGACCTTTTCCTGTTCCTTTCTTTGTTAAAAGTTTGCGAAGTTTGTTCCCTTCATCCAGAGAAACATCCTTTCCAAGTTTATGAGCCAACAAGGCAATCTGCTCTTGAAAGATGAGAAACCCGTGAGTCTCTTTTGTAATCTCTTCAACAATCGGGTGGATATACTCAACATGTTTATATCCATTTTTAGTATCTACATATTGTTGATCAACGTTTGCACTCAGCGGTCCGGGCCTAAAGATACTTGTGATTGCTGAGATATCAATGAGGCTGGTTGGCTTAGCCCTCTTGCAAAAGTTTTGGGCGCCCTTCTCTGTAAATTGAAAGATTCCGGCCCACTTGCCTTTGTGAAAGATATTTTCATAAACATTCTGATCGTCTAAATCAATTACATCTGGATGGAGATTTTTATTATAATAGTCTTTTATATCTTCGAACGATGGACTGCAATTGCCTTGTCGTACTAGTATATGTCGGATTGCACCTTCCATCATCCGTAAAGAAGCCAAGCCAAGAATATCAAACTTAATAAAGCCAAGTGGCTCCAAGTGACGAACGTGCTGACCTTCGGCCCATGGAGTTTGACGAACACCCCCACTATTGATCAAGGGCATATGTTTGTCCAAGTCCTCTCCTATCACGACTCCGCCGGCGTGGCGAGAACAAGAGCGCACTTGGCCATACAATTCCAAGACGTGCGTTTTGATATGTGGATACTTATCTAAGAAATCCCTAAGAGAATCACTAAACTCCATCACCTCTTCAAATGTTGGGGTATAAACTCCTGCCTTAATCCCATGCTTCTTCTTCGCCAAAGGCGTAGCCTCTTGCATCATCTTACCAGTAACAATGTTAACTTCCATGAACGGCACATCATAAAACTTTGAAATGTCTTTGATAAGCGAACGCAACTGCAATGTGTTCCAGTTTGAAATAGGGACAACAACATTGTTTCCCCACTCTTTAATTAACATATCCTTCAACACCATCGGATCAGAAACATCATAATCAATGTCGGGATAATCCGTTGCGTCTTCCCGAAGAAAACGAGAGAACAGAAGGCCCCACTTGATAGGATCTATCTGTGTAATGTCCAGAGCATATGCTACCAGCGAACCTGCGGCCGATCCTCTTCCGGCGCCAGTAAGTTGACATCCATTTGCTTTGTCGGCAATTGCTTTCATTGTAAGAAAATACTTTGAAAAACCACGAGCAGAAATAACCTTGATTTCTCTTTCAAGTCGATCAATGTATTCTTTATTTTTACCGAATGGTATCTTAACCTCTATACCTTCAAAACAAAGTTCTCTCAAAACTTGATTATCTGTTTTTCCCTCGGGAACAACAAAGTCTGGCAGACGAACTGTTGCCTCCGGCATAAAATCTTGAATCACATCATGCGCAATTGTGTGCGTGTTTTCAATACTTTCCTTAATCACTTCAGGATCATAAGTGTGGCCACATTCTTTTGCATATTTTATATAAGAATCAAATACTTGATCTCCATTCTTTGGATAGAGTTCAAAACCTATTTCATCAACATTCTCTGGAATTTCCTTAGATATCCAATCCGGCTTTCTGGCTCTTCCAAGCCACCCAAGACGTTTATAAAGTTCTCTATCCCTCCAAAGATCTGGATGAGCATAATGAGTATCAACGGTGGAAACCAACTTAAACCCATATTCTTCTGAAAGTTTAATAATACACTGATTCAATGTATGTTGTTCGGGAATATTATTCCACTGGAGTTCACCAAAATAATCTTCACCAAATACTTCTATAAATTGTTCAATCTTTGGCCGCATTATTTCCAGTAGTTCTTCTTCTGTTGCCTCTGGATTGTCCCAAACGACTTGAGCGAAAGGCCCACTAATGCAAGTGGTTGTGCAAACCAATCCTTCGCTATATTGTTTCAAAAGATTTAAATCTATTCTGGGCTTTCGGAAAAAGTATCTATCCTCATGAGAAGTAGAAACCAGTTTGAAAAGATTATTTAAACCGGCTTGATTCTTTGCAAGAAGGAGAAAATGATTATTAGCCCGGAGCCTGACTTTCTTACCTCGATCAGCCTCTTCAATGTTAACGCCTTTTGAAACAGATTTTTCTAATCCTTTGGCCTTCTTTTTATCTTCTCGTTCTTTATTATATTCTTCTTGCCACACATCGACGTCTTCAACATAATATGCTTCACATCCGAAAATAGGCTTAAAAGGCTTTCCTTCTTTCTTCATTTTTTTAGCATGTTCAACTTGCCAACTGAAACCATTCATGTTACCATGATCAGTTAAGGCCAAGGCATCCATGCCATTTTCCCATGCAAAATCCATATGTTCTTGTGGGTATCCCATTGCATCGAAGGGGGAGCCGGCAACACTGTGTGCGTGTAATCCGACAAATTTTAATTTGGGGGTTGCTCTCATTTTTTCTCCTAGGAAATTTTATTAAGTTCGTGTAAAACAAAATCAAGATCGTTCTTGATCCATGATACAGTTTCAACAATTGCTATTACTTTTTCTTCATTACCATCTCCATCACAAATCATCTCAACTAATACTTTCTGCTCTTCGGTCAAGTTAGTAAAGAGAACAGGCATATCAGCCTCTCTTTTAAAACGGTGCATAATTTGGTCATATGTCTTCTCCGGTGTCATCTTCTTCCTCCTCGTGTCCAATGGGATTCCATTCATGATACTTCATAAATGGGGGTCGCTCAATTAATTCTCTGTGTTCCGATCCTAAAAAATTACAATAATCATTCCAA
>Ga0080013_1002921_pt1 | contig 19035 bp, 19 predicted proteins | sample ETNvirenome_6_85_FD_69236 | JGI IMG/M metagenome (GOLD analysis project Ga0080013, IMG submission 69236) | Marine viral communities from the Pacific Ocean - ETNP_6_85 (SPADES assembly) (version 2) | ecosystem: Environmental > Aquatic > Marine > Oceanic | place: Pacific Ocean | collected 2013-06-19 | reverse complement strand
TCTTAAACATCCTAGAGAAATTAGAAGACCAATCCCATGATACACCAGTTCCCTCCCCAACATCTTCCATTGCAGCAATTTGAATATCAGCAGTCGTATTAGCAATTATTGTGCCTGATGTGTTGGTTAATTGTATATAATTGTATTGGACAGTAGTTGACTCAAAGTTACAAAATGATTGCTGCTGAAAGTTTAACTGTAGGTATAGAGTGCTAGTTGCGCTCAATTTGCTGTGGGTAATGGTCATCCCGGTGTCTACATAAGAGGTGCTTCTCAAAGAACTGCTTGCGCTCTGTATGGCGTGGGTTACACTGGTGACCTTTCCTACCGGATTAAATGACAAAACCCCAGAGGCATTAGTTGTCATTGCCTCCCCACTGGAACCATCTGCCGTGGGCAGAGTCCATCCAACAGTTGGGCTTCCAAGTATCTTGTAGTCTGTTACTGGAGATATTGCTAGGGCTATCCAACTAGAATCTGTTTCGTCCCGAAGTTTCAGAACACTATTAGTCGAATCAAACCATAGCAATCCAGCCGTAGTTGAAGATGGGGCTGTAGCCTTTACATGAATTCCATTTATTGCCGCATCAGCATTTGGGAATGAGTTGAGTAGAACTTTTTTGATGAGACGAAGATGGTCATCTCCCTGGGATATAACGTCGGTTCCGAGCGGATTTGCCTGAACAAGTCCACTGACGTATGTTGCGCTTTCTAAAGCCATTATATTACCTCCACAAAATCAGGATCATTGGGCCAGCCAGCATTTACACCGCCAGCCTCATCGTAAGCCTTGATTGCGTCCAAATCGACAAGCGCATCAATCTCGCCATCCTTCTCGTTTGATTCAGCCCTTACGGAAGCCCTGTAGGTTTTCCAGTCGGCTGACATAGCAGTTCCACCGTCTGACTCTCTATGAGTCATCCAGTCTGACTGAGCCAATGTCGATGATGCGATTTTTCTTACCTTATCTTTCATGGACTTCTTAATTTGATCGACATCTTTTGGAGTGGAACCGTAGGACACTACCCATTCGTTAGTGGCCGCATCAAAAGCATACTGCTCACCACTTGTGTTGTAGTAGCGTTGATCCGCAACCGATAATCGTGCCGGATGAAAACCAAGATTTTCCAGTTCCTCTTTAGAAAATTTACGGAATATCTGTGGGGGGTAATCCACACCATCCTTGGTAATGGCTCTTGGTGTTTTTATTAGTCCGTGACTTGATGAATACCACATAATTTATTACCTTGCGTTTGCGTATTTGAATGGGGATTCTGCGAAAGCGATATAGAGATATGTTTCAGCAACATTTGGATCAGTTGCAATTCTATTTTTGAATCCGTTAGAAACTATGTCAATAAATTCTGTTGATGTGTCCTCTACCGCATTGTCATTTGCCCCAAGTTCATAATTATCAACGTTATAACCTTCTCTCTTATTGTCAAATAGCTGCCAGTTACTTGTGCTATCTATAGATTTGGTAATGACGAATGCTGGTCTGAATCCAGTGTATACGAAAGATCCATCCGCATTTCCGTTTCCTTCGTAAGAACCAACCTTGCTGTATCCTTCTATGGAATGGAAACAATAGGCTATGTAATTCTCATCATCCGTGTTAACCTCTACACCATCCCCAACAGTAAATACTGAAGAGGTTGGAGCTGTGTCGTTCCATCTGTCAACATTATCGACTGTGGCAGCATTAGTATTTAACACAAGATAATCTGTTTCTGGTGCAGCCGTATTTGACGAACAGTAAACCTGCCAAGCATCAGCAGCATCCCTGTTTTTAACAATAATTAAATCGGGCGCTTGACTTAATCCATGACCTATAGTCATAGCAGAGCCAGTACCCTCATAACCTACAGTGCTAAATCCTGCTGTAGCATTTGAACTGCCAGACCCAGTTACAACGCTTCCAGCAGTTGCTGGATCAAATGTAGTACCGGCTTTCCAAGACCATGCAACCATACCGGAACCAGTGGTATCACTGTAATTAGTATCCGCACCTACGGTAAAGCCATCTGTGCCAAATGCAGTAAGTCCAGTGGAATCTGTAGTTTCAGCATTTGTAGAATCAGATGACAATGCTTCAGTCACTCCACGAACTGCATCTGTCCATTCATGTTCGTAAGTGCTACCTCTTGATTTTACCCAGACAAGATCAGGCTGGAAGCCCACACCTGTTTTTGCACCAGCACCATCATCGTAGAGAATGGTATTAAAATTAACACCGGGTTTTTTGATAGAGGGGGCAGGGAGATTACTCGAACACAGTGCTAGAAAACCTGACGGTGGTGTGTAGTAAAAATCTCCGATCTCGTTTTCGTCTTGGTTTCCTTGTGCGGTTTTTGCTCCAGCGAATGAACTGTCTTGACCAAAGTTCCAAACTACCGTTGCCGATCTTGGTCTTCCGGATGCTATACAGGATGTTATATTGGCATTTGTAAATGTAGGGGTTGCTCCGGTAGCCGGGTCACCTGTATCCCAGACGCCATTTATACCGAACCAGCATTTTCCACTATCCACATCTACGGCAACATTCATAATGTCACCTTCGTCTATATCAGGCTCACCCGTAGAACTTGTTTCGTTGTAATAATAATTCGTATCCTGCTTTGCGTAACCCGGTGTGTAATAACCCGGATAGTAAGGATTATTTTTCATTATGTCTTCGAAGGTGGTGAATCCTAGAACTCCATTAGCACTAGCTTCCAAAAAAGATTCCCAGTACCACTTTCCGGATGTAGCACCCATAGTTCCGTACATAGAACCCTGCACAGTGCCTCCTACAACTTTTAAATTACCTTCGCTATAGGTGTAGGCGGCATTAACGATCAAGGGACTCATCGTACAGAAGTTATTAGTTGGGCTGTCCTTCACCTGATCCGTAGCCACTAGATTGTTTACGGTGAACTCGTTGTAGTTTCCGGAACTGTCTGCACCTAACCCACCAGTCCAATTAGAGTGGATTAAGAGTTTGGTGTCTGCGTCTGCGGTGAATTCTGTGGTTGGTGGGGTAAAAGTTGTTCCGTCTGGATAACGGCAAGTTGTGCTGAAACGATACTCGTCTATGTACTGTGTTGAATAGTAGGTGGTAGACCTTCCAAGCCACCATGCACCTGGGGCTGGAATTAAATAAGAAGTATTTGTTATTGAGTACGTTCCGACTTGAACGCCATCGACATAACAACGAAAGGTGCTTCCATCCCTAACGGCGGCAATATGCTGCCATGTGTTTGTAACTACATCCCCAGCTGTGGAATTAAAACTAATAGTATCGTTTGATGAATCAACAGTTGAAGCATAAAATTCAATTAAACCAGTAGTTGATACCCAAAACCGGATACCAGCTCTTGGGGGCGACTGCGTATTATCTGTTGTTTCACAAAGAGCAGGGAATGAATCGCTTAAATCTGGTCTTACCCATGCCTCAATTGTAAAGTCCCCAGAGCCAACTGCAAATTCATCAGACTGTGGAATAGATAAATAATCCCCAGTTCCGTCAAAATAAATAGAACTGTCACCAACCTTTCTTACAGCTCTTGTATTGACTGTATCTCCGTTTGCGGTGATTGTGTGTGGGGAACGAGAGGACGTAAAAACATGAATCTTATAATCACTTCCACCAACACTTACAGTTGAGATTGTTCCGCCTGTGGCTTTAGTAACGGAACCAGCGTAGCGAACAATAACGACACCAGATCCACCGGCTGCACTGGGATATGCATCTGCTGATGAACCACCAGCACCGCCACCTGTATTTGCTGATCCAGCGGTACCTATGGCTGGGGATGTTCCCCCTGCTCCACCGCCACCTGTTCCACCAGCTCCTCCTCCGGCTGTATTTCCGCCACCACCACCTCCTCCGGCAAACCAGCCTGAAGCACCTACACCTGTTCCAAAAACAGAGGAATAATCTTTACCAACACCGCCAGCCCCTCCGACAGTTGTGCTTGCCGGAGCCGAGCCAATGGCTCCAGCGCCTCCGCCACCGGCTGCTGTCATTGAGTATGTAGATGTTCCTGTGCCACCCCTAAATCCAAAACCAACACCTGTATACGATCCAAAATCTGTTACTTGATTGGTATCACCATAAACTCCATCTCCATATTGAGTATTTGATCCTCCACCACCTGACCCACCATCATTTGCATTATCAGCATTCGTAGACCCACCAGAACCGCCGCTTGCGGTAAGTATTTGAGCAACATCAGCACTATCAAAAACAGAATCAGCACCATCAGTAGCGGCAGTTGGTCTGGTTGCAACTGATGCCCCCCCATCACCTACAGTTATCGCATAATCTGTATCTGCTGTTACGGCATAACTGGAAACATAGACAAGCCCACCTGCTCCACCACCGCCATTAGCATTTCCTCTTGTACCACTCCCACCTCCACCACCAACTACAAGAACCTGACAAGTTAAATCTTCCGTTGGGGTAAATGCGGTTGGGTCAGAACTATCCGTAAAACTATCCGCTAGTTCTGTTGAAGCAAATTTAAGGTAAAACCCTTCGTCACCATAAGTACCTTCGTATTCCTTGGGAACCCACTGGTTAGTTGTGGCAGAGGTTTCTCCAAAATCGGATGCAGTAAGAGCCTGACCATCAACCATATGAAACTCAGCAACGTAACAATCAAGACAATCATCTCCTGCTCGCGTAGATGCTGGTTCTCCTATCCTTATAGGAGTAGAACCATCAAATGTATCTGAGTCGTAATTTAATGTTGGATTGCCTGTAGCCCTCATAGCGGTTTGCAATTCACCATTGATATACATCCCCATTGTTTGGTTTGGGGAATCAAAAAAACAAACTACGTGAGACCACGATGATGGATCTCTTGCTACTGCTTGAAGATCTCTATCGCCCTCCGAAGAGCCGTCAATCCAAAATCTCCAGTTAGCATTACCAGTTGCGACAATAATTACATCTCCCGGCAAGCTTGCGGATGTCGCACAAGCAGACCATATTACTCCGTAAGTAGAGGTATCTGCTTTAGTTAATTTTGCCCAAAAACTTACACTCCACGTTTTTCTATTACCCGTACCGGGAGTACGAATTAAATATGGAGTATCTGCAGCATTGAGGCGCAGAGATTGATCGACGGTGTAGGCGTCAGCAGCAGCCGATTTAGCAAGACCTGACTGGAGTAGCGTCATTAGGAAAGCGCAGCAGAAGCGGAAACGTAGACGTCAGTTCCATCACAAAAGTAAGTCACCAGATAGGTTCCTGCAACTGTAACATCCGCAAGGAATGTAGCAGAGGCTTTTACCTCCGAGCCTTTGGTAATAACATAAGCAGAGGGATTTATCAGTTTAATGAATCCTGATTGTCCAGTAGTTTCATTAGTGAAGGATAGTTCATCTGCCCCCGAAGGAGTCCACAGGAAGTTGTTTCCTGTATCCAAATCTATTAAAGTACCTTCGGTAATAGTTTGTGGGGTTCCTCTTTGGGAACCAGACCAAGACTGATCTGATGCCAAAGAGACTAATGCAGTTACACCATCTAACAGATTCATCTCTGTTTGAGTGGTGTTTACAGCACCCGCAGTAAGATTGGGAAACTGCGTCTGCAACACAGTCTTAATCAAGCGAAGATGATCATCACCCTCCCCAACTGGATCACCAACAACAGGATTGGTATCAACTAACTCGCTAATATATGAGGCTGTTTCTATGCCCATAGTAGCCTCCTATTAAGCAGATGCAGCCGTTAGCGTAACCGTAACCGTAAGAGTGTCGCCAGAGATAACTGATCTTGAGGAACTAAAGTCCACGGCACCGTACAAGGTACCAGTTGTACCTGACTTGGTGTTGCTCGATGTTATAAAAGCGCCCGCTACAGTCGCTGTTCCGTTGATTGAAAAGACAGCCTTATTAGAGGTGTTATCTATACTCCCAGAAGAAGCGGTTCCTAGCGTAAGCGTCTGGCGAACAGATTCGCTGTAATCCGCAACCACGGCCCATCCACTATGGGACGACATGGTGTCGCCTGCGGCCTTCGTACCCGCGCCTGCAAGCCCCACATACCATGCGGTGATCTGGGTTCCACCATCAAGCGTAATGCTTAACACATGGTTCAGTCCTTCTGTGGTTACAAGGTTCTTATTCTTCTCTCGCCATTTTTCAGCCCCATTCGAGTCATAGCAAACTACTTCCCAAATGTTTTTGAGGCCGAGATTAAACTCGTTTTTCTCTTTCATTTGTAAGCCTCCGTGGGCCTTTAGGGTTGGTGTAAAATTTATCAATTCGGGTAATCTACCTTTGTCCAAGTTGTTGTTACATCATCTGCCTCATTCCACAGAAACCCAGATGAAGAAGATTGGTCCATAATGGCACCAAAGGTTGTGGAATCAGCATGATTAGTGTTGTTGAGGTAATCAAGTGATACAGCAAACGTCGTTACCCCCGCAGCATTATGCGCCGCTGAAGAGGAGTAATCCATTTCAGCAGCAAACGTAGCCCCTGCCGCAAGGTTAAAGCCGCCACTAGAAGTAAACCCACCGTTTACTGTGTAAGTAGCAGTACCAGTGGTATCCATTACAGAGGAACTTGTATACCCAGAGTTTACCGCAAACGTGGAGGATACCGCCATTGCAGCCGCGCCACTAGAGGGGTACCCTTGAGTCAGGGCAAACGTGGGATCACCCGTTTTAGCAGGCGTATCCCAATCTATACCTATGTTGCTCCACAGAATAGGAGAGGTGGCTTGCGCCCATGTGATGGGAGCGGTCAATAGTAGCCACTCGTATTCATCACCCGCAAGGCAGAGCCTGAGTGACGATCCTTGTTATCCTGTTCCTGTAGGTCTGCAACAGCTTGTGCAAATCCTTTCGCCCATAACGCTACCCTTTCATCGTTCATAATAAAGGGTTCAGCCTCTAACAGCGCACCGTACAAGTAGATGTCTGGGTTATCAGTCAGCATCTGTTCAGTAGTATTGGACGCAGAAAGAGCGGTGATCTTCTTATAGAAGAGCATCTCCATCGTCAACACAGAGCCAGGAATTGGACCCAGTTGAATCTCATTGGCTATGATGGTGTAGAACTGCGGGGTTCCGCCAGTGCTGCCGCCCCACAACCTGTCGTATATCTCGGGAGAGACATACTGAAGCGGGGTTATTGGGGAAGTGTTGATCTGAAAATTACGCATCTGAACATAGCCAGTAGGAAGATTGTAGTTCCTCTGGGAGGCTACGGTAGATGCCGTGTACTTGGATTCCATCATCCGCAGACGTAGAACCCTGTTCATACGGGCCTCCGCCAGAGCAATGAACTCTGGTATCCTGTCTGTCAGGTCGTCCCTGTCTAACCAGTTTGCTACGGCGGTCTTTAACTCGTCGTAGGTGCTAATAGCCATTAGACGTTACGGGCTGAAAAGAATACGTTTTGGTTTAAGATTCTGTATCCGTTTGCTGTGTCAGTTTGTGCGCGTCCTGCGACGCCGAATGCGTATAACCACATAGTTAAACCCTCGTTGGTGTAGTTCTAAAATATTTGTTATCTGGATCGTTTAGATACTTCTTCATAAGTTTATGATCTTTCTCTATTGCCCCATTAGTTTCCTTCATCCATTGAGTCCATATATTCAACGGTATAGAGGCTACCCTTACGCCTTCGCCAGATTTCCCAGGAGTAAGTAAGTCGCCATAATTATTATATGATTTCTTATTCTCCTCCAGAACTGGCTCTACATCCTGATATGTATTTACAGTAAACTCTTCCTCATCCGCGCTCGAATGGAAAGTAGTATGCAGCATATTCTGCTCTCTAACTTTTTCAGTCATCTTAAATGATACCCCTGATCATTCCCGCTTACGATTTTTTCCATGCGTGATTTTGTATCAGAAAGTTTTTCCTGAAAAGTCATAGGCTTCTGCTGTTTTACTGACTTCGGTTTTACAGACTTGCTTTTTTTACCAGCCATAAACCTTTCCTACCTTTGAAACCTGCGTACTTATGACGTTATCTATAGAACCATTATGATCTGTATGCCCTATAGCACCGTCTACCCCAGGCCCATACTTTTTAAGTTTAGGTTCTCCCTCTGCGTAAGGCGGAGGATTCATGTCAGGGCCGATAGCTGTTGCAGTTCCCTTACTGGGCGGTTGTCCAATATGTGCCATCTTATTTCTCCTTTGAGGCAAAGCCCCCCGAAGGGGGCTAAACCAAGACTATTTAGATTGCGCTCTTCAACTGGCCACTTCCGTTGCCATTCTTAGCTCGCAAACCGTACTCAGCAATCAAAAGCTGTTTTACACTGTCGCCAGATTTGGCAAGAGTTTCTGTACGGAAAGGACGTAGATAGTCAACCGACCAAAGATCAAAGTCTACAAAGTCAACCTGGGTTGTCGGAATAAACCTATCAGGCACAACCTTAAACGTGCCAAAGTCCGTAACAAGAACATCAACAGCATTTACGGCAGTGATATTGTCTTTAGAACCAATATCCTTTCTGGGTGCGGCAACCACAGCGCCACCAACCGAAGAGCTACTGATGGTGCCCTTTACTGTGCTATCACACAAAATAGTATCGGGGGTTCCACCCAATTTCCATATGCGTTCAGCAACATTGTTGATCAAAGCAATAGTGGTTGTCGTATCAGCACCACCCGTACCTGCCTCTGTAGTACCATCTGGACCGACAACAGGAGAGCTACTACCATTGTTAGTCAAACCACCGCCAGTAGAGGCGGCAACAACATTTGACGTTCCAACTGCGGTCGTACCAATCCAACTTGAAAAACAAGCGGTGTTTCTAGCAACGCCAGAAGAACCCGCAGACTTTACCGTACCCTCAAGCAGCATATATTCCATATCGCGCTTCATCTCTTTTGCGCGCTTCGCTAGCTGATAGGCTTGCGTGGATTTTCTGCCGGCAAAATCGACCGCTTCCGCAGTTCCTGAACTTTGGACCTGCGTGGCCGAAATTTGGGTGTAGTTAGTTAGGCGGACTGGCTCAGTCTCAGCAGTTGAAGTATAGTCGTTACCCTCAATCTGCATATTACTGGCGGCTGTCTTTAACGAATCTGTCTGCCACTCAAACAGAGTGTTATCAGCGGTTCCACGACCACAACCGTTCAGAAACGGTGTGTCCATAGGGCTGATATTATATATAATATTACTTAGGTCTTCCCTGATGCCTATAGCACCATAGGTTTCCCTAGTATTTGTAGGAACGCCCATAGCGTTTTCCCTCCTTAGTTAAATGTCTATAAAATCCTCTAAGAGTGCAGACGCATCATCAAGATGTCCTGTACCCCGAAGACGTTTCATTTGGGCTTTACGCTGAGACTTTCCCTCTTGTGCTTTTCTTGTTCCCGTACCGGCCCTCACAACCTTTGGCTTGTTCTTTACCTTTTTAGCTTTAACATCAGCCTTTTGTAGCGCATCATACTTCTGAGCTTTCATAAGAACAATAAGAGACCTGTGGTCAACAAGACCCCCGATCTCCTCTGGCGTGTACCCTTGGTTAATCGCGTATGCTCTGATGTCGGTAGCAAGTTTCTTCTGGGTGGTCGGCTCTCCCCACTCGGGAACAGCTGACACCAGTTTTCCATGCTCCTCTCGCAACACACGCTTTTTCACCTCTTGCATTTCAGACTCTTGCTGCTGCTGAACCTGCTGGGCTCGGTGCTGGTTTTCTCGTACACGCTCCTGCACCTCTCGATACTCGTCGCGTTTGGTGATGTATTCGATCGGGTCTTCAGTCTTGAGAGTTGCCCAATCTATATCACTGTACTGCTCCATACCAGCCATGGAACTCTGAATTACTTGGGATAGTGCTTCTGCGTACTGCTGACGCTCCTGCTGCAGAGATGAAAGATCAGAGTGGTATTGAGCCTGAGCGGCCTCAATAGTTCTGCGCTCCTCCGCTAACTCTTGCGTCTTTTTGGTATAGTCTGAGTGTCGGGAATAACCGCGGATCAGTTCGTCTTCAGATACCTCTGTGTCCTCACCGTTTACCTTTACAGTATAAAGTGTGACCTCGTCGGACTCTTCAGTTTCCTCTTCCTCGTCGGTTTCCGCATCCTCATCAAACTCTTCGCCCTCTTCTTCTTCCTCATCGGGCTGCTCCTCTTCCAATGATTCGTCTTGAGTTTCCTCGGTAGACTCTTCTTCTTCGGTAGGTTGTGGCTCCTCAGTTTTCGGCTTTTCCTCGTCTTGAGGGTCCAGTAAACTTAGAAGCGCTTCTTGCGCCTCGTCTATACTTCCACCTAGCGCTGGTATTGGCTGTAATCCAGCCGGTTGCTGCTGCTGCTGCTGCGGGGCATCTTGCGTATCCGCCATGTTTTATTCTCCTTAAATGAATGGGTGTTGCTTTTCCAAGACTTTATTCATGTGTCCAGTTTCTATAATAGACTGTATATGTAATTGAATCTTGTCAAGCAGCCTCATTGCAAGCCAGATAGACTCTCTGGCCTCCAATTCATTCGAGCCGCTATGATCCCAACGGCTCATTAAATCTTTTTTTAGTGTGTCGAATGCCTCGTTAAATATCGGGTCATTCAGTAGAGCTCTAGCTTTCGCTTCCCTTAACTCGTCGCTCATGTCGCTCCTATTGCTACGGCGCGTTTCTGTTCACGCTCCAGCTTTAGTTCTGCAACTTTAAGCTGCGCGTCAACCGCGTCCTTTTGATATTCCTGCTGGATCTTCTGGGCTTTGACTTGCACGTCTGCCGCTTTTATCTCCAGCTCTTTCTGTTTCAGTTGCAGCTCCTGCTGCTCTATCTGTTGTTCCGGGCTCGGGGGTTTAGGCTGTTGTGGCCCCATCATCGAGGGGTTGGTCAGGTAATCGTCAACATTCTGAAACCCCATTGCTTTTATAAGCGTAGCGCCAAGGTTGTACATATTCTGCGCGTTAACGATCGGCAGACCGCCTTTCATTGCCTCTCCAGCAAACTGTAGCATCTGGCTGAGGTGCATCATCTGCTGGTCTTTATTGCCGCTGCCTAGAGCCACAGACACAGTGCAATCATACTTATCGCGCCATACATCAGGACGTACCGGAACCCACTCATTACGCAGCATAACAACTCTTTTCTTGTCTTGGTTTTTGTGCAATAGCTCATATATGGTTATCATCAAGTCCTTGACGCCAGTCTCTGCAAAGTTTCGAGCCACAAGTTCTACCCTGCTCTGAGCCGCAGACATAACAGCATTAACAGCGGTTGCCGTGGTGTGGCTGGTTAGGGCGTTTTCGTTCATGCCCTGTGACATACGGCTGACCCCGGCTCTAGATTCCCTTACCCCGTCTAGATATTCAAGCATCTGGAACGAGTAAGGTTCAAGGGCTGGGGTGGAAAGGGGCATTACTGCATTGGGTGATTTTACTCTGACCACTCCGCCCGGGCGCTGCGTTAGCAAGTCGTCCAGGTTTGCCTGACCCTCCAGCACAGCGTATCGACCAAAGTTCTGGTTGTACATATTGTCCATCAGGTTTCGCATCAGGGTGGATTTCATCAACTGCAAATCCATCACCAGATCCGCTATGGACAGGCCAAAGAACTTGTGGGGGATCTTTATCGGGGTAATAGATACAAACGGGATCGAGTCTATCTCATCATTCTGCAACACGGTGTCACCAACAGTGCAAACTTTACGCAGCTCTGTGATTCCATCCCCGTCATAATCTGTGCGTAGAAAGCTCTCATGCAGCCAATAAGTACGCAGCCCATCCTCTCCGTATGTGTCGTCCCCCCATCCATCCCAATACTCAGCAGACTTATCAAACGAAAATCGCTCAAGACGCTCGGTGGAAAAGTCGGCCATGTCCTGGTCGGCACCCCTGAGATCCTCGACCTCCAGATCTTTGTCGGGGTACATCTCGCGCAGCTCGGACAGGGTTTTCATCACCCGATGACAAACAAACCTAGCATCCTGTATGTTCTTTGATTCTCTGGAGATAAGGAACTCTGACGGGGGCACATTCTCTATCTTTACTTTTCCGCCGTAATCCTTCCGTTGGATAACAACATCATGCAACATGGTTCCAGCCACCTGCATTTGCTCGTCAACACCACCCATGGGGGCTTGCTCTACCTGCTCGGCAGCATACTGCACATCCTCGTACTCGCTGTGTTCCAGAACCTCCACGCTGGGGTCGGACAGCAGAGCCTCGAACTCCATCTCGTTTAGCCCGCGATACTCCTCCCTGTTCCACTCCTCGTACTCGTCCCACCACACTTTGACAATGCCGTTCTTTGATAGGAGCGCATCTGTGAACCACGAATACAAGATCTCCCAGCCCGGATTGTCTTTGGTAAAAACGTAGTTGACGTAATCTGTAGCCTGTTCTGCCATCTTTACGTCCTCTGGACCGTGAGGGCTGAACTTTACCATTTGGTCCCCCGATGCAAACACCCGCATAAGCGACGGCTTGATCCATTCAATCGTATCTTGTACCGTGGAGTCTACGAACTGGCTGCGGCCCTCCACCTCGTTTCCAAAGGGTTGGCCATAGTAGTACGACATAGCCTTTTCCCGCTGCTGAGATATGGTGTCACCCATATACCCAAGGGAATCGGTGATTTCTCCCCGTATCCTTGTTACCAGTTCTTCTTCAGTTAGTTTTTCAGCCATTAAATGATTCCATAATTTCTGTATTCCACATCCTTAGTCCATGCCGGGTCAGACCCGGACACGGCAAACCGCAACGACATGGCGCCGTACCGAGTGGCTGCCATGAGGTCATCACGGATGGGGACGATTTTTCCCTCTTTGCGGTGGTACATCCTGAACTCCTCCCACCAGTCTCCCAGCGTTGCGAACACCTTAAACCTGTCGGATTCCATCCTTTGCAGCAACGCCATGATACCCTCCTCAATAGAGTTGCCACCTTTCTTCTCGCCCAACGCAGGTGGGTTTTCAAAGTGAAACGGAAGAAAGTTACACCCGTGCTGCCTGTATTGATCAGCCAACCCCGGGTTGCCCATACTGTCGCGCCTGTTGCCGTCATGCGGCCACGCTATGGGGATGAAGTGCGGTCGCGTCTTTATAGAGGTTGCGTGAACCGCTGGTGACGCTTTTGCCTGTCTGTAACAGTCGTACACGTACACCACATCCTCCTCTGTGTCATGGGCCATCCACACGCACGCGGTGGGGTGGTCAAAACCAAAGTCGATACCGCAGATACGGGGCCAATGTTCCTTTAGCTCAACAGGGTCGGTGATCAGTTTCTCCTCCATCACGGGGAAAACCAGACCACTGCCAATGGAGGGGCGCCCATAGCGCCGCATCTCCCGCTCGTGCGGGCTGTAGCTGCTCAGGATCTGCTCCATAATGGACTCATGCAGATGGCCACGCTGGCCCCCACGCGACATCACAGCCTGTGAGGCGTCATCCCAGGTGGCGTTTACCAGGGCTTGGCCCGGCTTTATCCTGTTGATAAACGAGGCCACAGTCTCTGTCATGCCCCGCTCAGGGGTAAACGTCATGTAGACCATGCCCCTACGGTCGAGCGTTCTGGTAACAGCCTGAGAGTAGATGTCACGGCTGGGCTCTTCGTCCAGCCACACGCAATCCACACTGCGACCCTGCCACTTCTCCACACCCATCTCATAGGCTTTGAAGAATAAAGATGAGTTGCCCCCGCTAACGTGCCTGATTAGGGCGACCGATTTGGCGTTAGGAACCCCGGGTTTGCGTTCAGTTTTTATTATTAGATTTTTCGGTATTGCACCGGAACCAAAAGCATCCGGGTCATCGGGGGAACCCAATAACTCATGCTGCACGATATCTCGTGTAGTTTCATTGGAAACCCCTCCTGCCCACGCAACTATAGGCTGTCTGTATCTACGCCCGTTCCACCACTCCGGGTACAACCCGGTTATGTGGTAGGACATCTCTGCTGCGCCGCAGTAGGACTTTCCTATTCTATTGGCTGCCATCAGCAATCGCTGATTGGCATCTATACCTGTGTCGTGAAATCTTTGTTGATACGGATAGGGGTCGTAGAAATCGAGCTTGTTGTAGCGCTCTCTCTGGCGTAGCTCCCTAGCGACCTCTACCGCTTTTTCTAGTTCGCTTCTCGTGGCCAATGGCGGCTGCTTGACGCTCAGCGCCGGCTCTATTTGCATAGCATTTTCCCTTTGATCCCCATTTATAGCCCTTCTTTCCAGAAGGTAGTTTGCATCTTTTGATAGGCATTAGTAATCCAACAATCGCCTCTGCTTAGCCAGTTTCTTATTCGCTTCCTCCATCATTTTAACGTACTGGGCTCTTTCCTCCGCGCTTTGAAACCCCCGTGCGTCAATCTCATCCCCAAGCAACCCACGCTCCCACACCTCCAGTGTCCTGTCATAAGGGTTCTCCGACACGGAACCTATCAGTTTGTGCTCTGGCATCCCCCACACGGGGTCGTGCCATTCAGACCCTTCTGGCTTACCCGCGAGAACATCGCGTAAGCTTCGACCGAACTCTCCTTCGTCATACTCCAAGTAGTGCATAATGTAAGGCATTAACGCTGGGTTTTCCCTCAAATAGTCCAATCCACCGTGCCTCAATTCGTGTATCAAGACCCTGTTGTACTCGTCTTCGCCTTCCTTCATCTGAGATGGATCTCGAATCCTAATCTCATTTCGTTCAGGGTGCATATAACCAAGCTCCCTACCGCCCCCCTCTTCGTCAAAGTATCCTACATTCTTAGGCTCCATCTCAGATTTAGGTATCAAAGGTTCCTCTGTAACTGGGTAGCCTAGAATCCCCTGCTCTTCAATAGGTGTAATATCCTCTTGGCCAGGATAGGGACTTCCCAGAGTCGGATACGGATTCTCCGCTAGTAGACCGGCTTGCTTTGCGGCCAGCGCCCGCCTCCTAACCTCTTCTGGGGAAAGAATACGAGACATTAGTTCACCAGATCCGGCACCACACTAGGGTCGGATGTACCCATTAGAGCCTCTAGCTCCCTTCGTAGCTCGTCGGTGGAGGCTTGCTCTACGTGGGATATCTCCTGTTGAATCTTTTCGGTTGGCTTCAGCCCAGCCCTGTCCAGCACATCTTTTACAGCACCCAGCCGCACAGACTCGCTCTCAGCGCTCTGCGCTAGGCTTTGCAGCTGTGCTATAGCGCCGGGTACGCAATCCTGCAACATACGCTTCTGACGCTGCTCAATCTCTCCTGCGAACTTGTTTTTAAGCTCGTAGCCCCGTTGTTTAGGCGAGGAGTAACCAGCGGTAGCCGCAGCTTTGGCAGCACTGCCTGTTAGGCAATACTGCTCGATAAAGGTTTCTTGCATTTCTGTTCGCATTAATATGGTCCTAATAGTCCTTGGTTCTTTTTCTTGCTCCTGCCCAACAGATTGGCATAAACGTCACCCCAATCCGTACTTTCCCATCTACCCTCTCCCGCTTTAGCTGTCTGTATCGCCACCTGTGGGGCAGAGGTTCGGCCTACATGACCCGCTATCTGTTGTGTGGTTGGTCCTTTGTGTAGGGCGGCTGCGCTCTGTATGTCCTGATAAGCCATCCCTACCTGTGGTTCTCCTCTTGACAACCCCTCTCCAAGATCCCAAGCATCTTTATGGCTAAGGTCTTTTAGGTTGTGCTTCGATAAAATATCGTTACTAAAGGACATACGCTGGGGGGTAATCGAGATAAACTGGTTTTTCATACCGGGTTCAGTAATTTTATTCAACCACCCTTTTCCAGCTCCCAGAGCCAACTGATCCATTCCCATCTGGAACATTCGCCCGGTTTCCGGGTTTAGGACCGTGCGTACGCGCACATGGCCTAGCAACTGATCACCAGTAAGACCCTCAAAACCCCAACTAATAAGCCCATCCTTATCTGTAAGCTGTCTAAATTTATCACCCATACCCGGTGGTTTGTTTAGAAACGTGGGTGGCTCTGGCTTTTTGGATGCTATTGAGCCATCTTTCCTGCGGGCAAGCGGTCTTATCTCACCCTTGGCATTTATACGCTTACCAGAGTTATACAAATCTAGCTCTTTCTGATATGCGCTTCTTTTGGCTAAATTCAACTCATCAATTTCACTCAGGAAATCCTGAGCAGTAAACCTCTTGTCTGGAATCTGCCCCTTGCTGCGTTTTGTCATCAGGGAGTCCCACGCTGCTTGCATCGAGTATAGAGGCTGATCTGCTATCTTTGCTCTATATGGCGTCCCAGCCTTATCATGCTTCGTAGCTTTTGTTGTTTTGAACGCTGGCCAATCAGGGTTAATCAAATGGTCGTTCTTCAGCAGCGTCTTGTGCCTAGTGGATTTTAAGGCCGTGGTCATCATTTTGCCCGTGCTTTCCAGACTCTCTACCTTGTGTGCTAAATTGAGCGGTAGCCCGCGCTCTATTGCATTAAACTCACGTACAATATGTGGGGTTATGTGGCCCGCAACCTCATCCGTAATCTGCATCCCAGTAAGCTCTGATAGCGTCTGGGGGTTATCAAGAAGTTGGCGACCTGTAACCATGATCTCATTGGGGAATATCCCTTTTCCAGCCAGCGCCAGATCCGGTGGGATCTCCAACCCGTACTGACGGCGCATACTAAGCTCCTTTGCAACCTCGTTTACATAACTGCGCTTTAGCTTGGGGATGTCCGCGCCAGGAACCGGGTTGTCTATCTTACGCTGGATGCTACGCATTGCGCTGGTTGTAGCTGAGCTAAACCCGCGGGCAGCATCGTAAGCCGCTTGCGGACCTATAGTAGTAACCGCCTTGTTAGTCAACATCTCAGCGGGCATACGCACATAATGCTGAGCCCGACCAAGTGGGTTTTTGTTATACCAGCCCTGACGAATCAGTTTTGCCTCTGTGGATATTGGGGCTATTATCCCCTTTTTGATGGCGGTGGTTATAGGCTTCGCAAGCCCCGTTGCAAGGGATGAGAGCCAGTATGCCCCCTCCCCAAGCCCGGGGCTACCTGTCATACCCTCAACACCTCGCCCAAATTCTGCGAATGGCCAGTCAATAAGGCCCACCGCGTCGCCAAGAGCCTTTGTCGATGCTTTCCCTGGTTCGGTTTTGGGCTGAGGCGCCGCATAGCGAGACATAGCCTTGTTGAACTGATCAGCGCCTTGCTCTCGGTTCCAGAAGGGCATCCCCTCAGAACCCTCCCCGCCTAGCCATTCGGGCCTATCAGACCAATCTAGGGCCGCTGCACCAGCCTCTGGGGCGGCCATAAGCACGCTACCAAGGGCTTGCGGTAGGAACCTAGCTGTTTCAGCAGTACCCCCCAGAACTCCAAGAGCCTCTTCCCTAGTCTTCGGAAAGCCGATTACCCCAGAAACCAACTGACTGAGGTTGTCTCTAGCTAGAGCTTTCTTTAGTTCTTCTTCTTCTAGGTCTAGTATGTTAGCCATATTAGGGGGATCTTATATTGGTTAAATTGCCCTCCGCTGAATGGAGACAATATATATTCATTTAGAAAACAAAAAGGGGGGTCGGGGGGTCTTCTTCTGTCTTGATCAAGACTCTTTTTCTGGCTCGATCGACCCTCATTCTATTTAACATAACACCGATTACGCGAACACAGTGTAATGGTGGGTTATTCTACGCTAGTTTGGCCGTCCTAAACTGGCGGCGGCCGCGGCGGCGGCGTGTGGGTGTGGACAGAGTCCATCTTTCAGTAACGCTAGCCACTAATAGTAGTTGCGCCCCACCAGTCCATCGGTTATATTCGGGGCTCACACCACTATTCACTACTATAGGAAAACTACCATGCTAGAAATTATACTAGGCTGGACCATAGTTATAGCGCTGGCGGTATTAGTGCTAGGCGTGCCGGCACTCTATCTACTGGCGGCTATAGTCTCTACTATCGTATCACTAGGCAACATGAGAGAATCAGACAATGACTAAACCACGTTTTGACACTACCGGTCTATGGCCAGAAATAGCGGCTATAGTAGAATCAGATAAACTGTTTTCTAAACTTCCTACCAGCCTATTGTCAGTATCGGCCGACGCCAAAACCGTAAAAGGTGAAGCTGGCGGCGTACTAACCGGCATCCTATATCTATCACCAGCTGATACTGTCAGCAAAAAAACACTGTGCCCCTATGCTGGCCTTGCTGGCTGTCAAACCGATTGCCTAAATACAGCTGGCCGCGGCGCATTTTCTAACGTCCAGCGAGCCCGAGTCCGCAAAACTCTATTCTGGCAACAGTACCCACGTGAATTTATGGCGCTGCTGGTGGCCGATATAAAGCGGCTCCAGCGTAAAGCGGCACGGCTAGGTATGACGCCAGCGGTACGGCTGAACGGTACCAGCGATATACGCTGGGAAAAAATAGGCGACGGGATAATTTTTGACGTGTTCCCAGAGATACAGTTTTATGATTACACGAAGATCCCATGCCGTACCGTACCGGCAAACTATCATCTGACGTTTAGTTTTAGTGGCCGGCCGGTATTTCAAAAAGCCGTCTGGAAGCAGATAGACCATGATCCCGACATGAACATCGCCGCGGTATTTAGTGACCACCTACCGGCCGAATTCCTAGGGCGCACGGTACTAGACGGCGATCGATCCGATGTTAGGTTTAACGATACCAGCGGCGCGATCGTGGGCTTGATAGCAAAAGGTCGTGCCAAAACCAGCACCAGCGGTTTTGTATACCGCAATTCTACAGGAGCATAACCCATGAAAAAAGACATAGTCATATCACTATTCGATAAAACTGGTGAGTCATTAAAGCCGTGGCGTGATGCCGGCTACCAGTGTTTCACATTCGATAATCAGCATCCTAAATTCGACGGCAAATACCACCTTGATAGTGGCATATGGAAAATCCATATGGACCTATCCGAGGCCACGCCGATAGATATACTGTCGGAGATTGCTAGGGTAGTGCATAGCAGCCGGTATAGGACCGGCAAACGTATTGCGTTCATATCGTGCTACCCCCCATGTGACCACCTTGCCGTTAGTGGCGCTCGCTGGTTTAAGGGTAAGGGTTTGCGATCGCTGGCCGATAGCGTGCATATGTTTGCGACAGCGGCGGAATTTTGCGAGTTTTTCCAGACCGACGGCGAATATCCGGCAGTGCCCTATTACATAGAAAATCCCGTCAGCACC
>Ga0080013_1002919_pt1 | contig 19041 bp, 23 predicted proteins | sample ETNvirenome_6_85_FD_69236 | JGI IMG/M metagenome (GOLD analysis project Ga0080013, IMG submission 69236) | Marine viral communities from the Pacific Ocean - ETNP_6_85 (SPADES assembly) (version 2) | ecosystem: Environmental > Aquatic > Marine > Oceanic | place: Pacific Ocean | collected 2013-06-19 | reverse complement strand
CGGCCTAAAGGATTTGATTCCAAACATGATAAACAAGATGCAAGATATGGCTAATACATATAGTGGAGACTCCTATGACAGAGTTTCTTATTATACCACACCAAATAATCGAGAAATGGCCGATGCCCGCTGGCTCCCTCAATGGTGGGTGCCCTTGATGTACAAGTATGAGTTTTTCGATCCCGAGATGAGTTTTGACGATGAAGTTATAGCTGCGCTGCAACAGAAGCAAAAAGAAACGGCAGAAAAAGCTGAACCGCAGAAAAAGCTAGAACTTAAGGAGACTTATAATCTCCTTGATAAGATTGATGCTCTTGTTGGAGATCAACCGAGAACAGAAGCCTGGAAAAGGTATCTTAAACCGGAGGACTATAAGTAATGCTTCACCCAATTCTAGACCGGCTAAAAGAGCTTGGATACGTAGTCTTCGACAATGGGGATTATGATCTCAATATCGTAGGTCTAAGAAAAAAAGAGGGAACCGCGAACATTTTCGACGACTGGCTTCATTGTATCTTCAAGGTCAATGGCCAGTGGCGCGACCACTTTTGGCCTATAACCACAGAGCCCGGGCTTTACTACATGATGAGCGAAGACAGGCAGTTAAACCCTGCTGGAACTGCTATCCTGGTTCCAGGCCAGTACCGTGGAGTTTATAAGATCGACAAGCACGGAAAATCCAGATACGAGGCGCTATGTCAGCGAAACGGAACCGTTCGCGTATGGAGGGATGGAGATTTAGATGATGAGCATGATTATGGTCTGAACGAAGAAGAGGGCTATTTTGGTATCAATATACATGCCGCGTCATCATCACCGTACAAGAGAGATCAGGTAAAGGATGAGGTTGGAGTTTGGTCCGCCGGCTGCCAGGTGTTCAAATCCAGTGTTGATTTCAGAAGCTTCATGTCTCTGTGCAGAAAACAGCGTAAGGAGCGCTCGTGGGACACTTTCACATATTCATTGGTGGAGTGGTAATAGTTTAATGAAACTCCTACTTGAAAACTGGCGGAAGTATCTCACCGAGGGCGAAGCCGGGCATTTCCCGTGGCTCAAGGATCTGAGGGACCTGGGCTCCGGGCCAGGACTTGGTGACCGTCTCAGGGATCGCCTACAAGCCGGCGACGATCGATTCAAGATACTAGGTGCTGGTGCCTTTCGTACGGTTTGGACACCGCGCGGTGATGACGAGCATGTAATAAAAGTTGCTCATGATCTCGACGATTATAAACTACAAATGAACAAGGATGACTTTGAGACATCAAAACGATATCCACTCATCTTCCCCAAAGCATATGCACATTCCGATGATTTTTCTTGGATTGTGATGGAAAACACGCCTCCAATCACTTGGCCAAGTCAAATGCAGAGGGTTCTAGATAAATCTTTCCCCAAAGAGCAGGAGGCTTTATTAAAAGTCGCTGATGAACTGCAGTTTAATCCGGTAGACCCCTTTCACGTCATGAAGATGATTATGGCATCTTTTCGCGCCGACAGACCGATTAACGAAGTCGCGTCGGCCGCTGTGTCCGCAGCCAGAGCCTCGCTGCTTCAACAAGTTCTACCACCTGTTGCTGGTCCAGCATACCAAGAATTAAGCAAAGCAATGCACGAATTTGAGATAGATAAGTATGAGATTAATCGCGGCAACATTGGCCACGATGAGGATCACAACTTCAAGATTATTGATTCGTCCGTATTTAGCTCCGATCCAGAAAAAGGGGCACGGGAATGAAACTCCTACTTGAAAACTGGCGGAAGTATACTGCCGATGAACCATCAGTAGTTCCAACCCGCGAGGAAATGGTTAACTTTCTCATGAACGAACCTAATCAAGAAATATATTTAGATAATCCCAAAGGAAGCAAGAAAGGCTTCGGAAGAACAGAAAAAGTAGCTTTACCCTTTGATTACGGTGAATATCGTGGTATAATAAACCCAGCAGATAACATGGGCTGGGATTTGATTATTGTGCCCTCGGCTACAAAAGACGATGAACTTCTCATGCCAGTGGGGCATGTAGAATATTCAAAAGAACGCCGAGACAAACAGGGAAATGATAAAATTATCATTGCTCCTAATAAGCAATATACAGAAGAAGATAGAGCCATCATAGATGGCTTTTTTACTAATCTTGAGGGATTTCAACCAGTTAGGTGGTATTGATGGAGCTTATTTCAACTCACTTTGTAAAGACTCAAGACGTAGGATATCATGGTAATCTTTTTGGTGGCGTAATGTTGGCATGGCTAGATGAAGCTGCAGCGGCATTTGCCGCTCAAGTAGCAGATTCTCCCAGAATGGTTACGAAACATATTGCCGGCCTTACATTCGAAAAGCCCGCGAGACCAGGACAAATAATAAAGATCTACGGCGAAGTAGAAAAAGTGGGAAAAACCTCTTTAACATTAAATATGGAAGCCAGAAGACATTCGGTTTATAATGGAACGCAAAGAGCGGTTGTCTCAACAAAAATGACTTTTGTACGTATCGATGGAGATGGAGAATCTATCCCGATTAGCGAGAAGGTGAGGCAGAAACATAGAAACAAAGGCGACTTCTCGTGAAAAGAACTAAAAAGTTAATAAAAGATATTGTCCTACTTCGCGCACCAGAGCATATTTATGTTGTACTAACATTAGTAAAAGTTGGTGCTTTAATCGTTGGAGCGGCCGCGGGCTATTATCTACATGAAACTCTTAATTGAAAACTGGCGAAGGTTCTTAAACGAAGAAGTTAAACTTCAAGGTATTTTAAAACTTACTCCTACACCTGAAGTGGTGGCTCAAGCAAAAAACATTATGCAAACGTTGCCACCGGAAGCCATACCTCTTCCTGATGAAAAACTACATGTCACTCTCGCTCATCAAAGTGTTTTAAAGCCATTTAGAAAACAACTTAAAACAATGGAACTTCCCGAACCACCAGAAGCGATACTAGGCAGCGAGTTGGAAGAAAAAGTAGATGAGGAGTTAGGACGTAAATCATGGTCCGTCGAACTAGTTAATCAAGACAACATGCGCGCATATGTTAACCAGATTATGGAATTAGTGGGAGGGCCCTTAGATCCCGAGCCCAATCGACGCTTTCATATTTCTCTCGCCAACCTCACCGGGAACCCTGGAGATTCGGTACGATGAAACTCATACTTGAAAACTGGCGGAAGTATTTGAAGGAAACAGTTGGTTTAGATGAAAATCCTAATCTATCGGATGATTCGGATGCTTTTGAGACCGCAAAAGAAACCGATTCCTTTAGAATTCAGGATTGCTGAAATTCGGGCATTAATATGAAGCACTTGATTGTAACGACATACCCATTTGGAACAACTTCAGATGAGCCATTGCAAAAGCTAGAGAAAATATCTGACATGGGTTATACCTGTTCGCTTAATGATCTTAAGCGAAAATACACAACAAATGAACTAAAAAATAGGCTCCGTACACTTCAGCCAGAGATAATCATTGCCGGCACAGAAAACTACACGGCTGACATTCTAGACTTAGTGCCAGGGTTGAAGATGATTTCTCGAGTGGGTATCGGCCTAGACTCAGTAGACCTCCGTGAGTGTCAAAAAAGAAACATACGCGTAACAAATACTCCTGATGCACCAACAAACGCTGTTGCTGAGCTGACCTTATGTCAGTTACTGAATATGGTAAGAAGGGTGCCACATACATCCAGAGACATGCTGGAGTCAAAGTGGAACAGATACATTGGAAATGAATTACGAAACATCACAGTAGGTGTGGTAGGCACTGGGCGAACAGGATCTAGTCTTGTGTCGAAGCTAGTGTCGCTTGGTGTTGGTGAAGTCTTAATTACTGACATCGACAAAAAAATACAAAAAGATGTAGCAAAGAAATTTGGGGTCAAGGAAAGCAGTAAGAACGAGATTTTTTCTACATCAAGCATTGTGTCGTTGCATATACCGCTTGATAACAATTTTGGCTATGTAGACTCTCAAGTATTGTGTATGATGAAACCAGGATCCGGGATCATTAATATGTCTAGAGGCGGGATCATAGATGAAAGTGCACTCTGTAGTTGGCTAAAGAGCAATTTAAATAACGTTGCTGCAATAGATACGTTTACTAATGAACCTTATTATGGCGAGCTAAATAACTTGCCTAATGTATATGTGACACCTCACTTAGGCAGTTGCACGTTTGCCTCCAGATACGCAATGGAAGTAGGGTCAGCAAACAATGTAATCGACTTCTTGGAGGATCAATAATGATTAGGGTAGGCATAATAGGCTACGGAAAAATGGGAACTATTAGGCATAATGCACTAAAATCTCGTAGCGATGTATCAGTAGATGCAATCTATGAGGAAAATAGCACAATAGAAGTGCCTGGTGGAAAACGTGTATCGTCGCCCTCTGATGTTCTAGATAATACCGATATAGACGCTGTTTTTGTATGTACTCCCAATGTTTTTAATATGCCGTATACAAAAAGGTCCCTCATGAACAGCAAGCATGTGTTTTGTGAAAAACCTCCAGCATTTACACCTGCTGAAGTAGCTGACATAATTGATGTAGAGACTAGCTCTGGTAAAAAACTAATGTATGGATTTAATCATCGTCATCATGAGAGCATAAGGAAAATCAGAGAGCTTATTGATCATAATACATTTGGAAAAGTTTTGTGGATGAGGGGTCGCTATGGAAAAAGTGTAGATGAAGCTTTTTATTCGAGCTGGCGTGCAAAAAAAATAATGTCAGGTGGAGGTATATTTCTAGATCAGGGCATACACATGTTAGATTTGTTTATGCACTTATCTGGTGACTTTGACGTAGTCAAGTCAATAGTATCAAATGTCTATTGGGATCTCGAAATAGAAGATAATGTTTTTGCAATATTTGAAAATTCAAAAACTAAAGTATCAGCATCACTACATTCGACAATGACCCAATGGCGACATCTATTTTCTCTAGAAATATTTTTAGAAAAGGGATACATAACACTAAATGGCCTAAAAACACCTTCGGGCGCCTATGGTGCTGAAGAGTTGTCAATTGCTGAAAACAGGACCACTGCTCCGGCTGCCAAGCTATCAAAAAAAGAAGTAATAACGTACAATATTGATAGCTCATGGCAGTCTGAAATCGATCATTTTATTGATGCGATTCAACACAAAAGAGACATTACAGTGGGAACATCGCGCGATGCATTAACACTCATGACACTAGTAGAGAAAGTATATAACAATGGAAAAACAAATGACAAATAAGTGGATCGAAGAGAGGCTGAATAAATACTCAGCAGCAATTAACAATAACGTGAGTGACGTGGCAAAAAATATTGAAGCATTTGCAAACATAGTACTTGATGCACGAAGCAAAGGCAACACAATTTATTTTGCTGGCAATGGAGCTAGTACGACAATAGCTAGTCACGCGTCACTTGACTTCACTAATCAGTTGACTGTAAAGTCTCATGCACTAAATGACCCAAATTTTATCACCTGCTTTGCAAATGACTTTGGCTATGATGATTTCATGGAGAGATCTATAAAGCTATATGGCGAAGAAAACGACGTAGCTGTGCTAATCAGTTCCTCGGGTAATTCTCAAAATGTAGTAAACGCAGCTAAGAGAGCAAAAGAAATGGGAATGACTGTAGTTACATTTTCTGGTTTTTCTGAAGAAAATAAACTTCAGGCCCTAGGCGACGTCAACTTTTGGCTTGATAGTAAACTATACAATGTAGTTGAGTGTACTCATATGATGTGGCTAGTTATGACATGCGACTACTTAGTATCTAAAGAGGTAGACAAGATAGGGATCCATGGATGGAACCTATAATGAATGTTTTTGCACTCCAGACTGCTCGAGTGGTAGGGAGAGAAATATTTAGGAAGACATATAAATGAAACTAATACTTGAAAACTGGCGAAAGTATTTAAATGAAGAAGTACAAGATAAGTATCAAATCTTTCTTGATATGGATGGCGTCCTTGTTGATATGACTGAGGGCGTTGTAGATATGGTTAATACTAATCTGCAGAAAGTAAGAAACGGCGCATCTACCGATCATAACGATCCCGACAGCGTACACCCGGGCGCAAAATCTAAATCTAAAGCATTACGCAGGCTTGCAAAAGAGATGGAAAAAGAAGGCCGAGAGGAAATAACAGCGGAAGAATTCGATCATTTAACTGACCTGAAAGACGCCGAAGACGAAGGTTTTTCCGGTGCAAATAAACAAATTGAAAGATATTTTTTAACGGCTGCATCAAAAAATCAAGGTTGGTGGGCCAATCTGCCCTCTTTACCGCATGCACAGGAGTTGGTAGATTTAGCCAACGAGGCATCTTATGATGGAAAAGCAATAATTCTTTCAGCGCCAATCGATCCCCCTTCAATTGATGGCAAAAAAGAATGGATTGAAAATAATTCCGAGCTGAATATTGATTCAGGGAAAGTCTATATTGTTCCAAACAAAGGAGATCTCCTAAAGAGTTTAGAATTGCCGGCCAATATTGTTCCTATATTAATTGACGATCGAGTAAAATACCACAAACAGTTTTCCGCGGCTGGCGGCCAAGTAATACCATGGGACATTCACGATCCCATAGGATCTTTCGAAAGAGCGTCAGGAGAACTAAATTCTATTATATCCAGAGAAGAAAATGATTAGCTTTACTGATAGTGCCAAAGAACGCCTTAATGAAGCCATAGAGCCGCACGAAAACGTACGTGTCGCCGTTATGGGAGGTGGCTGCTCAGGAATGTCTTATTCTTTGACCATTGAGACTGAAACCGATGAAGATGATATCTTAATAACTCTTGGAGATGTTCGCGTTTATGTTGACCCACATAGCGCCGGAATACTTGAAAAAACTGTTATAGATTATATAAAAACCTTACAAAAGGAAGGTTTTGTATTTAACAACCCAAAAGCTAACACAACCTGCGGCTGTGGAAGTTCTTTTTCTTAAGAATCTCGCCAAAGATTATTCGAAGCAAACTTAATTACTTCTTCTGCTGAATCCTCGTTGTATCCATAATTCTTAATGAGGGTTTTTACCATCTCATTGTATTTTCTTTGCTGTTTATTGTCTCGACTCTTCGATTTGGTAACAATACGTGAAATATCTTTAACGCTTTCCACGAGCTTGTTTTCAATAGCTTCTTTTAGAGGACCATAAGCGCGCCAGTCAATTATTTCGCCTCTTCGAAGCTTCGCAAACATGTAAGAGGAAATATCGGCTCTAAAATTGTCTTTAGCGCTTCCTTTAATGCCTATTTGCTCTTCAATGCTTATTAAAAACTTTTCGTCTGGTTCCATCTCTTCATTTGTCACATTATCTTTAACAGTGGTGGCGTTGACGTATGCCTCGGCATGATCAAGATAATTATTGAATAGAGACTCGGCTTGTTCTTCATAGGCCGAAACAAACGCTTTTGTGATTTCTTTTTCTAAAATCTTGAGATATTCTTCATGAAGACCTTTTTGCAGGAACGCAAGATATATATTTCGGTCTTCTTCGTTGGTTATTTGTTCTTTTACTTGCTTAATAAGAGCATCTCGAATGGAAATGGGCGTAATCATCTCTTTATCTGAATCAGCAAGGGCATTATCAATAGCCTTCATAACAAAACGAGTAGAAATACCAGTCATCCCTTCATCGCGCTGTTCTTCTCGAAGATCTTTAATGTCGACTTTTTTAATCGTTCCTTTTTCGATAATTTCTTCTCCGTTATAGAGTTTCATCTTAGTAAGCGCGTCTGCTTTATTGGTTGGCTTTAGACGACTTAAAACAGCAAACATCGCAGCCAAATCGAGAGTATGAGGGGCGATATGACAGTCAAAATCAGAAGTTTTGAGCAATTTCTTATAAATTTTGATTTCTTGTGAATATTCTAGGCAGTAAGGGACATTAATGCGCACAATTCTGTCTAATATAGCTTCATTTGTGTGCTCGGACTTAAACTTGTTCCATTCGGCCTCGTTGCAGTGAGAAATAATGACTCCATCGAAGTAGATCATAGCTTGTTTGCCGGGACTTGGAACAGATTTCTCTTGTGTTGCAGTAATCATGGTGTGAAGGAACTCAATTTCGTTTTTAAAGACCTCAACAAACTCCACAATCCCTCTATTTCCAACATTAAACGCCCCATTTAAGCTTAAAACACGCGGATCGTCCTCTGGATAAAGATCTAGCTTCGAAATGTCTTCAGATCCTATCAAAATGCTGCTATCTTGTGTATTGGGGTCCATTGGAGGTACAACTCCGATGCCGCGGCGCCCACGAATCGAAAACGATGATGTGGTGATTGGAACTTTAGTATAATTACCATCATAGTCCTCTAAAAGGTTATGACGGCATACCGGACACAAATCGCCTTCTATTTTCACTCCATATACTTCCTCAAACTCTTTTCGAAGTCCGCGCGGGATAAGATGAAGCGCTTCTTCGCGAATGGGACAATCAGCAATGTGATAGACGTCTTCAGCGGCCTCGAGGGCTCTTTTAATGTGTTCGACAAGCGCTGACTTGCCGGCGCCCACCGGACCCAATAGAAGGAGTACCTGTCGGCTCTCTTCTCCCTTCATAGCGGCAGAATGAAGGAATCTCATCACCTTATTGAGCGATTGCTCCATGCCAAAGAAAGAATCTTGGAAATAATCATATGTACGAAGAGGTTCAGCGTTAAAAAGCTTTCTACAGCGCGCTTCATCGTCTTGCATGCGAGTAATACCATGTTTGGTTATGGCGTCATAGAGTCTTTTGTGCGCGAGAGCTGAAACATCCAAGTTTAGTTCTAAAATTTCCAAATAATCCTTCAAAAATCCAGTAAATTTCTCTTTGGACTGCTCTTTTTGGTGTTTTGTCACTGCTGACAGAAATTTGCTTGTTTTTTTCACATTAAAACTCCCACAATTCGCCTTCAAGGACTGTATAAAGTTGTACTTTCTCGCCCCATAGCTCTTGTATATATTCGAATACTTTTTTAGCATATTGCATGTCTAAATCTCTTCCATCGTGCTCGTGTCTCAAAATTAAAGTATGGTCTTTCTGCATTTCCTCAACGTATATTGTGGGAATTGAATTAAGCCCTACAGTTTTAATTAGAGAATCGCGGACCTTTTCCCATCCTTCATCATCAGATGTTTCATCTACACTGATGTGATTCTTGCTTTTTTTATAAGAATAAGAGAATAAATTAAGTTCTTGGCACGTTTCTTCATCCAAATAGTTTCGAAGAAAAGTAATATCATTATGAACTTCTCTAACTAACAAACAAGCCTCAAATCCATTACGTTCCTCAATCTTCTTAAATATATTATAACCTAAATGATAGGGATTTACACGTCCTAAATGAGGACGAACTACTTGATTATGGAGTTTAACAAAGGGAATATGGTATTTATCAGGAAGATTAAGCTCATTAACTATTTTTTCATGCACTAATACGGCCCAACCCTCGTTCATAATTTTTGTAAGAGCCTGTGGAATGAAATAATGAGAGCTTTCTTCTACAATAGACATTAGATTTCTTTGCCATTCATTGAGATTTCGGCTATGGTCGGAAACAAAAGCCATTATATTATAATCACGCTCTAGAGGTATTTTATCCAAATCAAAATCATCATATTCTCCAGTAGTGTCTTCTAACACTTTCTGAGCATATATTTGCTTAAGTTGTTCATGAGAATGTCGTTTAATACCTGGATATCTGGGAATTTGATATTTAACTGAATGACACGCGTCGATTATGGTCTCAACTTCTTTAATTCCAATTGAAGGATCCTCAATTAGCTCTTTAACGTACTTTGCTGCAGCTTTAAATTTGGGAATAACCAGTTCTGGGGACGTATTGGCAAACATTCGGTTGTTTTTAAAGAAATCAGAGTGCCCTACGCAGTGCGCCATGGTAAGAATGTGTATATACATCTGATTTTCGGCCATTAAATAGGAAATACTGGGATCTGAGTTGATGATCATCTCATATGGAAGACCACTGGCGCCGGCATTATACAATGTGTGAGTTCTTTCGTAGGCTTTTCCGAAAGACCAGTGCCTATAGTGGGTAGGAAGACCCGTATAGGACATAGCACTTATCATTTCGTGATAATCGATGATTTCATAGTCAATATCAAACCAATTTAGGCCAAAATTATGACCAATTTCGCAAATTTTGTCATCCCAAGAGCTTAATTCGTCTATAGACCAGTCCATTACTCCTTAGCTCCAAATATTTTCTTGAAAGTAGGCCAAATATGCGATGCTTTGGTTAATAAAACTCTTTTAAACCTATTATCCACAAGAGGGGTACACAAAGTCCATATAGATTCTGGTTGTCCGATTTTCCAAGCCTCAAATGACGGATTAGACCAGTCAGGAACGTCATCTTCCTCATCAGGATGGACCCTTTTCTCATTAATCTCAGCATATACTACCATTTGATTGTTTTCTTTTAAAGAATTTAATAAATTTATCGTTTTTTCGTTGTCGTCTGGCCAATTTTCGCCATCTCCAGCGTAAAAAGTATAAATATTCCATGAATCTGGGTGATATTCTTTATTTATGACCTCCATTTCCATCTCTAAAGCGCTACTCATCATGGTTCCTCCTATGCTGATACGCTTAAAAAACTCATCTTCGGCCACTCTTTTGGCATTTACGGTGTGAGAAATAAAAACTACCTCTATTTTATCATATTTGTGACGTAAAAATTGATAAAGAAGGAAAAAATAGCTCCTGGCGATGTATTTTTTCTCTGTTGTCATCGATCCAGAGACATCCATCAAGAAAAACACGACTGCAGCGGTGTTTTCTTTGGGTTTTGGCTTCATATAGTGGTATTTTAGGTCATTTTTGTGAAATGGGAAACGTTCATCCCCATTAGGATCGTATGTTCCTGCGGCAATTGCCTTCTTTTTGCGCCTAATTTTACGTTTTAGGGTCTCTTTTTTAGATAATCGAGGCCTAATTCCCTCAAAACGATACCCTTTTCGCTTTAAACTGTCTTCTGAGAGGTATCTGAACCTCTTTTTTTCCAATTCTGGAAGCTCTAAATCTGAAAATAGGTACTCTGCAAGCTCTTCTAGGGTGATTTCGACGTCATATTTCTCTTCGCCTTCTTCATTTCCCGCTTGGTTTGGCGCCGCCCGAACACGTTTTTGATTTATTTTTTGGCCTCTTTTGACTTTGTGATTGCCTGCACCGCCTACTTTTTGGTTTTTTTCGTTATTTCCGTAAATAAAACGGTACTCTTTGATGCCACGGACCGGAATACGTATCTTTTTCTTGCCATTTTGGCCAATAATGCTTTCATCTGCGATTACGTCTTTAATACTGTCCTTAATGGCCTTCTCAATCTTCTTTTTGTGCCGTACGCGGTCCGCCGCAGCCCGATCAACAATGGATTTATGTTCACGAAAAATACTCATGGTGTCTCCTTAATAAGTATTGCCTCAAAATGGAACTAGTTAATTATAAGGGATCTAAAATGGTATTGAAAGGGAAGAAGGACATAAATATTGGAGATCTCATAAAAAAAGCCCAAGGGCCGGGCTCCGATAGAGTTGCTTTGGTTGTAAAGTTAGGTGCAGACAATAAACAAGCAATTTTGGCTAATTGGGTTCGCGTTCGGTATGTCGACAATGGCGGATACGAATGGATTCAAAAACATGGCATTAAATTAATGACCAAAGACTAAATAAGGCCGTATTTAGGCGCGCCGAAACTATTTACTTACTGAGGACTTGTTATGAGTAAATATATTTGGTTATTAGATCCAGGGCACGGCGCCCTCATCAATGGGACATGCCAAACACGCGGAAAACGCTCTCCACCTTTCTCTGACGGCTCTATTCTTTATGAAGGTGTTTTTAATCGCGATATAGCTTCTCGTATTAAGGTTTTATGTGATGTTGAGAGAATTGAGTGTGAAAATATTGTCAATTCTAACCACGATGTGCCTCTAGCTACTAGAGTTTCTCGGGCAAACGCCCGTCATGCAGCAGATCCGCGCTGTAGATATATATCCATACATGCAAACGGGTGGGGCGACGGTGTAACTTTTAATTCGGCGCACGGAGTAAGTCTATTCCATTATATGACCAGCAAAATCGGCAAAGAAATGGCTGCAGTACTTTTAAAACACATTGTCCAAGAAACAGGACTAAAATCACGCGGTGTTCAGGCCAATATGAGCTGGGCTAACTTTTATGTGCTCCGTAAAACCTTAATGCCGGCTATTTTATCGGAAAATGGTTTTATGACCAACCTAGAAGATGCCACAAACTTAATGAAAGACGATTTTAGACAAAAAGTGGCATTAGCTCATTTTAATTTTATAAAAGAGATGGAATCGTTATGAAAAGCTTTTTCGAAGGTTGGCGAAAATACCTCATCGAAGACGACGGCACCGAAAAAATCGACGTTGACGTGCTGGCTAATAAAGCTTCTGAAAAAAACATGATCAGCGGCCGAGAAGCGCAGCAGTCGGGTGTAAATATTATTGATTTTGAGCCTCAGCCGGCGCGCGAGATAGCCCAAGCACTTGCGGACAAACTTGGTGCACAACTTGGAGAAGAGCTTGGCCGAGGAGCTATGGGCATTGTATATGCGATACGTATGGAAGAGGGAGAGGGCGCCGATATGATACTAAAAGTCACTCAATTCCCGCATGAGAAGAAAGGATACACTCTTACACGATGGAAAAAGCGCGAACTTAAGAAAAATCCAGAACTTGCCTCCATTTTACCTGAAGTGGGCGATATAGTAGATATTATATACGACTTTAAAGAGGGCTGGTTCCGGGGTCGATCCATAAAGATTTATGGCATTCCTGTTGAGCGCCTGGAGCCTCTCCCTCTCCGTATCAAAGAGCAGCTTTTCGGCCACGGGGGGAAATTTAAAAACCCAGAAGCGGAAAAAGACTGGCTCAGCGCTATTACCAATCCCAAGCTTTTAATTCCTGTGTTGCGAGAAACGTTTAGCGATGATCACACAATCGATGTCGACAACCAGATGCACAGTACGCGCGGCGAAAGAGAATATGCCTATTTTGAGGGGCGCATGGATTCGGGGATAGAATTTGAAAAAGAAGTATTAGAATTAGAGCCACCTCGAAGCTTTCAAGACTACTTGACTCGATGGCTCCCCCAAATTAGCCGCCGCGCAGTGCGACGTGCACAACCAGTCACCAGTTATTCCAGCATGAACGCGCCACCAGACAGGCTAATTCAGCGTCAGTCTGTTTCTTTAGCAAAGCAGCTGGAAGATCGAATAAAAATCCCACAATATCCCCCAGAGGCGCTTAAATACTTTGGAGTCGAGGGGGCATATCCCAAAGAGGACGCACCTCCCCAAGTTAGGAATTTTTTCAATAAGCTAATGGAGCTCGAAAAATACGGCGCCCGGTTCTGGGACACTCACCGGGATAATGTAATGATGAGACCTTTAACCAATGAGATTGTCGTATCAGATGTTGGATTGTTTAAACCAGTCGAAGAAAACTAAGATATTGTTCCAATAACAAATACAAAAACTATTTATGTTGGGGAGTTACTATATGACCGATAATATGACCGATTTGACTTTTAACACTGCAGCTATTGAAAAATTATTACGCCAATCGAACAAAGCCTTAGAATCAATCGATAAAAGTATTGATTTTCTGGCAGCTGCCATGACAGGCATGGACCCATTGCATGTTAATGTAGCACAATCCGCCTGGGGGAGACTTCAGCGCACTCCCGGCACACCTCAGAGCGAACCTCTGAGTCCTCCGCCTCAATTGGCGAAAGAGGAAACAATAAAAATTGACCCTGCGTTGTTGGAAGCGGTTATTGAGGAAGAAATCATCAATTCTTTAACAGAAAACGAAGAACCCCGCGAACTTGATGAAAAACCCTACAAAGAATCTTTAAGCAAGAAAGAAGGAATTGAAATAATGAAACTCACTAAACAAAGACTAAAAAAGTTTATCAAAGAAGAGATGCTGGAAGCGCGCTCTGCCGCAGAACGTGGAGAAGAGTGGGACGAAAGCCGGCCGCCCGAAGAGCACCCAGGATCGCGCCGCACTCGGGCCGTTATGAAGTTAGAGGATGCGGGAGAATCTCGCGACTCGGCATTAATACAGCTTTTGCGCCACGTACAGTTTTCTGATGAAGACTTGGCAGTTCTTGAAAGGTTAATCGATGTATTAGTTCTCGAGCGCCAAAGAGAGTTTAGAGAGCCGTTAGAAGATGGAAGCTATATAACAGATGTTTAAAGTCTCCAAAAAACAACTTACTTCTTTAATTAAAAAAGAACTCAAAGAGATCATGGATCTTCCAAGTGATTTATCGACCCCCGCCGGGCCGGAAGAACTACGAATGGACGCATTATCTGCCAATTGGGAGAAGCTAATCGCCGATCGGATACTAGATCGGACGACTGGCATTTGGTCAAACACCGACGTGGTCGATCCAATCGACGGAGAACGAAAGGCTCTAGATGAGTTCGTTGCCATTCTTGGAAACTATGTTGTCAGCGACGAGATTGACGAGGGAACTGCGCAGGATTTAGTAAAGGCCATCGCGAATCAAATATCTGACAACCTATTTGAACCCAGCCCTCACGAATGGGGCATCCCATTGCCTAAATGGGATAAGATGCCCGGATTTGAACCTCAAGACGAGCTTCAAGAAGAGGGAGTGTCCGCACAGAAACGCAAGGCGCATCATGAAACTCATGGCATCGTGACTGTACTTCACCCGGGAAAGAGACCCGATACAAACGCCCTGATTGAACTTCCAAGCGGCGAGCGCGTACGCACACACCCAGCTCGCCTTAATTATAAGCACAAGGACTTATAGAAATAAAATGAAACTTACTCCTCAAACCCTAAGTCAGCTTATCAAAGAAGAACTTGAAGTCATTTTGACCGATGACGAGGCTGTGGAGATGTTTGGAGAACAGATTAAAGAAGAACAAGGTTTTGGAGAAGGTACACCAGCAGATGATGAGTGGTCCAAAAAACAAGTTATTGTTGTAGAAGACGAAGGAGAACAACTAGAACTTCCAGGCATGGGGGCTCCCGCTATATGCGAGCCTGCTGACGGTGTTGAGGATTTAAGTTCTCAATTGGCACAAATGGTGGTTGATTCTAATATTCCTCCGGAAGAATTCAATGAGTTATTAGAGCTTATCTATGATAAAGTGGCTGCGGGCCTAGAAAGTGTTGGAATTGAAGACGAAGATGACTATCGACGTACGACTATGGGCTTTATGGAGGCCTTAAAGAAAGCAGCTATTAAAGAAGCCCAGCGCTTTGTGGGGCCTACTGGCACTCAAGAGTGGTATCCATGGGATCCGCCGGAGGCCAAGGCCGAGGAACCAGTAGAAGATCCAGAAGCGACTGTCACGATGGCGCCTGTTAAAGATCCTTATCCTATAGACGAACTTTTTCGTGATCTAAAAGAATATGGAGAAGCCGGCGAGATGGTAGCCAATTGGTTTATATCGCCAGAGCGCACCCCCCGGGGTACGCGAACGATTGCAATTCCTCTCAATACGGCCGGCGAGCGTTTTGTGCCGCTTTCTGATCGAGATAGACCGTATCAGTATAAGCATATTAATCCTCATAATCACATTTCATCTATCGGCGGAATTCAGACCGGCGGAGATCCAGATTCTCTCGAATCCGGAGACGAAGAACGCCGCGGCTATTCCATTACGCCCGGAAGCGTGTGGGATCCATTTCCTAAAGAGTGGCCACCGCAAGTAAAGAATCTTGCCAGCTGGGTTCGCGAGATTATTAAAAATCCCAAGATGGCTGAAGAAAAATGGCAGGCATTTATAGGAGGGCGGAAACATTTGAAAGATCATCCACCCGGATCTGCTAGCAAAGTGTCTCCGGGTCATACGATACCGGGCCTGCCGACCAAATATTCCGATAAACGTGCGCTGCAGCAGTGGGATGACCCTCACGATATCGCCTATAGGCAGTTTTATGATGAACTTAAAGAAAGAATCAAAAAAGTTGACGGCGGCTATAAAGTTTATCCAAAATCTGGAGGCAAAGCACTTTCTAAAAAACCTAAATCAAAGAAAGCGGCCAAAAAGCAACTAGCAGCAATAGAAATCAGCAAAAAGAAACGAGGCAAAAAGAAATGAAAACTATAAAACTTATAAAGACTCTTGTCGAACAGGAGCTTAAAGAGTTTGGCGGCGGCCACGCCGCAGGAGGCATTATGGATCCCGGGATGGTTCCTTTTGTACCACATCGAGAACCAGCAGCCGATACTGCCGATGAACCTACAGAGCCTACAGAAGCAGACCGTCTTTATAAAGTCGGGGTAGCTGCCAGATTAGCCGCTGAGGACCTCGTGAAGGCCTTGGACCATCCTATCTATGACCAGGCTTATGAGGCAGCCTTCAAGGCGTCCGCGGCCCTCAGAGACGCTCTTAACGCTATCGAGTCAACAGGCGCCGAGCCCGAAAACGAAGACCGCATTGTGGCGCCCTCGAAAGAAGACCAGCCACTGGGCACTGGCCTGGGCGTTACCCACATGCCAATGACTTATACAGGAGACACCGTATCGGAAGCAGCTGCTCCAGATGTTACTACACTAAGTAAATTGCTGACTAAAATTAAATTTGCTGAAAAAGTAAAGGAATTAATTGATAAACCAAATGAGGCTTTTCAGCTTTTGAATGCTATTGTAGGTTTGATTAGTGTTGATGAAAAAATTAAAGCGTTAGTTTTGCGGAAACTTCTTGGTCAGCAGGGCGCCCCTCAAGAAAAAACCGTAACATCAGGAGGTAATTAACATGGGTGATTTTGATTTTGTAGAGCACTATGGGGAGGCCGTCGAGGCAAATAGTGAGGAGCTATTACCCAAAAATGAAGCAGTTTCTTCGCTCAACTGTGCTTTTGTTGGGATTGGTGGCGGAGGAGGCAAGTTGGCAAAAGCCTTTTTAGATCTTGGCTTCAATAAAACACTTTTAATTAATACAACCCCAAAGGATCAACCAGAAGGTATTGATTCAAAGCATTTAATTTTAATCCCAAATGCCGATGGCGTTGGCAAAGACGTTGATAATGGAAAAGTTGTTTTAGATAATGCTAGCGCAGTTGTAGAAGACGCGCTAAGAACCAAGCTGGGAGATGTAGATTGGCTATTTGTTTTGGCCGGCGGCGGCGGAGGTACTGGAAGTGCTAGTACTGCCCTTCATCCTGTTTTTGAACGTTATCTTAAATCAGTCCAGGCCGGAGGAAAGGTCGTTTATATTGTTAGTTGGCCCTCGGCACAAGAATTATTAAATCCAACGATTGGAAAGAACGCTCTTTCACTGTTGAATGGTGTTTCGAAAAAGCCTCACATTCTTTTGGATAACGAGAGGCAAATTAAGCTACTGAGAGGCAAAGTGGGTATGTTGAATATGTATCCAGTAGCCAACACTGCTTTTGCCAAGTTGCTCTCGCAGCTATTTAAGCTATCTTCGGAACAATCCTCTATTCAATCTTTTGATTCAAAAGACCTGGAAAAGTGTTTATCGATTAATGGAAGAATTTTCTTGGGCTCTACTCTTGTTGCAGATCCGTCTGCTCACGGCTTAGGAGCAACAATCTTTCAGAATTGTTCAACTCGATCTCCGTGCCCTGTTCCACAAGGAAACCCCTCAACTGGCGCAATGTTACTAGTTGTAACACCGGAAATGGCAGCAGATCCGGAAATTAGCAAGCACATGGATGCAGCGATATCTTATGTTGGAGGAAGAACAAAAACACTATTTTCTGGGGTATACGTAAAAGATGAAGTCCCGGGCCTCATTGCTATATTGTGTATGAGCGGCCTAAAAAATTAGGATGAATTTTCATGAAAGAATTAATGGAGGAGTGGCGCAAGTTTCTTAAAGAAGTGGCGCCCCCGGGTGGTGAAGAGGTAATACGCGCAGACCTAGAAAAAATGTCGGAGCCACCATCGCCGGCGTTCACAGAACAGGAAGACTTGCAAACCATTGGCGATCTTAAAAAATTAATTGCACAGGCTAAGAGACTTAAAAATACAGAAGCTATGAAGGGCAAGTTGGGAAGCCTCTTAAAATCTGTACTAACCGCAGGAGCAGCTGACCTAATCAGTATTGCCAGATCAACTTATCACCTTCCAGACGATGTTAAGCTTAGTAAAGGTTTAAGCTGGATGAACGTAGATGATCAGGTTTCGGCCATTGTTGATGATAATTTAGAAACCGACTTTCTTAAGACCCTAGAAGCAGAACTACAAAGCGGCAGACTACCAGATGATACCCCTCTAGGTAATTTAGATATGACCAAACTATTAGCAAACTTTATTCAACACAAGCACGATAAAAGAACTGTTGTAACTCCAGAGGTTAAACCATAATCCTAGAAATAATACATACTTAATCCTCCTTAGCTTATAAGTCCCCTAGTTACTATAGGAGGCATTGTGCCGTGTTGCGAATGATTTTGATAGTATTTTCTCTATTAGCAGCCGCCTGTACAGCTACTGGAACTATAACTTCTAACGAATTCGATAATCAAAAGGATCTTTCACCAGCGGATGTGGAAGACGAAGTATTTCCTGGCCCTGCTGCATGCATGCAGCATTCACAGCCAGGAATTCATGAAACAAATCCACTTGATTTGCTTCCGCCAAGCCCTATTACGTGGGATGCCTGTTCGGGAGTAGAAGGTGATCACCCGTGCAATCTAGAGGGCGTAGATCACCGAGGAGACAATTTTGGTCTTTACGCAAACTTCGGGCGGCCGATTGTTTTGGACTTCTCTGCGGGATGGTGTGGGCCTTGTAGGCGCGCTGCAGAACATGCACAGGAAGTACAGGACCTTTACCGAGACTCCGGACTCCTCTATGTGACGGTTTTAATAGAAACAACCAACGGAAGTGTTCCAACTCAAGCCGATGTTGCTGAGTGGGCTGAGGAATATGGTAACACTGATTCGTTGGTGGTTGCCGGAAGCCGATCGATCTTAGAAAGCGGAGGAGGGGCTTGGCCCTTAACAGGCTGGCCAACGTTTTTTTACATCGATGAAGAAATGGTTTT
>Ga0080013_1002918_pt1 | contig 19050 bp, 24 predicted proteins | sample ETNvirenome_6_85_FD_69236 | JGI IMG/M metagenome (GOLD analysis project Ga0080013, IMG submission 69236) | Marine viral communities from the Pacific Ocean - ETNP_6_85 (SPADES assembly) (version 2) | ecosystem: Environmental > Aquatic > Marine > Oceanic | place: Pacific Ocean | collected 2013-06-19 | reverse complement strand
TCGCCTTCGTAGTCAGAGATTTCAAAATACACTTCGCTGCGCTCTAAACCATCCAGTTGATAGCCAAGATTTTCAAGCTCGTTCGCAAGTTCGTCTACGCGGGATTGGCGGTTGCCGCTAAAGCTGACGTGGGTTTGGCTCTCAAGATAATCGTTCATCTCCTGGAAATCTTCAGGATTATCAGAATACTCGCCCTGCTCTTCTACAGCTTGAATACTCATATTATCTATAAACCACACGATGTGATCCCACGTGGCTTCGGGTGGGGCGCTGTTGCCTCTGCCTTTGATTTGGAAAAGTGTCTCGCCTTGTTCTCCGTCGCCCCTTTCAAGCGTCACGTATGACTTAGACTTGCCGCGCTTGCCTTCGGGCTTGCGGAGCGAGAAAAGAGTTCCTCCGCTTTGACCAGCACCGCAGTGCCCCATTCGCTCGCCTTCAATGTCGCACGAACCTGTATCAAGATCATACCAATACGAGCCATCATCAAACGTGTGAACTATTTGATCGGGATCTTCCATCTCTGATAGTTCTGCTTCGGCTTTCTGGTCTGCGTCCACCATACTCTCATGGTGGTCGAGGATTCTAATGTTGTCTGGGTGCATGTTTAAGAACACGAACACATCGCGGAAGCGTGTCTCAAAGGCTTTCCACGCGCGATCTTCTGTGTTCTGTAGCACCTCTTGGACAAACTCAACCACGTCGCTCTTGAGCCCTAGCTTGCTAAGGTTCTTTACCGCCTTCTTGAAAGCTCTCGGCCACTTGCCCAGAGCATCATCTTTAATAGTTCGGTTGATGTTTTTGAGTACTTGCTTGGTGCGGTCGGCTTTCTCCGCGCTCCACTCTATACCTTCTTTCAGGATGCTCTCAAACTGAACTTCAGGCGCGTGCTCCGTGAGATTGTGGCGGTCCATGGCGTCCAGGAACTCAGCGGGTGATCCACCAAAGGGATCCTCTTCGGGCGAACCAAAATCGACTTTGAGCTTTGGTTCCTCTAGATCGTCTTTCTTCGTGCCGCCTGTCCAATAGTCAAGAGCCGACAGCAGCGGCTCCATCGTCTCAAAGCGGAGGCGCTGCATTTGTATGCGGGGCATATACTGGTGGAGATGCGTTTTCTTCCACCGGTGCCCCATCCACGTCTTTGCGCTCTCGGGCGCTTCGCTCAATGCAGACTCAATAAAGTCTGCGATCATCTCGGTGAGCCCAATGTCTCGGACTCCCTCGTCTATTCTTATATTTTCTTTAAGATATCTAAACCATTTATCACTAGAATTATGCATAAATAAACCTCAACAATATAAATAGTTTGCTATCTCCAAAACAGTTGGACAGCGACTATAAGCATCGACAAAAACACGCAAATCATTGTCTTGGTTGTAAACATGCTCTCATTGAGGAAATACCACGTCAAAATTGGGAAGGTTAAATACGACATGCTGAAGATCAAGAACCTTGGACCCCACACTTGCCCCATTTCTTCATAAGCAAAGCGAACGCCATACAAAAAACACAAGCCTGTCGGGAGGCCGTACACCATAACCGCGAATACTGGGTGCTCCTTCCACCACTCCCATACGAACTGGCTGTTAATTTGAAACCACGCCATTGTTTGACCCAGCGCAAATAAAGACAGAGCCAGCCAAAGTTTACTAGAAATTTGTAACAATTATATCCTCGCAGTTTTGTTTCTTGTTTGTTGGAGAGCCGTAACGATCAATCATGGCTATGTTATAGTCTTTATAAAGTTCGTAAATCATAGAATGAGGGCTATACATCACCACAAATTTCGTATTAACGCCCTTTAGAGTCTCAAATAGCTCTTTGTGATTTACTTTTGAACTTTCGCGACCGAAAATTTCTGAGCCCTTAATCAGATTATGGGAAAATCTAGGTGCGGGAATCAACAAATAGTCGCAATCTGCGCAGGACGAAATTGTGCTACACAACTCTAAATCTTTAGTATATTGCAGGTGAAAATTTTCAACTTTAAAGTTTTTAAGATACGATAAGCAAACTGGATTTATTCCACTCTCGTTGAAATTTCCAGACGAAATCAGACCTGTATCAGAAAGACGATTTAACATAAAGAAAAGCGCAGATCTCACATAAGGATCTTTATATCGCGGCCAGTTTTCCTGTAGTATGTGGAAAATTTTTTGGTTCTTGAGGTTTTCAAAAGACTCGGAGGCGGCTAAATCATAAATTGTTTCCGGGTCGTTTATAGCGCAAGACCAAAATTCATACACCACATATCGATCAGTGTGCGCTAGCACGAAACGCTCGGCTTGAGCCAAATTAAACTCTACCCCTCCAGAAAAAAACAAAAAAGAGTTAACTACCGATTTTTTCGGTATTATCTTCTTTAAGTGAGACAGGCAAACTGAATGATCTCCAGCGTATTTAATCGGCGATCTCATTGTCTTTATTGATCGGAAAGGATCGACTCTTCCTTAAAGTCATCAATCTTTTGCTTAAGATTCTCCATTGTCATTTCAGAAGCTTGGGGGGATGCATCTGCAGTCATATAAGACAAATATCCATTTATAATATTTGATACATCGTTAAATATTATATCGGCTGCGGCCATTTGCCTACGGACGCTATCAATTTTATTGCTAACACCTAAAGTCAGCGGCTCTTCTTGATCAATCTCATTACATTCGACAATAACTTTCTGAACACCGATTAAAGCGTTTTTTAATAGCCGCTGCACTTCGGTGCCAAGCTCATCAAGCTCAACTGAATATGAGATATTAACTCTCTGTGACATTTTATCCTCTTAATAGTTGTTTGTTATTTTTTAGTGTACTCTCCACGATTTCCGGAGAACCCACTACAATAATTTCTGTTCCGGCTTGACCACGATTTATTGTCAGCTTCGAAAACTGATGGGATGCGTCAAGACCAGCAGCCACGTGGCCTCCTTCGTTCAGTTCTCTCATGTGCTTTTCTTCTCGTATCATCACGACATGCTCTGGATTAACAAAAACCTCTCTGAGACTGTAGTGTCTATTGGTTGTAACAGCGCCGTTGCTGCACACTTCTGTAAGTTTAACCAGCACTTCTACCTCCCATCGGGTATGTATACGCTTTGTTAATCGTCCACAAGTTACCATCAAAAAACACATCATAACTACGATCTTTTTCCTCGCAGATGACAGCTGTTCGGGGTGCGTCAGTAACTAGATATCTCTTATCACTATCTTCGCGAAGCCAGTGTAGGCGTGTGTGTTGTGGGATCCACACCAAGTCTCCCTTGTTCATGTTTTCTGTCATATTTTACTCCGTTTGTATGATCCCATAGTTAGTAGTAATTAGAGTACCAGCACAACTAGCTGCATTCTGCAAGGCTGTCCTTGTAACTTTAACGGGATCTATAATTCCACTCTTAAATAGATTAACTAATTCTCCAGTCCTAAAATTCCAGCCATAATTCTTACTGGCATCTAAAACTTTGTTGATAATTATATCTGGAGACTCGTTAGCATTTAACGCCATTTGGCGCATCGGCTCCCGACAAGCTTCCTTGATAACAGCCGCGCCATAGGCTTGTTCACTATTATCGGTAGTGATAGCGATCTTCTCGGCTGCGATCAGAAGGGCGGATCCGCCACCGACAACGATACCTTCCTGTTGCGCCGATCGCACTGCCTCTAAAGCATCCTCGATGCGATGCTTCTTTTCGGTCATCTCAACTTCGGTGGCGCCACCAACACGTATCACTGCCACGCCTGACGACAATCGAACGATGCGCTCTTGAATCCTTTTACACTGATCAATAGAGTCTGTATCTTTGATGAGTTGTTTTAGGGAAGCGATTCTTTCTTCGATCGTCTCATGATCGCACTGGCCACCGACAATTGTTGTGCTATATTTGTTGCTCTCAATAAAGTTGGCGGTGCCAAGATCAGTCATTTGCACATCTGTGAGTTTGGCACCGCTTTCGCGAGTGACGAAATTAGCTCCCACGGATGCGGCCAGATCGCCGAGAACGTGGCGGCGCTCTTCTCCGTACATCGGCGCTTTGATAGCAGCGACCTTGAGAGTGCCTCGCATCGCATTCATAATCAGAGCGGCTAGCGCCTGACCTTCAACATCTTCAGCAATAATGATTAGAGGGCGGTTCTCCCTGGCAATCATCTCTAGCACAGGTAAAATAGATTCTACGTTTGAAATCTTGTGGTCAGTAACCAAGAACAGCGGCTCTTCGTAGTGCATGGCGCCGCGTCTTTCGTCAGTAATAAACGCTCCAGCACACCAGCCAGCGTCAATCCTAAATCCCTCAGTGATGTCCAGAGATGTATCTATCGATCGCGACTCTTCAATGGTGATGGAGCCATCTTGTCCTACTTTATCGACCGCAGTCGCAATCAGCTTGCCGATTGCAAGATCATTGTTCGCAGAAATGGAAGCGACATGCTCAATATCTGCGACACTCTTTACCGGTTGTGCTAGTTGGCCTAGGTTTAACACCACTTCCCTAACAGCCAGATCGATGCCACGTTGTAGCTCGATAGGAGATACACCTGACGCGATAAATCGTTGGGATTCGCGGAGGATAGCTCTTGCAAGCACCGTTGATGTTGTTGTTCCGTCTCCCGCTTCGTTATTAGTCTCAACAGCCGCTTGGCGTAAGATTTGGGCGCCTGCATTTTCAAATGGATCCTCCAATGCTACAAATGCTGCAACCGTCACACCATCCTTGGTAATAAATGGTTGCTGTCCTTTTTCTTTTAGCAGAACGTTGCGGCCTTTCGGTCCAAGTGTTGACGCTACGTTGTCTGCTAGTACGTTGGCGCCCTTGATAATCTTCTGTTGTAGAGTTTGATTGTCATCATAAGCTCTGCTCATTGTTCCCTCATGGTTAGTTTATATTATAATCCCTGAACACTTTTTTGTCAAGGATATTTGTTAGTTTATTCTTCGATACCAGGGAGAGATAGTTGCTCGCCTTCGCCTGGGCTTCTAATCTCCTCTGTACCAGCTGCAATATTTTCGGCTTCATCCTGTGCATCTACAGCAAGCGCGTCATCCTTCAAGCCTCCGGCCACATACTCATTCAAGTGAGTAGATAGGTTCTTCAAATCATTGAAGATGGCAAAGATTGCATTGTTAACTTCACCAATAGATGCGTCCAGCATATCTTGAAGTCCCGCTGAGCCAATATTGATTGTGCCAATTCCAAAATCACCATAAGGATACAGGTTTTCTTGATCTTCAATGCCGCCAAGCTTTCCTAGATCGCCCTTAGATAATTCAAATTGCTTGGTTTTAAGGTATCCCTCGGTTGATGCCATAGCTGCCTGGAATAGCTCAGGTGATGCCTTTTGCTGAAGCTCTAAAAGGCGCCTGTATGATTGTCTATCTGTCATGAACTTTAGCTCTTTGAACTTAGCTTTGCGCGCTGACCCTCTGCCGCCAGCTCTCTTACGGGCTTCGAGCGCTTTTTCATAGCCTGTATCCATTATATTCACCAGAGCTGCTGGCTGATCTGCCTCTAAAGACAAATCTGCGATAATCGTCTTGAGGATTCCGCGCGGCCAACGATTGCTATTGAAATAGCCAAACCTAATTTTTGGGTTAGCCGCCAATTGCCCTGTTTTCATATTCATATATTTTGATAGATGACCATACATGTCTATCTCAATATCGGCCTTCTCCATCGCAGCGGTTATCGCGTCTGCATAGTTCTGAATGATTGGTGCAAGGTCAACGAATGTTGCAGCAGGGATCTCAAGGAAAGACTTTAGGTCACCGCCCTCCTGAAGTCTTCTTTCAAGTTCCTCAACTGGTGCTCTAAACACAGAGGGTATCCGTAGCAATTCCAACTCTTTTGGCTTTAGTGCGAGAATTTGAAGAAAGTTGTTGAGAGTAAAGTTAAAACCATAAAAGTTAAGTTTGCCTGTTTGTTCTAAACCGCTACCTGACAAATCTTTAGTGACTACAATATATTCCATAACAGGGTACTTTCCAGTCAAATCTTGTACTAGCTGCTTGTAAGAACCACCGACTTTAAGTGACCCTTCTCGATATAACTTTAACGAGATGGGTCGACCGCCTTTGTCGAGCACAATATCTGCGATGGTAGAACCCTCAGACGCTGGGATTTGACGCCCAGTCTCTGCATCTAACAGGACCGCAAGGAAAGACTCAAATGCAAATCCAGCAGAGGAAGCATTAAAGTTTGTTATAATGTTAGTGAGCGTTTTATAGAACACAAGATTTGAGATAGTGCGCGCAATCTGCTCACCAGGGGGCCCACCTAAATCAGGCATTGGATTTGCATAATATTCATTAAGTGCGACAATCTTATCTTTCATATCGCCCCCAGGTGCAATATTATTAAGGAATGTCGCCAACTGCTGTCCTGCCTCTAGGCGCACCATCTTGCCTTCGCCATCAGGAGTGGTCAGGGATCCCCATCCAATCTCCGCGATCGGAAGAGTCGGAATGAGATCGATGGTAAGTTTATCAGGTATCTTTTGCTTTCTGCGCTCCTCCTTGACGACGGGGAGTGGAACCTCTAAAATCTCTTCAATCAGCTTCATTAGTAGACTGGGCGTAACCTCTGTAGTTTTTTCTACAGGCTTCTCTCTCACCTCAATAAACATATCTTTAATAAAATCTGACATTTCTTACCTCATACAATAATATCTGCAATTCCAAGTTTAACTGCTTCCGTCGCAGATAAATAGACGTTAACATTGCGATTAAGCATATCTTTTATGTCGCTCTCGGTCATGTTTGTTTCTGCCACCAAGCAATTCGTATACATCTGCTGTAAATCTGAGATAGCTTCTAGCTCATTTGTTAGGTCTTGCAGGTTTCCGTGATTGCCCGCTGCAACAGAGTGTATCATAACACGACAGTTCTTTGCAATACGTCGCTTTCCTTTTGTTCCAGCAGCTAAAAGAAGGACGCCGGCCGACATAACTTTGCCCAGTCCAAGGGTGTGTATCTCGCTATCCTGACGAATCGTTCTCATAATATCATAGAGAGCAAACATATCATCAGCGCTTCCGCCGTAAGTCGAAAGATAGAAATCAATCGGGCGCCTTTCCTCTGGCTTCTCTTCAAGCTTATTCATCTCATTTAAATAAAGCATGGCATGGATAATTTCTGCCACCTTTTCTTCGTGGACGTCGCAAAACATGCCTATAATTCTAAGATCCGGCTCCTGTTTTGCGCCCAAAGCTGCGGGATCTATTAACACAATCTTTTGCTCCTCCTGCGGAGCAGTTATTTTGTCAAGAATCTTTTTAATCATTTCTTTCCTAGTGTAAAAAATTTAATCATGAACTCTTTGTTGCCCTCCAAATACTTCATTCCCGATGGCCAATCATCAAAATCAACGATCGAGTCATAGAATCCAGGGTGCAACTCCAACAACTCATCGATGGCTTTCCTCTTGTAGTCTGAAATCTCAATATTAAAAGAGCGTCTTAAATCTTTAATATCTTTATCACTCGCATCTTGCTCTCTCATTTGACGAAGACGAGCAGTATGCGAATAATAAAAATGTTCCATAGATTTGGCCAATATGCCTAAACTAACTAGTTGTGACACGCGTATTAAACCTATGCTGATTTTAACAGAACGCAAGAAATAAAACGTTTTATGCGTTAAGTAGCCAAATATAAAAACCAACAAGTATAACCACCACGGACCCATCTAACCTCCAAAAAATTAACCACTGGATTGCCCCAGTGGTTAATGTATCATAAGTTTATATCTTTGTCAAGTTACTTCATAAGTCTTTTGAGGATTCTCTCCGCAAGCTGGTCGACCATCTGCTCTTTACTATTTTGAGCTTGAAGTCTCTCAGCAACGCGCTTAGCCACTTCACTAACAATCGCCTCTTCAGACATACCGCCAAATCCCTTAGCTTGTGCACCAGAACCTCTGCGGCCTCTGGAGCCCTTATAGCGCTCGGGCTTCTCACCCTTTCCTGCGCCGGCGCCGTGTGCCATTGAATCTTCCTCTTCTTCTTCTTCCTCGTCTGGCGAGCCAAATTTGCCTTTCTTATAGGCAGCCGGATCATCGCTTCGGGCGCCCCTGTGGGGTTTGCGCTCTTCAAGCTCTTCGCTCTCGTTGAATCCTTTCTTGCCCTTGCCCTTGGCTTTCTCTTCTTCTTCCTCGGACTGCTTCATCTTGTCGCGCTTCCTGCGGCGGGCGTCAGCTTCGCGCTCTTCCATCATAGGATCTTCTTCGGGAGCCATCTCCGCGCCCTCTTCGTCATCGGGGAGCATGTCGCCCATCTCTTCGTCTCCAGGCTCTTCGGAAACATCAGCTTCTTCACCTGTGACCTCTTCGATGGCTCTCTCAAGAGCGGCCATAAAATCATCCATGGAAACCATTTCTGCGGCGCCTTCTTCGGGGCCAGCGTCTAATTCCATATCCATCTCATCTCCACCCTCGGGATCCATATCGTCAACAGGCATATCGTCGCCCATCTCATCACCCATCTCATCGTCGCGGAGTCCGGGATATCCCATTTCGCTGATCTTTTCTTGACCAACAGGTCGCAAGTTAGCGAGCTTCATAAATTGGCGAATCTCGCCTTCTGTTAATAATTTCTTACGAGCCATTGTAAAATCTCCTTGTTATAATGACATAAACTTCAAAAATAAATAGTAACATCTTTCTATAATAGCACTAAAATCGAAAACAACCTATTAAATTTAAAGACTTGAGTTTTTTTAAAGCTTTAGTTTCTATTTGTTTAATTCTCGCAAATGAAAGATGTTCTCGCTCGGCCACCTCTCTCAGCGTCATTGGGCCTTGCTCATAAACTGAGACTAACGTACAATTATATTCATCAGGATAATCCTGCCACAGTCTACATTCCGTCTCTTTACATTGCTTCTTTCTTCTCATACATTTGCGTGCGCACTCACGTAAGCCGTCAATTTTTTTCATAGCTCTGGGTGCTCCTCTTCGATGAGGTCAAATATATTCTCTATCTCTCCATCGTTCAATCCAAAATCTTCCATCTTCTGCTTTCCTTTGTTTCTTAACTGCTTTGATTTTGCCTTCTTCTTCTTATTCTGCGGTTTCATATCGTCAATGTAGCTTTGTATGCGATCATCTCCATCAAGATAGCCAGCGATGATAGCACGAAAGAACTTTGACTGGGTTACACCATCGTGACGCAACTTTAAGATAAGTTTAGCGTGCTGGTGTGTGTTCTCGACAAACGCAACCTTCTTATCCAAATGAGGATTGGCTACGTCATCGGACATTACCAACTCCTCGTATTGATATGCGTGCGGCTTTCGGATAAGCCGGATGTAGTCTGCATTACAAACTGCGCTTTCCTCTGAAGTTCTCTGAGGCTTCTGGCGCCCGTGTATGAGAAGCCCGATCGAATACCCTTCTCTAGATCCTCAAGTATCATCTGGGCGGGGCCCCTGTGTGGTACACGAGTTGCAACACCTTCAAAAGATGAATACTTTCCGCGCCATTCTACTTGAGCCTCCTTAGAGGCCATTCCGCGATAAGTTTTCCATCGTGTGCCTTCCGCATCCATATAGATTTCTCCAGGCGTCTCGGTGGTTCCTGCCAGCAGAGAGCCCACCATCACTGCGTCGGCTCCTGCTGCTAGTGCCTTGACCATATCACCAGAGTTCTTAATGCCTCCGTCTGCGATAATTTTAACATCTCTGTCTGTCTTGGCACACTCGATAATCGTTTGTAGCCCTGGTAATCCATGACCTGTTTGGATACGAGTGGAGCAGATGGAGCCGCCGCCGATGTTGCACCTAACGCTATCCGCACCCCAGTCTGCAAGATCGTTGATGCCTTTAAGTGTTGCAACGTTGCCGGCCATGATGTGGTAGTCATCGCCAAATAGCTTTCTAAGTTCATGCAACGCCTGCTTCATCATAATGTGGTGGCCGTGTGCAACGTCCACGCATAAGAAGTCCGTGCCGGCCTCCACTAATGCGCCGGCTCGATCAAGGTAGTCTCCCGATATACCAATGGCGCCGCCGACAATGCGAGGGGCCCTTACCTTGTGTAGTTCATCGACCTGTTCTTGGGCTGTATTATAGCGATGAATGATTGCGGCGGCGCCATGTTCAACCATGGCACACGCCATTGCACTCTCTGATATCGTATCCATGGGTGAGGCGAAGATTGGCAATTGCAATTTTACGCCTTTTCCCAGGTCAGTAGATATGTCAATTTCTGAGCGCGAGCGGATGTCTGAATACTGAGGTACAAGTAGCACATCATCGTATGAATAAGACCTATCCATCTGTTATCACCTTCACTTTTTTCTCGTTGGTTTTGGCGGCGCCGGCGGGCCTTTTCGGTTAGTCGGCTGGTTCGCGGACCGATCGGGCGCCGAATGCCGGGGATGATCTGGTCGTTGGGCGGCCGGGATCCCAGAGGCTTTTTTAGATTCTGGGGGTGCTGCCGGCAAATCGAGCGCCGGCGCGGGCGCGCCATAAAGCTCTGAAGCCTCCTGCGTGGAAGAGTTGGATGGCCGGAGTGAGGCCATGGGGCCATCAATATCTCTGGATTTCTTTATAAATTGTCTCATACGAAATACTGCTTTTTCATGGATAGCAAGTTCTACAAGGCTATCAGCCAATGCGCTAATATTATTTTCAACCTCAGCTTGACCAGATACGAGTCTTTCGACCTTCAGTTCCGTCTCAACAACTTTTGCTTGTAAAAGCATCATCGCTGCTGAATAAATTTTTTCTCTCTTCATCGTGTTTTCTCCTTGTCGATAAATTTTCTTATGAAGTTTTCAGTGTACCATGTAGTTGCGTCAGGCTCGGCGGGCTCAGAAAGATCTTTGACTGACGTCGTTGGGCCCGTATTTATAAGACAGATGGTGGGTACTCCCGAGACTGCATAGATTTTTTTATCCTTTTGATCAGCAACGTTAAAAGCAAAAAAATGCACGTCGTCATATGAACAAGATAGGGTCTCAAAGACTGATTTTAGCTCATGACAATAGTGACAACCATTTGAATAAAACTTTATAACGCATGTACTTTTTTCCTTTATTTGTCCGCTTACGAGTTTTAGTAGCGATTCTGACGATATTCTTTCAACCATTATTTCTCTCCTCTTTGAATTTTTGAATTATATCTAAAGCCATGTCCCAACATTTGGGACAATACAATCGGACACTATCCTTGTCCGATGCGACAATGCTCCAAGTGCGCGCCATTTCTTTGCTTTTCTTATCAAACGGCATGTCGCACGTTAAGCAGGCATCTGGAAGCTTGTCAAATTGGAAAAATTTTTCGGCAAGTTTTTGTGAGTTTTCCTTACCTAATTCTTTCTCCATGGCGCGGCGCTGCTTCCTATTCATCGATTCATCGTCCCGAATACTTGCTGACTGCCGCTGGCAAATACCACGATAGCCGATGGGAAGGGCGCACTGTTGACGCTATTACCGAACTTCAGTCGGCCCTTTACAAAGTACACCTCGCTGGCCTTCATAACATAATTGTGCCAATACTTTGTATCAGTGCGGGCTGGAATTAACATAACCACTTTGGACTCTCCATCCTTAGCTGTATTATATCCTTTCTCAATCCATTTGTCAATACCTCTTCCATACGGAGGATTAACAAACGCTGTGTGCCCAGACCAATCCTTCGATAAGCCGTCTTCTGCTTCAGTGTAGAAGTTGGCGCACTTTGTGTTGTGTATATTGGCGCACGGATCCAAATCAAATGGTCCGAAGCGCCAGTTTAGCTTATCAAAGAACTCTTGTGGGGTTGCCCACTCGCCTGTCTTTGAACTAAACATTGTCTTTTGTGTTTCTTTATTCACTTTAACTCCTTTTTACAATTAACAATTCGTGTGATTCTTTCTTTAATATATCGTGCTTTGCTGTTCTAAGCGGCACTAGCTTTTGTTCAAGCTCCTTGGCGTGTTCCTCTGTTACAATAAATTTTCTACCAGTAAGTGTATCAATTTGCTGTTGCAGTTGGCGCGCCTCCTCCGTTTGTTCTTTTCCTACTCTTTGAATTCTGTTGCTGCCTATGCGCTTTTCTCCAACGTCCATTGAGTAATGCCATTCAGGATAAAACAATTCAAAGTCTGAGTACCAGTCCCTCACTGTTTCACAATTGTTATATGACAAAACAAAATCTCCATCGTGTTCCAGAAGCATATCCCGAAGCTTTTCGTGATCAAACTTAGAGTGGTGCACAGGAATGTTTTTCATAGGATAGATGCCGCCTAGCATCTTATTGTCGGCATCGCGCTCAAGATAATACGGAGGATCAAGATACAAAAAGTCTGACGGATGGGAACTGATTGCCTCCTCAAACCCTCGATGATAAACCTCAAGAGTGGGACACTTGAAGTCTCTGATCTTTTTTATAGTCTTATCCCACTTGTCCTGCTTCATATAAATCTTAGAAGCCCATCCTAGAAACCCAGGACCATAAGAACAATTATGGTTAAAGTAATAATATGCTGCCAGCTTAAACTTTTCAATTTCCTGCGGCGATCGTTTATAAAAATCAGTCTTCCAATCCTTTAGCATCTCTTGAACTTGTGGCGTCCGCATTAGCTCTTCTTTGATCAGTCGGTATTCTTCCTCAGTGGGGCTAATCTCCGACAAACAATCGGCCAATTTATCTGAATCTTCGATTAAGCATGTCCAGAAATTTACCAGCAAATCGAAAACGTCCGAACCAATAACTTTCTTATTTTGCGAAGCCCAGTGAACTTCTAGCGACCCCCCACCTAAGAATGGAGACACTATGGTATCATATGGTTCGACAAACGGGGAGATTTTTTTAATCGCTCTTGACTTGCCGCCTGCATATCTCAACACCGTTTTCATACAATATAGTGCCTCAAGTTTGCTTTAAGTACCTCGATAAATTCACGACCCTTTGAGCCACCATGAGCACCTAGAACGAACGACCTCTTCTTAGAGCGATACTCGTAGGTAAGAAGCTGCTTTGCAGAATTGCCACTAACAAAGTCTCCCTTAAGGCGGCCAGTATGCAACAAGCGCCACTCAATACGCTCACAGATAAAGTTAACCACGTCGTCCATGTTGAAAAATACATGCTTTCCATCATCATATGAGTATGCCATAACATCGCCTTTCTTAAGATACTTGTTCCAAAAACTCGGAGTCTTGAGAAAGTTTACCTGCTCTGCAAAAGATACACCATGCTCTACGCATGTAGGGCTGTGACTTACAACACGATATCTTTCCTTGTCTGTGAGTTCTGGCAAGTTACCTAAATGGATCTGGATCGTGTTGCCGCCTTTTACCGATACGCTTCGCGAAGACGAGCCAATATGACTATGCAACTCTTCAAGAATCTCATGACCTTCGCGAATCTCGCAATCTGCTGAGGCGCCCGAATGGTTGATTTCATCGTCCTCGTGTCCGTAAACGCGATTAAATTCTCTTTCTCTGGCATGACCTCGGCGCTTTACTTGGCTAGCTTGCTTAGATGACATTGCATGGCGACTCATTTGTCTGTGCTCCCTAGGGCTCCTGTGCCCCTGTTGCTGATTGTTTTAGGGTAATCATATAGTGTACCCTCGGTGTTTTCTTGTGGCTGAAAATGTACAACAGGCATCATTACCAGTTGCGCGATCTTATCGCCGTCTTGAATGACGCGAGTTTCGCGTCCGATGTTATGGACATTGATGAACACTTCTCCATCATAGCCCGAATCAATCACACAAGCGCCAACCACCAAGTTTAACTTAGCTGCTACGCTTGAGCGATTCTTGACCTCCAGCATATAGCCATGAGGTACACCAAAGCGCAAGCCTGTTGGCACCAGCATACTCTGATTAGGGTGGACCGCAATAATCTCTTGCGGCTCCTTCACCGAATAGAACACGTCTAATCCAGCGTCCGATGGATTTGCGCGGTGTGGGCTATGTGCAGTCTCTCGCGTTTTGGTATACTCAATGATCACTCTTCTTCTCCTGAAAGCATGTTGAAGTTTTCGACAACCTCGTCGATGTTTACCTTCCCCCTGTAAAGACGATAAGCCTTCACAGCTGCTCGGATCTCGTCAGTATTGAGCCAGCCGTTCTCACGGAACTCAGAGCGCAGCTCTCGCTTCTGCTCCTTGTAAGGCTCGATGCAATCTTCGATCGCCTTCAAAGAACGAATATATTCCTTAACATAGCGCTTTCTTTCTTCATTTGTTGAAGCCATTTTATCCCTCCTTGGATACTTTATTATTGTAACAAACTGAGATCTGTTTGTCAACGATTATTTGAACTGAAAGTCTACTTTTACGTCAATCTTCATCTCGGGCACCTTTAGCTTGCTAGCTAATTTATGACGCTTGCATTCCTTTGCATCTAGAAACCAATCAGCGTGGCCCTTTTCGTGAACAATATCAAGAAAGTAATTTTCATCATGTCCGCAGTTAGCTGCCATCATACGATAAACCTTCTGATTTAGCCTCTCGACCTCTTTTGCATCAGCTTTGATCTCTTCAACCTTTCCCCACCCCATAGAGCTTACATCGTGAATCATAACAGTAGCATCGGGATCCATATATCGCATACCATCCAGACCAAAGCTGAACAATATGGCGCCGCAAGACATAGCCTTGCCTTGTACAATCGTGGCCACCGGAAGATGCGAATGTTGAATATCGGAGATCATAGACATGAGGCTATAAACTTGACCTCCGTAACTATCAATAACTACAGGCACAACAGGTTGGCCAGTATTTTGCGCTTTAGCTATCAGAGTCGAAAACTCCTTTGCAGAGTTCTCGTCAAACTTGTTAACGCGAATAACCACGGGCAGGCTTTCGCTTCTAAACTTTACCTCTTTGAGAAGAGGGCTCGGTGTATAAATAATGTTCATGTTTTATCCTAGTAGTCTGAATGTTTTGCCTACAGCGTAGGTTGAAAAGCCCCAGTTCTCGTCGTACTTTAAGCGAGCCATATATGGGCGGTTCAAATGAATGCGATCCTTCTCGGGCTTGACGCCCCAGCACCGGATGCGAGTGAGTTCGTTGTTGCTGTCGATAACTTCGACAATCCAATAGTTCTTTCCGTTCTTTGTTTTTCTCGGAACAATCTTGCGTGGGATGAACCAGCATACCTGTAGTTCCTGATCAAACTCTGATATGGGAGGCACAAACTTCTCTTGTAACCTCTGAACTGTGGCGGGCGTAATGACCAAGTTAATCGGAAAGACGCCCGTCAAGTCAGTCTTGAACTGAATAATCTCCTCCTCGGTGAAATCTCCCTCTGGTCGGTAAAGTTCCAAATTCTCAGAAAATCTCTTGGGATTTTTCGGGCGATCTACAATACATGCAGACCAGAAGTGCTTTCTACCAGTAAAGCGTTCGTCTACGATATCATCCAGCGCACCACCACGGCAGAGCGCATCTAGAGACTTCTTGTTTAGCTTGCTGTACACCACGTCTTCGTTGAACAGAAGCTCCTCGGCCTTAGTGAACGGACGATGTGCTAGCACTTGCTCGATGGCCTTCTCTCCCAGCCCCTTGATAGATGTGAGCGGCTGGATAAGTGTCTTGCCGTCATCGGAGATCTCCCAAACGGTACCGGACTTGTTGATATCCAGGGGCGCAATCTTAAAGCCATACTTCTTGGCGATGTTGATTGCCTTCTCCTTTCTAGTCTCGGGCTCCTTGTCGAGGAACGCCGCCATCCATTCCGCAGGGTAGTAGTTGAACAACCACGCACACTGGAAAGAGATGATGGAATAGCTGACTGCATGTGACTTGTTGAAGCCGTAGCCTGAGAAGAACTCAAACTTGTCCCACAGGTCTTGCGCAGCGTCACGGGCTATACCCTTGTCAACACACCCTGTGATGAACTTCTTGTGGAGGCGACCTTTCACGCTGTTCTTTCCGGTTCCTTTCTTCGTCAAAACCTTACGCAAAAGGTTTCCTTCGTCAAGAGTTAGGCCACCCAACTTGTGCGCCAGGAGAGCAATCTGTTCCTGGAAAATCAGGAAGCCAAACGTCTCCTCAGTGATCTCTCGCGCATCCTCAGATAGATACGATACATACTGCGGGTGTTCCTTAGCTTCCACATAGTCTGCATCAACACCAGCCGACAACGGACCAGGGCGGAAGATAGAAGTGATAGCTGAGATATCAATGATGCTGTTCGGCTTTGCCTTGGTGCAGAAGTTCTGCGCGCCGTGCTCTGTGAACTGGAACACGCCAGCCCACTTACCGGGATGAAAGATATTGTCGTATACCTCCTGATCGTTCAGGTCGAGAGTATCAGGGTGAAGATGCTGTACATAGTAGTCTCGCACCTGTGCGAACGTCGGCTCTTCCACTCCGTGATGACGGCGCAGAATGTGATAGATTGCGCCCTCCATCATCTTTAACGTAGACAGGCCAAGCAAATCAAACTTAATGAAGCCCATCGGCTCAAGGTGCCTGACGTTCTGCCCCTCTGCCCAGGGCGCCTGTCGCACACCACCGGAGTTAATCAGCGGCATACTCTGGTCTAGATTCTCTGCGATGACCACGCCACCAGCGTGACGGGAACACGATCGCACCTGCCCCACAAGACCCTCAACGTGAGCCCTGACTGCGGGATACTTGGCGAGATACGCCTGGAGGGAGGGTGAGAATTCCATCACCTCCTCCCACGTGGGCGCATAGATGCCGGCCTTGATGCCGTGCTTCTTCTTCGCGGCGGGTGTTGCCTCGCGCATCATAACGCCAGTCACCACGTTGGCCTCGGTGAACGGAATCTCATAAAACTTTGAGATGTCTTTGATCAACGACCTCAGTTGAAGTGTGTTCCAGTTAGAGATTGGAGCAACGCAGTCGGCGCCCCACATCTCCACTAGCTTTTCCTTGAGCGCCATGCTATCGGAGATATCATAATCAATGTCTGGGTAGTCTGTCGCATCTGATCGCAGAAAGCGAGAGAACAGCAGCCCATACTTAATAGGGTCAACCTGTGTGATGCCCAGTGCGTAGGCCACCAGCGAGCCTGCGGCAGAACCACGACCAGGGCCAGTAAGCATCATCGTGGATGCTACGTCTGCGATCGACTTCATCGTCAAGAAATACTTGGAGAAGCCTCGGTCATCAATAACATCTAGTTCGTGCTTGAGTCGCTGAACATACTCGGGGTTGCCTTGGAAGCCTCGCTCTTTCAGCCCCTCTAACGCAAACTGAACGAGTGCCTGGGTCGCTGTGAAGCCGGCTGGCACCACGAAACTTGGCAAGCGTACTGTGTTGTCTGGGAGAAACTTTTCGATGCGATCGAACGCGATGCGGTGTGACTCTTCAATGCTCTCTCGCACCAAGTCATCATCATACTCAAAGCCACCCTCGGAGGCATACTTCTTATAGCTCTCCCACATCTGATCGCCGTTCTTTGGATATAACTCATAGCCGACCTCTTCCACTCCCTCGGGAAGTTCCGACTCCATATATTCAGGAAGGCCACCCTTGCCGAGCCAGCCAAGTCGAGTGTATAGTTCTCGATCTCGCCAAGCATCAGGAGTAGGATAGTGGCTATCAGCCGTGCTTAGAAGTTTAACGTCGTGCTTCTGTGCGGTCTGGATGATGTATTGGTTGAGCTTGTGCTGGTCCTCCACGTTGTTCCATTGGATCTCGGCGTACCAGCGATCACCAAAGATGTCTACCATGTTTTTAGTCGTCTCGCTCATCGCAGCAAGCACGGCCTCATCGCCCTCCTCGCGGTGCTCCCAAAAGTTTCCAGCGTAGACACCGCCAAGACACGCGGAGGCAGCGATGATGCCCTCGTTGTACTTCTTTAATAGCGCGTAATCAATACGAGGATAGCGGTAAAAGTTTTCTGGCTGGTAAGACTCAGATACCAATTTAAAAAGGTTGTTAAGTCCTGTCTGGTTTTGCGCAAGGAGAACAAGATGCCTTCTTCGGCGAAGGATATCTTGTGTCTTCTTGCTGCTTCCCTCGTCTTCAACGGTTGCGCCCGATTGGCCGGCCTTTTTGATCGATCTGGCTCTCTTCTTATCCTCCATCGCCGTCTCGTATTCCTCTCGCCACTCTTCGATCGAGGGGATGAAATACGCTTCACAACCATAGATAGGCTTGAAGTCCTTGCCTTCTTCCTGCATTTTCTTGGCGTGCAGAACCTGATACGCTAACCCGTTCATGTTCCCATGATCGGTGAGCGCCAACGCCTCTCCTCCATTGTCATAACAAAAGTCCATATGTGCCTGGGGATATCCCAGCGCGTCAAAAATAGAACCTGCTACACTATGAGCATGTAGGCCCACAAACTTGATCTTCGATGTCTTTCGACTCATTCTTCCTCCTTGAAATTTTAATCCAGATGCCCCACATAATAGGCACAGCAATAGGGTGAACACACAACAACCAACTTATTGGGGCGCCCGTGAGAAACCACGGATTAACATTGTTGCCTAGCCATATAAACAGCAGCGGGAACATGATATCTTCAATGATTTCCCAGATAATAAATATGACAAGAAACGCAACTCCGTGTTCATTCAATAGTTTTTTAAAATGAGACCACCTAAAATGGTGTAGCTTGTGTGTAAACCTGCGCCACAGACTTTTAAGTATCCTCATTGCCTTCCTCGACCCTATATGGTATTTTAGCGTGTTTGTGTGCGATTGTCAATGGGTGTTTTGGTTTTTCTATAATATTTTTGGAGCCTAGATAGGCTCGGTAGTTATCCCATATAGATATATCGTAATACCAATCAACGCTTTTTAGGTTTCTGTTTTTCTCTGATACTTTCTTGAAGATCTTCTTCAGAGGGAATCGGCGGGCTGACCATCGCTCGTCGTATGGCAGTTTCTGCGTCGGGAAGGTTTGGCCGGGTAAACGGGGTAAATATTCCCGTGAGGTTGTTTGGTTTATGTGGTTTCTGCATGCTTTAAAATCGTCTCCATTGAATGTGAATGCTATAGGCAGGTCATCTTTAACTGTCTTACCATCGTAAGAAACAAAGAAGTTGGCGTCCTTCGATGCTATCTCTATACGATGAGTACGCAAAAATGACAAATCGTAAACTGACAATGGAAAAGAAACGTAATACTTTTCTGGCAATACCCATTTTGA
>Ga0080013_1002917_pt1 | contig 19052 bp, 23 predicted proteins | sample ETNvirenome_6_85_FD_69236 | JGI IMG/M metagenome (GOLD analysis project Ga0080013, IMG submission 69236) | Marine viral communities from the Pacific Ocean - ETNP_6_85 (SPADES assembly) (version 2) | ecosystem: Environmental > Aquatic > Marine > Oceanic | place: Pacific Ocean | collected 2013-06-19 | reverse complement strand
GCTGAAAGGCATGGCAATATCCAAAAATAGTAACTGCGCCGGGATTGTCCGAAGTGGTGGCGTCCTCTACTAGAACATGTAAATATCTTTGATTTTCTGTAGGGTAGCCTACAGTTGATGCACCGAAGCCCACCAAAGTATCGGTATTCGCCAGAACCTGAACTTTTTCCCCGACGCGTCCTTCATTTAAATTCTTTGGGCCTCTTGTTCGACCCCAACTAGTGGTATATGTATGTCCGTATTCTCTTGTTGACATATTATTGCTTCTCCATTATTTTTAATTTGTTATTTGCCATTTCTATCTCCTTGGCTTTCTATGCAATCAAAATTAATTATGCTTTGTTCTATAATTAGTTTTATTTTTAGTTATTTCTTTTTTCCATTGCGTCTTTCTTGCGCTCTTTGTCTTTTTCTTTCTTCTCGCAATCTGGCGCGCATTGCTTTACGCCGTTTTTCGCGTTTTGCTACGGAAGGTTTTTTATGGTATGATCGATCTTTTGCTTGTTCAACAATTTTTTCTTTCTTTGTTTTTTTGATGAATCTTCTGATCATTTTTTCGACGTTACCGCCGCATTGTCTTAAAGTAACACATACATTTGCCTTTCTACTCATTTCATGGCCTTCCAAATTTGAGATGCGCCACCGACAAGAGAACTAATATCGACGCCGGCATCTTGAGGGGGGCCTAAATCAACAGATCCGCCTTTTGCTTCTGAGGCTTCATAACTTGTTAATGCTTCTGTACCTTCAAACAGATTAACGCCGTTATAAGCATCTCCTCCAATGGAGTCCATTAATTTTTTTCTATGCTCATCAAGTTTAAATCTTGTATCGTCAGTTTTTCTTTTCATTTGTAGATTGTTGTCAAACAAACCTTTGGGCGGCCCTTGTTTAACTTCAGTAACCAAATTGCTTTGCATGCCTTTTGCTACTTCTGCTACTACATTTGAAAGAAGTCCTTCTTCTAAAAGGACTTCATGAATACATTCTTTAACCAATGGTTTAATTAATTGTTTTAAATCACTCTTCTTCATTTAAAGCCTCGTTCAATAAACGATTAATTCGATCTGCTTTGGTGAATACTTTATTTTTATACTCTCGCGCTTCTTTCATCATGAAAGCACCAGGAGTCGAAGGCTCAGAAACCATATCAAAACAAATCAATTGAAAATCCTCTTCAACGACTGTTTGTCCCTCGGACTCTTTTACCGAGCCCATACCTCTTGAAGAAATGCCAAGAGTTACGCCCGAATCCACTAAAGAGCGCAAAATCTTGCCGGATGGTGTATCAAGAACTTTAACTTTGCCCATAACACTTTTATCGTCCATCCACACTTCTGTAATTAAGTGCGAAGCATTCCTAAGATTAATCACAGAATCCTCTGGGTGATCAAGTTCGCCAAGCGCTCTTTTTTCTTTTACTATTTTTTGATAGTTTTTTAACTCTTTCAAAAGAACATTATAAGGATAAATTCTGCCATTACCATTTACCGTATCTGCCATTTGCATAACGCCACTAAGCATCATGCCACCATCAGCGACAAACTGTTTTTCATGTTCCGTTAAAAGATCTTGGCAAACGCCGCCTTCACATAACGCATAGAATTCTCTTAATAATTTCATTATTTTATCCTTGCTTACGTCTTTTCTTGGGACTCCGTATTTTACCTTCGGCGGCTTGACGCTGTGGCTGCGCCGGCGTGCTGGCGGGTCCTGGCAGTGCTCGGCCGGTGCCGGGTGTAGCCCCAGCCTTTCTGGCTAATGAACCATAAACTGCCCTCTCCAGACCATTTAGGGCCACTTTAATCCCAGTAGCGTCTAAATCAAGCTTGAGCGCAATCAAGTCCTTTTGCAAATCTTTTAACTTTCCACTTAAAAGCTTCCAAGCTTTCATAGCTTGAGCCTTTTCTGCAGCGCCGGTCATGGACGCTTTGCCTGCGGCGGTAGTCGCAACAGCTTTTTCGAGGCCGGCTACATCACCTTTTACGCCCGCTACACCACCTTTTACGGCGCCGGCGACTCTTTGTCCCAGTCCTTTAGCTTGGGCGCCCAAACCTGCCTTGGCGCCGGCATATCTTGCGCCTAGTCTGTCAAGCCACCCTTCATCTATTTCTCCATTCTCAATCATTAATTGAATTTCTTCATTAATAAGATCTTTTAACTGTGATTCTGCGAGTTTCATTGTGAATTTATCCTTTTTAATTCTTTATGCGGGCACAACCCGCATGCATATGCAACCATTCTTACAGTTACGAACTGGCTGAAGCATCCACTTCTGAGTCCAATAAGCGTTCATCTTGCGTTATCTCCATTCTTTGTGAGTACTGTATTCCCGAATCTCCGAAGACCATACTTAAAACATAAGATGTTCCAGATGATAGCCACCCAAGAAGAAAGAAATTAGTTACAGTTACATCAAAATTAAATAGTTCCGTAAATGAAGAAAGTAACATTAAAAACCATCCAACATGAAATCCCATGCACATGGGACAATGGAACAATTCTCCAAGTTTTCCTTTGGCTGGTCTAATGTAACTAAAAATCTTACCGTAAATTATAATTTGAGTGAGGCCATATGCTACTAATATAAATGTCAACAGTTCCATTATTTACTCTACATTGTATACAAGTAGTTCAGCGAATAGGGATCCCTAACGAAACCTTTACGGATAGCACCTTGTTCGGCAGCGTGTGGAACTTCACCAAGTTCTGTGGAATCTTCCTTATCTGGATCGATAAGCTCATCATCGGTCATAGAAATAATCGCATCGGTAGCTTCGAAATAAGGACGTTCTTCGTCAATAAATTCTGAAATATTAACTAGTGTTATTTTGGCAGCGCTCATATCTTCATTTTTGGGTGTCTGCATCATAGCCTCAAAAGAACCATAAAAAGAGCCTGCTTGAATAGATTCTGGAATTACGGCGCCTCTCTTACGAAGAAATGTGAATAATCTATTCTGGGCGCCATATACATAATCAGAAATAACTTCTTTGGGGAATGCTATAACTTTATTGTTTGATGTAGATAATACGATATCAATGTCGCCGTGATCAAAGATCATCAAATCTCCGTTTAAACTTTTGCGGAGATTTATTTCAAGAGTGACTAATTTTTTATTAGCTTCTTCGCCAACTTTAATCGTTATCGCCATTATAAATTTCCTCAACTAATGATTGGGTTCGTAATACTGTCGATAAAACATCTTCAGTAATCTGCGCAGTTGTGAACGATTGTAATTTTTCAATTACTTCGTTAGTCTTTCGCAGCATATCTTCATCGTTCTTAATTTCTTCAACTTTCTTTGATTCAATTAATTTTGTTTTAAGTCTTGATAGCTCTTCATTTAAAAATACTTTTAGTTCGAGTGCATTATCAGCGAATGAAGCAATATAATAAGTTAACAGTTCTTTCTGTTCATTTAATAATTCACTCTCATATTTCTCATTAAACTTCTTAACAAAAGTATTATACGTAAGCTTATCAACCGGAACTGTTGAACCATTAACGACTTTACTTCTCATATTGTTAACAATCTCGTTTTCTAAAATAACACAATCTTTAGGTGAAGTCTTTAAAGAAAAGATTTGATCGATTGTTGCCAAAGTTCTATAGTTCGGAACAAAATTGTTAAAAACTTCAGAAGATAATTCTTTATTAATGTCGCGAATTAATTTTGTTTGTTGCTCAAATAAGTATTTCGAATCAACTAATTGTTTCTGTAATCTCACTTCTCTGAGAATTTTCTCAGAGGTCTTTTGATCTAGGTTTTGATTTTCGTATAAGGAACGATAGAATTCTAAATCTTTGTGAAGCATACTTTCATTATGAAAATGCTTCTTTATTATGGAAATAACTTTATTCTTTCTCTCGCGATCATTTTTGAGAATAGCGACAGTGGCTTCTCTCACAAGCGCTTCATAAACAAAGGCTGTGTTTCTTTTTTTATTGTGCTTTATCTTCATTCTTTGTGCTCCAATAATGCATTTTCTTTAATTTCCAGACCCTCAAGTAATGAACGAATAGATTCGTTAACTTCAAATAGTTTTTCTTCTTCAGACTTCTCTTTCAAATTATAAATAGATTGGTCTTCTTCATAAATACCAACATTAATGCCAACTGGTTTCGCTAAACTATTAATTTCAGAACCAGGGAATACGTTTCTCATTCCTGGGCTATGTTTTTCGCCGCTTTTCCGCGCAAGAGAGCGCGTGCGGGGGCCAGCGCCTGATCGCCTATCATCTCTCTTTGGATAATATACTTTATCCTTGGCGCCAGGAGTTAAGCGTGGAGCGTTACGTGAGCCGGGAGGAACTGCTAATAATGCCGACTCTTCGCCACCACCTTCTTCGCCGCCAAGTTCGCCACCAAGGGCTTCTGCAGCTTCACCGCCTGCTTCTGCGGCCGGCATCTCTTCGGGCCCACCAAGCTCGCCACCTAATTCGCCGCCCAATTCTCCACCAAGTCCACCTCCTGGGGCGCCTTCGGCTGCTGCAGCTTCTGCAACTTGTTGTAACGCCGCATCATGCTTACGATCATAATACATTTCTTTTTGATTTCTGGAAAACTCTTCGTGGGACATACCAAAGATGTTTTCCATAACCCAACGACGAGAGAAGTAGCCTTCAGTCGCAGAAGCGGCAATATCAAACTTCTGTTTCCAATGTTCAATTTCTTGTAATTCAGCAATCTTGGATGGGTTGTTTAACGAAAGAGAAAAACTAAGAAGATCGTCACCCCTAAAGCCTAAAGTATAAAGATGGATGATACCAATCTTAGTTAATTCTGCGATGATAACCCTCTGAAGTCTTTGGATTGTTCTCGAAAAACGAATGTCTTTCTGTGCGAGAGTTGTCTTATCTTCTGCTGCGCCTTCGCCCATTGCAAGATATGCTTGTGGAATTTTAAGAGCCGAGAATAATTTATCACGAAGATATTTCACATCATCAATAGCTGTCGTGTTTGTGCCGCCGGCAAGATTTTGAATATCTGTTACACTACCAGCACGAACAGGAATGAAATAATCTTCTTCAATGCTCATTGGGTTATAACGAAGATCAACGCGGCCGGACGATGCATCTATAACAGAATGTCTTTTAAGTTGCGATACAATCTTTTCCATATATTGTTCAACATCTTGCGGTGGAATTGCGCCAACGTCAATCTTGAATACACGACGTTCAGACGAACGAACAATACGATATGCCATCATGGCATCTTCCATAAGCGTAAGTTGGCGCCAGATACGACGAGCAGGCTCTAGAATAGATGAACCATATGGAGCATATTTATCATTACCTAAAATACGGAAATGGCAAATCTGCCAATTTTCAAAAGTCATTCCGGCAGAGTTCCATTGGAATTGAACATAATTTGGGTTTGTTGCCTCTTTGCCCTCCATTCTTTCAATCTCGGCAGGAGGAAGAGAAATAACTGACTTTACGCCATATTGATCATCAATGTCTAGATATAAAAAGAAATCACCGTATTTACACATTGTACGGCCCCAACCAAATAAATTATATTGAACATTTAAAACTTGTTCATACAGTATAGCAAGAACGGCTTTAATTTCCTCATTTGAACAATTAATATTTAGCATCGGACTTAACTCCGAATATGTTGTCATTTCATCTGCATAAATATCCATTGTCGATGCAATCTCAGGCATATATTCCATTTGATCAAAATCGACATAGCGCTCCGTTCTACGCTGATTGGCAATTGCATCTACAGCAACAACGTCAAGAGGACTATAAAGAGTCTTCTTAAATTGTTGTCCGGACGCAGATTTAAATCTTGAGCCGAATTTATCTAAATGTTGTCTTCTAATTCTTCGACCTGATTGTGATCGATAGCTGATGATTGGCCCAGAAAATAATCTCGTTAGAGCTTTAAAAAGATCTGATTGTGAATTTGCTGGGTTTTTTGTATTTCTATTTCTATTAGGTGGCATTTACTTTCTCACTTTATAATCCATTTATATTGTTCGTATAATTCTTTAACTTCGGCTATTTGATCTAAGACATTATCCTGTTTATATCCGTCTTGTCCTTTGACTTGTGTGTTCATAGTTGTTCTTGTTGTAATAATAGCATCTGCAAAAGCTTTTTGATAATTTAAATCTCTCGCGTTTGCTTGTAGCGCGGTATCGCGAACCCAGCATGCAATTGCAAGAGCCATGATAAGATCATCATGATAACCTTTCATTGCTTGTGGTTTACCATTCCTCCAAATAAAAGTTTTCATCTCATTAATAGTGCGAGAAGAATATATTTTAATTAGTTTATTTCTGATAAACTCTTCCAATTTTGCAATAATCAGCGGCCGTGTTTTCATACTTGTTGAAAATCCGGGTACAGCCGATGTTCGAGCTTCGGCCTGATGTTGTTCAATATATTCGTGTGTTGATTTAATAGAATAATATAAATTCGGATAACCATATTCTATCAGCTTATCTAGAACTGTGTAGCCAATATTGTTATTCTCGACAACTAACATGCAATTACCAAATTCTCGACCGGTCTGATTGAGCAAGTTGGCAAACATATCGGGCGTTGATCTTCCTTGATATTCTCCAACGCATTCTAGCGTTTCTAATTTTATCATGTGAAAAGTAGAATAATCTTCGCCATCCCCTCTAGCAACATCTGCAGCTAACAAATAATTGCAGGTTGGATCGAATTCTTCCCAAATCCAAAAATTGCGATCAAAGCCTGTACGATATTTGGGTTCTTTAACGAAGGTATGTAACAAGGTTATATCATCTGGATCTATAACTGTTTCTCCAGAAGTATTGAAATTACACTGAAGTTCTTGTGCGATCTGGCGCTTGGACATGTTTCTAGTTTCTTTTTTATACCATTCTTCGTCTCTATCTGGATGTACATCCCATGGAAGAGTAGTTAAATGGAAATTATTTGCTTCCGCTTCTGCGCCAACACAAGTTGCGTGAAACCAATTACCTACACCATTAGGGGTTGACAAAGCAATACAGCGACCACCCGTAGATAGCGTAGGATATAAGCCCGTCCAAAGCTCTTCTAAGCCTTCAATGTGTGCAGCCTCATCTAAAACCAAAAGGGACAAAGCTTCTGAACGACCAGCATCACCTGATGTAGAAGCCGCCTTAATAGAAGAACCATTTGAAAGTTCAAATGACGTGCGATTATCTACATCAATGGTTGCGATCTTTATCCAATCTGGAAGATTGCGCATAATGCCTTTTACTTTCTTAACAAGGTTTCCTGCTGTAGCGAACTTTGTGGCCATTACAAGAATAGCCTTATCGCGATGAAACAGCATCATCCAAACGACATAGCCAGCAGTAATGGTTGAAATGCCAAGCTGACGAGCTTTGAGGATTACATTAAATCGATAATCATTAAAGTCTTTGAGGAGATCATCCTGAAAATTATACGTATCAAATAAAACTAGCCCGTGCATCGGGTGAGATATACGGGCATACGTTTTTAAAAAGTAAGACGGATCTTTACCGCACTTTATTATTTCCTTTACTTTTTGCTTTTTGTCTAGTTGAAAAGTCATGCATTATTAATAATTATTCAGTTTCAAACTTAGCAATCCAACGAAGAGCAGATTTAAGCTTTTCTGATGGTTTGGCGCCGGGAAGGCCAGAACCCCCAAGAAAATCAAATAATTCATAATAGGCGTCTGTATGCTCTTCCTGTTCTACGTCGGACATTGGTTCGATATCTATCTGCCCACCTGTAAATCGGTCTTGTCCTGGGGCTTCCCCCCGATGACTGCGGCCTATCTCGCCCCCGTGATGGACGCCTATGTCGGAATGGGGACCGGGCCCGCTATAGTACCCTTCTTCTTCCTCTTCTTCTTCGCCCGGTGGGTACCCGGGCGGATAATTTATCTGTCCATATCCACGCGCCTCTTCAAGAACATCTGTTTTCTCGTCCATAAAGTAACGCGGATCGAAACGTCTTGTATTCTTTCTTCTCATGATTGTGGTCCTTTATCTTTTTTGCGACTGTCGTTATCGGGGCGCTTGCCGCCTTTGCCGTTCCAACCGCCGAGATCAAGGAAAGATTTCCAGCTAGCTTCTACGGCATCTTTAGACTCAGCAGCTAGCTGCATTTCGTCGTCAAGACCACCGATCTTATAGTTCTGTATTGCTGTAACCCATGAACGGACGCGAGAAGTACTTTCGACGCGGACATCGATTTCGCCTTCTTTTGTTAAAGATACAGAATCACCAGTAATCCTGCGGTACTCTTTTTTAAGGAACGAAGAAACGTCAGCAACGTGCTGTTCAACTTCACTTTCAAAACCAGTAGCATAAACTTCTTTTAGTTGAACCTCAGACATATAACTTATACGCATCATATTGCCATGGAATTTGACATTAAAGCCGTCCATTACTCTTTTATCAATAAGAGGGCGACCTTCTTCTCTTTGTAGTCCTATTTCTAAAGGATCGCCGCTTTCGTCTAAAGCGCCATCATACGCATTTGCTGCCGCTTGCGATAAGCCTTGAACGATTTCATAAATTGTTGCCATTATAGTCCTGGTGCCTCCGTGGGTGGTTTCTGTGCGGCACCCGGGGTGCCGAGAAGCTGTGTAAGAACAGCGGCCAACTGATTAATTTTTAGGGCTGGCTGTCCGCTAGCTATATTGGTCTCTTTTGCGGCCTTTGCCAAAAGAGCGCTCAATTCTCTAATGAGTCCGCGCTCTTCGTCAGTAAGTCCGGATGCTTGTGCTCGTGCTTGTCCCATGGCCCCTCCGGTGACCTGAGCTTGTGTGACTTTCTCTGTCTCTCCCGCGAATGATGCTTCTTTTAAAGCTTCAATAATTAATTTCTTTAAATGTGTTTTAGTTATTTTCATTTGGTCTCCATCCTTTTAACCATCTTTCCTCTCTGCCTTCCACATATTGTATGTAACAGTTACTGCAGCATTCAAATTTAGTGATACAGACATCATCCATAGATCTTTTTGGGAGAGATCCGCAAACAGGACAATTTCTTAAAGATTCTTTATTAAGTAGTTTTTTTGAAACCTTTATACCATTAATATCTATTTTATCCTGTGCTTCATCATTGGATTTAATTTTGTTATATAATTCCTTCATTTGTGCAAGATATTCTTTCTCTTTGTTCTCGTCCCAATTTGCGCGCGGGTTCTGTATAGCTTCGTTGCCATATTTCTGTGATATTGCTTTCTCAATGGCAGCTATTCTATTTGGATCTTTGGAACTCATTGAACCTCATTGAACATCCAGTATGCCCCATAAGTCACAACCATTCCGCTAGCGACACCGCCGGCAAACCACCACCACTTATTTCTTGATGAATGCTTCTTTAATGTATCTTGTAGTTGTTCTATCTCAGAATCTTTTTGTTCAAGTACTAAATCGTATTCTTTTCTCAGAACATCATAACTAATTTGAAAGTTATCTCTTTCTAATTGAAAATCTATTTCCTTTTTTTCGAGCGCCCTTGTTAATCTTAAATCACATGTTTCTTGTGAAAAAGATCTGGCGACGATAACATCTGCTGTTGCTATAGGATCAAGTAAAACGCCCTCGAAAGGGGCTGGCTCATTAGCGCCTAAAAATGTAAATTGGCCAACATCTTCTGCATTGGCATTTAAACTAGATAATAATAATATTTTAAGGAACATAAGCAAACCCATAAACTTCTTGTATTTCTTCAGCTAATTTAGTTTTATCGCCAGAAAATTCATTAACAACTTCTGCTCTCTTTTTGTTCTTTTCTCTTTTTAATTCTGCCTTAGATCTTCTATAATCTTCTTCAAGTCCATCTATGGCATCTTTATAATTCTCTAAAGCTTTTTCCTTACGTTCTAATTCTTGCTGATGAAGAGCCTTAAGTCCTGCAATCTGTTCTTGCAGTGATTGCTGAGTTGCTTCGTATGCTTTTTCTAATTGTCCATAGTCATAGCGGAACTTACCAATAACTGACAATAAAAGTACAGCCATTAGTAACTCTTTCCAGTACTTCATGCAAAAATTTATAACACTAGTTAAGTTCATTCCAAACCTTTAAGTCTCACAATCGCATCTATAGCAGACTGACCTCCGAGATAGAGACCTGAGATAATTACCCAATCGCCTGAATCAAGATGAGCGGCTACCATAAGGTATGTCGCTGCAAGCCAAACCATAAACTTGCGAGAAATGATTTTCTCAACTAATTTGTCTAATTTTCCTTTTGCTGCTGCCATCATTTTTTACCTCTTTTATGTTTCATTGGTCCGGTACACATTTCTTCTGCTTCTTTTTTCGAAAGACCCTTCTTTCGACTCTTTGCGGACTTATCTTTTTGCGAGCATGCCCAACGTCTTTGTTTCTTGGAATAGACCTCTTGTAAATCTTTATTGATTGTCACTTCAATACATTCTTCATGTGTCTGTCCTGGATGGGCTTCGTCGCATTTTTGTCCTTTGTGCGCGCAGGGATCATATTCTTCTAATAATTTTTGAAGATCTTGAAAATAACTCTTATATCTTACTTCATCAGATCGATATTCTCTTCGTTCCCATTCGACTAAAGTATGTCCCAAATCAGCCAGAAGTCCAATTAAACTATCTTCAGCTAACTGTACGGGCCCGTATTCTGACTGATCGGCTTTATCAAGTTCTTGTCCTTTTCTTCCGGCAACGGTGCCCAAAGCACCAGCTTGACCACCAAAATTACCAAGAGTGGAGCCCATCTCTTTAATAATCTCTTCTTTAATAATTTGCTCAAGTAAAGATTTTGTTAGTTTCCCTTTTCTTCCGGCAACGGTGCCCAAAGCACCAGCTTGACCACCAAAATTACCAAGAGTGGAGCCCATCTCTTTAATAATCTCTTCTTTAATAATTTGCTCAAGTAAAGATTTTGTTAGTTTCATTTTAAGTTTCCTATAGCGCAGCCGTCATAACTCTTTGAAGATTAACGCCCACAGCGTCTAAGGCTCTAAACAATTCAATATAAGCATCCATCTGTTCGGAAGTTGTTTCTCCCGCTTCCATGCCAGAAATCGCGTCGGCCAAGTCGTAAGCCATTCCTGCGATGTTTTTTTGACCGTCATCTTCTTTTGAGAATTGAGGCTCTTGTGCTGCCAATTCGTTATACTTTTCCTCGGCCTGTTCTAGTACATATAGGAGCGCTCCCCTGTCCATCCCGCCGGCTTCGCCAAATAGTTCCTTATCGTGAGCGAGAATCATTTCAGCAATTTGTGCTGCCAATTCGTCATACGTCTTAGCCGCAGCTTCGCTGCGGGGGAGGATCTCTTCAATCTCTTCTTTAATAATCTGCTTAAGCTGTGATTTAGTGATTTTCATTGTGTTATCCCTTATGTATCTAACCCACTCATACCTAGTATCGCAATTAATCCGGGGACATTCTTACGAACATAAACCCCCGAGAAAAGTGTTTCGCATCTGCCACCAACATACGCAATGGCTGATTCAATGTTTTTGCTGACTTTTGGATCTGCAACCATTTCTTCTGATGCAACCAAAATAAGTGAACCTGCTGCAGCTTTACCTTTTGGTGGAGGACAAGATGAGCGGTTCATACAGTTGTGTAATATTACTGATCCAAGTTTTGCTGTATTTGGATCTTTTATCATTGTTGAACCCAAGAAGGCTCTACCGTTCTTGCCCAAACAAGTTTCGAGATCTTTGCCATCGAAAGATTGGATTGGTGAATCTTCGGTGGAGAGCTTTAAAACCTGAGCAAATGATTTAGCAAACTGCGTATTTGCAACAGGATACATGCCCAACATTCCAATTCTGCCACGCAATAATCTTGTAGATCTTTCGTTATCTAAAACGATGTGAGGATGTTTTGCAACATCATTCACAAGAGTTAGAGCATTTCTGGCGATTGTTGGATTGAGATTTTCTTGTGCTGTCGGCCAAGAAACTACATAAACAACATTGCCAGCAGCTTGAACGGAACGCATGTAGCGTTCAAAGACATGATGAAGAGCAGTGACAGAGCTACCGGTACCCCCACCGCCACCAGCAAAAACAAGCAACCAATCAACCTTTCCAAATTTGACTCTGAGAGCATCTTCAACTACTGCACCATTCTGCTTTAATACTTCTTTACCATAATCTACGTTTTTACCAATACCATCAGAATCTGGAATTAGTACAACATGATCTTCATCGACATTCTTAGGAATGTCTTTGCTCGTTGTATTAACTAGTAGCGCCTTATTGAAACCAAGTTCGATAAATGCGTTCGCCATTTTGTTGCCTCCACCGCCGACACCAACTATTCCGACATTTAATGAAGAGGGGGCAGTATTTTCTGGAAGGAGATCTTCATCAGAATATTCCATCTGAAGTCCGAAGTCCTCAACCATACCGAAATCTTCTGCTGCTACTTCTTCGTGATAATTGTCTTTCTCCTGTACAAAGGAGGGAGGTGGCTCTGCGGGAGGCAGAAAGTCAAATTCGTTTTTATCGTCATTTTCTTCGCTCATTTAAGTCTCCTTTAGGCTTTCGAGTTCCAGTTCACATCACCTGCTCCAAGTTTCTGTACCTTCTTTATCGGCGGTGAAACTTTATCTAACTGAGGCATAAATTTTCTTGGTACATCTGGATTGTGTGTGCCCTTTTTATAAAGCGCCAATGCATTTTGAACAACCCTGTCTATTACGGCATCTTTAGAATCTGCCTGATAAGGGCCCATCAACGACTGGGCCATCTCGTCTGAGATTACTTTGTTTAGTATGCTTCTAATTGCTTGCTCATCGCCCTTGGTGGCATATATATCTGTTTCAGCATCTGCGGGCATAAGAGGGACTACCCGATCAACGGCAGCAATTGCCAATTGGGTTAATTTAAGTACCGTTTTGGCATCCGGGTTGCCTGCAATTTGAAAATTAACTGCTGGAATCGAAGCATTTGGATTCAACAAATATACCTGTGACCACCGGTGGTGGCCATCTACAATAAATTTACCATTGGCGGTGATAATAGATCCCCCCACATCGGCCACATCGCCGCTAGCTGTCTCACCAGCCTGTTGTGGCTTAGTTTTTGAAACAAAGCCTAGCGAATCCGCTAAACCAATCTGACTTTGAGTAGGTGTTAAGTTTCTTACTGGAATTGGACCTTTGGTCACAGAGATAACATCATCCTGCAAATCACCATCCTCAACGCCCATATTTAAAAATTGTCTAAACTTTGGATCTTTAATTCTTTTTTGAAGTTCGCCAACAAACCTTGTATATTCTTGTCCGATTAAATCTTGTAAAACTTTTTTTTGCTGCTGCTGCTGCTCAGGAGGCAAGCCAACCTTTGTAGGCTGTGCGGAATGTGCGGCATAATCTTGTTCCTGCTCATTTACAAACTTTCTCCAGTTTTCCATTAATAATTTCATTGATTTACCCTCGCGTATCCGCGCTTTTTCTCAATTACTATTTGCATGTCAACACAATCTTTGAGAGAGTCTAAGTGTGAAATAAGCAGAACGTTCTTGAAATACACCTTAATTAGTTCCAAAATCCTAATAAAACCCTCCATATTTTCTTCATCCAATGCAGTGCCGGGTTCATCAAGAATAAACAAATCGCCCTTTGGCAGAGAAGAAATAGATAATAAGGATAAACGGATTGCCATTGCTGCCATTGTCTTTTCAGCACCGGATGCCATTTCAATTGGGCGTTCGTCGTGTTTTGGATGCTTAATAAAGATATCTAGCTTGTTACCGTTACTCTCGAAAAAAATCTCAAAGTCAACAATATTGGCAAGAACCTTTGCAATCTCTTGATTGATTACTGGTATCTTCTTCTTAATAACATCATAAGCAATTCCGTTCGGATGCATACAGCCCATAAACAAATCATATGCTGCATATTCTCTTTGCAAAGTAAGATATTCTTTTTTGGCCTCTTTCGTTGATTCGACGCGCTGTTCGTAAGAACCAATTTGCCGATATAATTCATATGTCTCTTGTTGGCATTCTTCGAATTCTTCTGTTTGTGTTTTAATGATCTCTTCAATATTTCGCTTCTGCTTTAATAAAGATTCCAGATTTTCAATTGCTTCTCTATTGTCATTATATTCTTGAATTTTATCTTCGAGTTTTTCAATCTCGTGCTGAATTATGACAATAGCATTTGCGTTTCTTTCATTTTGTAATTCGTATTCAGAAATCTCTCCAGATAATATATCTTTTTCCTCATTGAATCTGTCATATTTTAATAGCAGAGCCTTAACATGATCCGGATTTAGATCAGTAATCATTTGCTCCATGACTTCTTGCTTTTCAGCAATCTTTTCACATTCTTCTTCTAATGTCGGCAAACGTGCAACAGATGCATTTGCGTCTCTAATAAACTTACATGTTGGAAATGTATCGCCGCAAGGAATTCCTTTCAAAAGTTTCATCTTTTTCTTAGAACGTTTCAATTGCTTTTCAAGTTCAGCTATATTATCCAAATAGGATTTTAAATTCTCATTAAATTTCTCAGCTTTATCCTTCTTATACAAAAGCCCTTCATAATCAAAGCTTTCAATAATTTCAAGTGTCTTTTCGTGAAGAAAATTCTTATCTTCTATATTTTGTTCGTTTTCTCTTGTTTGCAATTGCAAAGATATAAGTTGATTATTCTTCTTCTGTAATTCATTTACAAGCTCAACATGATTTACCATTTCTGTTGGGGCGCTATCAACTGCATTCTGCAATACTGATAAGTCCTTTTCGAACTTGCCAAGATCTGTTGCGAATAATTTACATTTATCTTCGTTAATTTTTAATTCAGAACGACAATCTTTAAGTTCAACTTTTGCTTGTTCAAGTTCCTCATCATAATTTCTGTTCTCAAGCTTTTTTAGGGCCCCTCTCGCGTCAATAGAATCTTCCTTTGCCAATTTGAATTTCTTATCAAATTGTTCTAAATCCAGGAACTTAGCGATGATCTCTTTACGCCGGGTCGAACCCTCATCAATAAACGTCAGAGCGCCGTGCTGAGAGGCTAGTGAGGACATGGAAAAGTCTTCCATGGTGCCGAGATGCTTCCTGATAATTGCATCGGTCTCATTGCGTGTAGTGCCGTTCAGAGAGGTAACTTCATCTGTTACCTGATCGCGAACTTCAAAGTTGAGTTCGGTTTTGGCTTCAAGAGTTTCTTCGCCCTTTAAGCGTCGTGTATATTTTGTTGATGAACGTTCGATTGTATAAATTTTATTGCCAATCTGGATTTCTATTGTCCCTTTTCCAAAGTCTTTATTTTGATTGATGACATTAAGATTCTTTCGTTCATTCTTTGAGGTTGTGTTAAAAATAGTATAAAGAGCGGCATCAATAATAGAACTCTTTCCAGAAAAGTTCTTTCCAAAAACTCCAACAATGCCTGATAAATCAGAGAAATTGATGGAATTTGCTGGTCCATAGTTGAATAGGTTATCCCACTTAAAGTTTCCAAATTTCCAGTTAATATTTCTAGAAATCTCTTCACCTTCTTCCACAACTTTATTATACTTTCGATTAATCTCGTATATGGTTTCAAGTGTATCTGTTTCAACCTGAAAATCACTCAGATATTCATCAATCAACTCTTCTTGGATATTAACATCCCTGAGATTATCTGTTCGCAATGCGTTAGTTAAATCCTCAACGTTACCGCGATCACCAGCAGCACGATTTAAGAATGAAATACTTTCTGGTTTAAATCTATGCTTGGCAATATCCATTGCTCTACGCATTGTATCGAGTGGAAGATTATTAGTACTAACCAATCGTAATCGAGCATTTAACGGAACTTCAATGTTTCTTGGCATTCGACCTTTGAGAGTCAAAGGAATAGTAAAGAATGGTTTTGGGTTCTTAAGCACAATTGGATCTATATTCCAATCATCTTTAGAATTAATATCCCAAATCAATATACCCTTATCATTAGTCTCGCCATGATTTTGCTGAATGGTAGAACCCGCATACCATACGCGGCCTTCTTCATCTAAAAACTGACGGCGGTGAATATCTCCAAGCATCGCGAAATCGAAATTATCAAAAATGCTTATTTCATCTTCACCAAAAGTCATCGTCCAATTCATATCTGTTTTACAACGACTAATAGAACCATGATAAAGGGCGATATTAATTTTATTTGAATCAGTCGGCGTAACCCAATTGTCACGATCAAATACTGATAATACATTCAGGCAATACTCATCATTCAGATGAGCCTCGCCGGAATTCTTAAGAAGGTGCAGATCATTATGATCTAATGCATCAACGATTGGCGTCAGCGCATCTTGACGACTACTGTTCTTAAGATTACCATCATGATTACCGAGAATAATATATGTCGGAGCTATCTCCGCGAGATTACGAAAGAAATCAGAACACATCTCCACGAATTCTGGAGATATCTGTGTCTTCGTATGTGCGATATCGCCGCAGTGAACAATACAATCTACTTTTTGTTCCCGTAGTGTATTGTATAACTGATCGAAAATTATTCGATACTCATAATGATATTTTAAATTTTTTATGTGCGTGTCGCTTATATGTGCAAACTTCACTTAAACTCCTATCATTGCAATGCTGTCCAGAAAAACAATGATAAATAAATAAAAATATATAATAAAACACCCTCCACTAAAGTTCTACTAATAAATTGAGTGACTTTATGTAATTTCATAAATTTATCATATCACACATGCAAGGTCAATGCAACTGTTTTTTTACTTATCTTCCGGCGCGCTTTTGCATAAGATCGTGAGCGATAGACCATTCTAGAGGAAGCATTAATATTTGTTCGCCTTGGGAGCCATACATATCTCTCATCTTCATTTTGACTCCCGTTTCAGAATCATTATCAACTATTGGCGAATATAAACTATCTTCATAGGACCAAAAAACAGAAGTTCCGGATTTGCCGCCGCCTGTTACAAAATCTTCCAAGCGTTCGTCGCCACCTTGCGCACCAGCTAGCCAATTCATTCTTAGGAATGTCTCATAATCTCCCTTTGTCATATTCACGAAAGGTAAGACAGTATCATCTGAAATTTGTTCGGCTGGCACATAAGCAAATCCTTGAGCCGGCTTATTTGGATCGCCATCAATAAAAAGGCCGCGGCCGGCCGCCAATGGAGCATCTTCAAATGTGTAATCTGACCTAATTTGATCCAACGCCCGATTAACACTATTTTGATCTGTTACGCCGGCGCCCTCGGCTTCAGCTTGTGCTATCTGTCTGAAATTAGAAATATCTTGAGTCCTTGCCGATGCATCAATTAAAGCATCGACAAAGCTTTGCGACTGGCTTACTGTGCCCGGATGGAGATCTTGTACATAAGTAGCACCGCCGGTCACAGCACCAGTACTCAAAAAAGCTGCCAGAGCTAGCGCGACAACACGCTGTCTGCTGGGTAGATCGAGGAACTTTTTCTTTTCAACTTCGCCATCTTGTTCTATATCGTCAACTAAATCTTCCCATCTTTCGCGGCGCCCAAAAACTTTATCAAGATATTTCATTATACCTTCATTTAATAATTCGCCTTTCATCTCTTCTGTCAGAAGATAGATTTCAACTTCTTCTTTGATGAGTCGCTTTAGGCGCGCTTCGGTGATTCTCATAAAAGAGTTCCTATATTGCCGACAATAAATCTAACAATAAATAGTTATCTCTATCAATAAAGGAAGCTTGTTTCTTTCTCTCGGCAAATACTTCTTTTGGCATGGTGCCTATATCCTCATAGCCCGAGACATCTATTTTATAAAGTTCGATATCATAACGAAGAAGCGTCTTAATAATTTTGCGCTCCTTATTCGCGGCGTCAGGGTCAAGAGCAATATAGACGGGCGTATCGTTAAAGACAATCTTTCGCAATAATCGTGAATCAGATCGTAACGTTGATCCCAGTATGGGTACAGCGTTTCCAGCCCTGATTGCATCAAAGATTCCTTCTACGAGCACCAAGTCATCATTCCAATCAACGAACAACTCATTAAATACAATATTCTTTGATGCTCTCGGATTCTTATATTTATAGGAATCTCCATTGTGCGATCTCGCAACAAAATAATTTATATCACCATCATCGTCAAACGATGGAATGATCACTCTGTTGCGATAATTTCCATTAAAACAATAACCAATTTTCCAATGAAGAATATCATCATCAGTTAATCCACGCTCTTGCAAATATCTATAAGCAAATTTGGCAGTCGCTGGTAATTTTTTATTAGTGAGACTTATAAATTCTGGTGGAATTTCAATTTGCTCTTTGGCTTCTTCAATCGGTTCTTCCGAGAATAATTCAGAGAATCTCTCGATATCAAATCGATTTGTAATCTCATCCCATTTCTGTAACTGTGTGAATGTCCCAAACCGCCGAATGAGGCGCCGAATGTTGCGGCCACGATAATCACAAACCCAGCATTTAAAAGCATTCTTATCTAAATTAATAGAGAGCTTATATTTGTGATGATCGCACGAAGGACATTTAAAAAGAAGTTCTGAGCCAGATTCCCTATAGCGTCCTATGGCTTGATTTAGAATTCTCTTTGCTTCTTTTTTATTCACCACTATTAATATAACATGTTTTTAAACAAAAAACAAGATTATTTAGCATCAAGGGAAAAAATTAATTTTCTTTTCTTTGTTCGGTTATGTATCCGGCCTTTGCAACTACGATAGCATCTGCTCTATCATAAGATTCTGGTTTTGGATTGCCATGTATAGTATGCTCTATTTTGAATTCTGGTTCGCGCTCTAACAAGTGTTCTAATACAACTTGCTTCGCCTTTTGTCCTCTCGGAACTTTAATGCCGCATAATTTACGCGCTGTTGTGGCGCCAACATATTGTGGCTCAATTTCAAATAATTCATAAATTAGCCACGATACAATACCATTGAATCGCTGTAATGTTGCCATTGTTTTTGCTGAAGATCCTCCAGAATTAAAAAAGGTGAACGGCTGTTCGATGTATATATGTTCAATTGGCTGTTCAGAATCTACTGGTATGAAAGAATCATTATCGCATTGATATACTTCGTATATGTCCATAAGCTTTTCTTTGATCTCGATAGTTTTTGCAAACACAGATTT
>Ga0080013_1002916_pt1 | contig 19053 bp, 36 predicted proteins | sample ETNvirenome_6_85_FD_69236 | JGI IMG/M metagenome (GOLD analysis project Ga0080013, IMG submission 69236) | Marine viral communities from the Pacific Ocean - ETNP_6_85 (SPADES assembly) (version 2) | ecosystem: Environmental > Aquatic > Marine > Oceanic | place: Pacific Ocean | collected 2013-06-19 | reverse complement strand
CACTGGTGCAGGACATCCCGGTTCGCCACCCGAATCGCGTTTTCCCGCACCTCAATCATCTGCTCCAGCATCTCCTGTAACTGTCCAATGGATCGATCTAATCCGTGCAAATGCTGCAAGGTATCCTCGTAGTCGTCCTTAGTCACGGAGCCACTCCAGTCCGAAAAAACAGGCCAGCCAGATCGCCACGGTAATCAGCGCCCCCTCCCATGTGGGGTGCCACTCGAAGGTGTTCTCCAGTACCGGCTGTACCTTCTGGATCATGCCCACCCTGCCGGTCGCCGGATCGCGTCAGTCTCCTCCGGCGTCATCCGTTCGAGAAACACAGGCGTGTGCTGCGCCAAACTGGTTCCCGTCACATTGTAGCTCATAAATTCATCGGCTTCGTCCTGATCCATCCCGTCCCGGCGCATCAGGATTTCGACACACTTGGCATAGTCATAGACCGCGACCGTCTGCTGTCCCTGCTCCCCATACCCTAAGAGCGCGTCCTCCAGCCCATCCGCCACCCATACTTCTGCGTCCCGTACCTGTCGTGGTCGAATTGCCATTCACGCAGTGTAGCACAGTTGTGCGCCCTAGAGGTACTTCTCTAGTATAAGATTAAGATAAAGACTAAGAGCCATGGGGTCCCTATAGGGTCCCCTATCATCTGGTGTTGCAATGATTGGAGATACGAGAGAGGCAGGAAATTTTCAGAAAAAAAATTTCCAAAATTTTCAAAATTTCAATGCGATCAGTAATAGAGATATTAAAGATAAAGGTAAGTGTGATCCCTTTTTGATTTACAACTGGGATAGGCTCCCTATCATTATTATATCACACTCTTATCGACTTGTCAATGGCACAGATACGATTGTGTACCCCCCTACAATCTAATACATATCTTTATTATATCACACTCGGTCATAGTCTGTCAATGGCACAGGAATAATACTGTACCCCTATACATATTGATATCAATGTGATAGGTGCAATTGTGTAAAGGGTACAGAATCTACACTGTACCCTTGTATCAGTTTCTTATCGTGTTATAATGTCTGTGTAGTCGTTATTTGACAACTTAATAAGGCGCGAGACTGTTGATCAGATTGGAGAGTCTTTATGATTAATAGTTATCCGGTGAAACCGTTGACGTTCAAACTAAGTGATAAGCATGCACGTCCAGTATACCGCAAGGCTAGACCACAAAATGTAGAGTGGCCTAGCAAGAAAGAGGTACACAACGCCACACCGTATCAACTGGACGCAGTTGCACACAGTCCTAGGGTATTCAACGAACCGCGATTGACGGGCGTAGTTCCTGTATCATTCAAGTAAGCCTTACAGTCTCGCGTCTTGTTAAGTTGTCATAGGTAACGGCTACTTAGGTTCGTTCTTTTACAACTGAATACAGCACACACCTTGCCATTATTGGAGAGTGCATTATGACAGTCAAATGGCATCGTAGGGATTATCAAATGATTGCTAGTGTTATCAACGAAGCGCTAGGCGAATCGCTCTACAATGGAGCAGTAGACGCGGAAACCAAACAACGGATTTTACAGGATATCCGTGATAAGTTTTCGTATGTTTTTCGAGTAGATAATCCTGAGTATCAGGAGAGTCTATTTCGTGAAGCGTGCGGTGTGAAGAACGTAGGATTATAAATCATCTATTATTCGGCGGTGTGTGTGCTGTATTGAGTTGTAAACACTGGTCTTTAATAATTGAATAGCACGCTCAAGAAAGCGAGACATCACGATGCTATCAGACCGCGTACAGTATCGACACTATACTGGACTCAGTTGTGAACGCTTCTATCGTATTCTCTACCGACGTATGACGTTAAATACGGGGTACCAAATGTTTGGCTACGACTGGACAACCTTACAGTTCACACGTCCAGAATTAGCACGTAGAATGCGAGATTGTATTGCTTGTGATCCTAGCTGTACCAATAACTAAAATAACCCTTACATGAGCGTGCTATTGAATTATTAAACACTGTTCTTTAATAATTGAATTGTGGAGCGCGTCTAGATTGGAGTCTCAATATGGACAAGCAAGTAGAACTAGGATGTTACGTCGATAGCGTACACGGTCGGCATATGTGGAAACCGATGCTAGACATTGCCAAACACTTTGGATATGAAGTGGACGCCATTATTCTAAAGCCATCCAGTATAGACGATGACAAGAAAGCGATAGAAGAACAACTGGAATCCTACCCTGAAATATTGGACGATCTTGAAATTCATATTAACGAATACATGAATGATGAATGTCCACTGAGTAATGCCAGTTGGGGAAGGAACTGGCATGGGGATTGGGGATTATGGGAAGATGAAGATTTTTTCGAGATGTAGACGCATAGCAGTCCAACCTGTACCGTATGCGCTCCACAATTGAGTTATTAAAGACTGATAGAAGTATGATATAATAATGGTAGTCGTTCATTGACAACTGAATAGCGTGCTAGGCATTGTTGAAAGTGAGGACATATGACAATGCAAACATGGGGAACGCTTAGTAAGGGTTCGGATGTCCAGTGGGCTTGTCCAGAATATGATGAGTGGTTCGATATCATTGGACATCACCGCGACTCGGATGATCTTGCAGAGTCCAATTGGGAAGTCGCACTGGAACGACTAGGCGGTGAAAGTGAAACCGTTGTAATCGTCCGGTTCGGCAATTGTGCCGTTGGTTGGGTGGAGGAATTATTCATTGCACCCAATTCGCCACACCTAGCGATAGCAGAGGAGATGCTGAAACAATTAGAAAACTACCCCATATTAGATGAGGAGCATTTTTGCGAGAAAGAACAAGCACATGCGAAAATGGTCTGGCAAGAGTGCTACTCGCAAGATGAACGCATTAAACTAATGCGAAGGTACCCTGAGGAGTTTGATAGGGCGTTCGAGAATTTTGGAACCTTGCGAGACTGTGTACGGGGTGCTGATCTTTGTTGTGAAGCGTCACTGGTAATCGACTAAAAACACATGCGAACGCCTAGCACGCTATTGAGTTGTTAATGCCCGTTCTTTCACAATTTAATACTCAGACCGAGTTGACGCTAAGAAGTGGAGACGTGATATGTCAACTCTGCATATGTCGAATATCGAAGATGATCTGAATGAACGAGAAGTTCAAAGCCCACTGGATGTATCTATCGATCATCCACAACTACGGGTCTACGATAACGGCGGTGAAAGTTTTGATCGCTATACCGTGTTACGGCTGGACTGGGCAGAATCGCGTTCTTATCACCTAGATGGCTGTGTAATGGCTATTGGCATGAGTGAGAATCCGACACACCCCCAAGGCTTTGGACAGCATACCAGCGCGAGGGACGGATCGCACTTGGGGAAACGGATCGCGTTCCGAGACTTGCCAACCAGTTGCCAAAAGGTAGCGAAGCATTTTCTGAAAGACTAACCGAGCGTACTCGGTCTGAGTATTAAGTTGTTAAGGCCGTTCTTTCACAATTTAATGCGTGTGTCGTGGCGGAAAGAGAGTCACGACGATGACTGATGAGACTGGAACCTATCGTGAGTACTGGGAAACGGTGAAGGACTATGCGGAATCCGCACTCGATACGACGGAGTATTCAGAGGAGACCGACGTGGATGACCGCGTACACGAAATGGTGGACGGGTCGGAGTGGACGATGATGTACTGGCGGAACTTGAAAGTGCTAGAACATACCCGTCACTTTGATGCCTTTGACGAAGCACTGGCAGGTGGGTCTGACTTGCAGAAGGTGATCACGCAGGCAGCCTACTTTTCGATGGTCGCGGATGTGCAGGAGCAGATACAGTGGAACGCCGACCAGAAAACCAAGACTGCGTAAACGCCCGATCACAGTCACGACAGACGCATTAAGTTGTGAAGGATGATCTTTGATATCTGAATAGGCTGTACCTGTTGCCAGAATTGGAGTCTGAATAATGATGGTTGGAGGACTTGAACCGGCTCGTTGAGGAAGTGCATGTGATGTTGGATCGTGTGCATCTCGGTTAACCGGCAACGGGTACAGCCTATTGAGCTATCAACACGCGATCTTTACAGCAGAGGACATGCCAGAATTGGAGACTGTCATGGGACGCATTGGTATTCCAGACTTAGTGATGTTTTCGTGTCTGTTCTTGATGATCGGGTTCGTGTTGGGCTTGGCAAGTGCTAGTTACATTCTGTAAACCCTAATCGGCGTGTCCTCTGCGTATACACGACAGCCCACTGTGAGCAGGTTTCACAGTGGGCTGTTTTTTTGTACTACGCTGTCGGCTGGTGCTGACCAGCTTTGAGAATGTCGTTGGCGGTCTTAAAAATCCGACGGGCGGGTACGTCTGGAATGGTCGTGTGATCCCGATACCAGTGCTGAATGTAGCCTCGACTTCTCTGGATACTCTCCTCGCTGGTAAGGTGTAACGCATCACAGACCAGCACCGCCGTACACTCTGCTTCCAGTTCGCGCACCGACCGATCTGGACGTGGTTCGCCTTGGGAAACAGTGGCAGGATCGTCCCCATGCAACAGGACGTGCGCGATTTCATGCACACGGGTTAACTCAGGATGATCCGCCAGAGGACTGATATGAATCGTCCGACTGGCTGGCTTGGCATAGCCCTGTGTATTGCCGTCCATCTCCTCAAATGGAGCTTCTGTAATCGCTAACGTCTGCAAGGCGCGATCAAATGACCAGTCTGGCAGATCGGGCGCGATGTAGGGTTGCCCCTCAGTCTGTGACAGGGCGAACCAGCGTGGCACGTAAATGAATCGGGTAAAGTACTCAACTTCGAGTGTTGAGGGGTTCAGTTGTTGCTCCGCTGTACTGTCTTTCGGCTTCCGCTTGCACGTCTGTGGCATGCACAAGATCAACGCCTTGCTCCCCTTCTTGACACGCCGACCGAGTGACTGCCAGTGCTTGAAGGTGGAGATCGGGGATAACGCCAGACCGCGATCCTTCAACTGGCAGTAGGCTAACAACTGGTTCATTACAGAATACTGCCAGAAGGTTGCATAGCAGTCTGACAGCTTGGCGGTGCCCGTCAGCATGGAGGCCAGCAGTTGCTCCGCATGTAGTCCCAATGGGGCTTCTTTCTTTGACATTAGACTCTCCTTAGAAGTAGATAACAGAACGACTATATTAAGTATACATGATGAGTGGAATACGTCAATGGGTACAGTTGGATATCTGTACCATGGTACAGAAGTTTCTGTGTACCCCTTGACAGACTGATGAGAGTATGATAGACTTAAGATGTAAGGTCGAAGGTGAGCTTACAGGTCTTTCACAACTGAATAAATCACTGGAGCTGGAAAGTGAGAATCTATGTCACGACTTGGCTCTAAGAAGCTACGACCACTCACGACGATGGAAAGTCTGGATGCACATCGGGCGGTCGAACCGGACGAGTTAGACTTGGAGGGGTTCCGTGTTCAGCCCATCCATGTTGGCGGAGAAGCGACCATCGTGGGCTTTGCCAAGCTCGGTACGTCTATCGGTGACGTGCCTAAGCCGGTGGACGTACTCGACTACCGCACTCGCAAGAATCGTCGGGAGTGGAAAGTCAGACTCACTCAGAAGTATCGAGATGAGGCATACGCCCGTAGTTTAGACGACCGTTACCACGCCGGAGACTTGGCAGGCCAACCAGTAAGACGCACGCAGATCGAGTCTTGGCGAGAACAGCGGTTAGAGGAACTCTGGATCGCGGATTGTAAGCTGGCGGTATTGAAAGACCGCAATTAAACTTAACCCTGAACAGGCTCCAGTGATTTATTGAGTTGTGACCGCGAATACAGGGCGACCTCAGCCTGTTGACACATTGAGGTCAAACAGGTAGTATTACAGGAGTGGCTTGTGCCGTACCGGGTAGGGAGTGGTTTGACAAGGAACGCTCGCGTTTTTCCATGACTCAACAGGGTCGGCACAAGTCACTCTTGTATGAATCGTGATATGGGGTGATTCGGGAAGTCCTGCACCGGAGCCTAGACTGGACAAGGGCTAGGCCGGTTGTCAATCGGTGGGAGTAACTACGGTTGGCGTGAACCGCGAAACCTGTTGGGAGGGCATAACCAAAAATTCCGATAGCCCCTCTTTTATGAGGAGAATCATGGCTGACTGGACAACCATGGAAGACCTAGTGGACTGTAGGAAGTGTGGCATGGTTCACACGGCTGACGAATGTGGACTGGATGCCATCGAACAACGCGACCATTTACGTAAAGTGCTTACTGAGATGGAAGCCAAACTCCGTAAGATGCGATTAGCTTGGGAGGAGGAGAGTCATGGATGAGCAATTCATTGCACCAGAGTGGTATTCGGGCATGACCGCCCAAACGAAACAAGACCTAATGTGGGCGAGTGGTTTTTACCTCTTCGAGCATTTACCAGAAGAGTTTACGTCGTGGTCTGAGGAGGAAGTGGATGAGTGGCTGGTCTTACATGCGTGGGAGCCATTTCAGGACTACGATGCGGCGTTTCTGTGGGAACAGATCACGGCCTTAAATGACGGGATGAAACACTGGTACGACGGGGAGATCACCAGTGACGGGTTGCGACACATCCCACAGCCAACCGATGAATACCCGTTGGGCTTTTGTGCGGAAGATGTGCAACAAGTCTTTGATGTCACGGACGAAGAGGCGCAGGACTTCCTGCGGAAGATTAAATCGAAAATGCACACAAGACTGGTAGAACTCGGATCGGAGATTTTAGAGGAGGCTGGCTTCGACGCTGGCCTAAAAAAGAAGGAGGAGAATCATAGTGGTTAAGCAGGAGGATGAGATAGGGAGCAAGAAACAATATTATGTGACGGTGGAGTTGGAAGGTAGCGTGACGTTTCACGACATTCCAGTAAACGAAAGTGACGCCGACGACGCGATGACCGCAGGTCTTGACATCGCGTACGACCGCGTTGCTCATGAGCTTTGCTTGAGTGAATGGCTTGACTTTGGAGAGGTGAAGGTGTTTGAGCGAGTGGCAACCAGATTTTGGGATGAGGACAAAGACAAAGAGGAGGAGGACAAATTATGCGATCAATCTTGAAATACGACGTGGACATTGGGTTTGTGAAAGCGCGAATGATCACGCTTGGCATGACCCCCACGCAACTTGGAGAGGCCAGTGGGATGGAGTACCAGCGTATCTATCGGTTTTTCAAGGGCGACAATCGGACGCTCGATACCATCCACAAGATCGCCACAGCGTTGGGGTCTGAGGTAGCAGAGTTTGTCACGCCGATTGAGCCAGCGTCCTAAAAACAAACGCCCCTGACTGAATAGGGTTTCAGTCAGAGGCGCAGTCGTTCTAGCCCGTTTGATTGGAGAATCAATATGACTCTCTAAGTCTAGCGATGGTCGCTAGGCGTGTCAAGTACGAAGGAGAACAAATGATGATACTGACCCATTCACCCACGACGCAGGCCATTAACAAGGCATTGCTCGTCGCACGACAGGCGTGTAGTCAGGTGCGCCCGAAAGAAGCGGTCAATCCGCATTTCAAGAACAAGTTCATGCCCCTAGCCGAAGTGTTACGGATTACCGATGCGCCACTCATGGAAGCTGGTGTCCTGATGCTCCAAGCGCAAGGCCGTGAAGCGGAACGGGCTGACTACGTAACGGTCGAAACCCGACTCATCCATGCAAGTTCTGGCGAGTACTACTCCGCGATCATGTCCATGCGCCCGAAGAATGAAGGGTGCCAAGAAGCCCTGTCGTGTGCGACCTACATGAAGCGGTCATGTCTGGCGAGTCTGATGGGACTGTCGCTGTGGGGTGAGGATGACGATGCGGAAAGCGCCACGTCTATCGCAAGATCGACCGGTAATGGCAAGCCACAGGGCTATGATGCGCTCGTCGCAGAACTCCACGACGTTACCACAGGGGAAGCACTGGACATCCTGAAGCGTCTGCCGAAGGCCACCAAGCTCTACTTCACGAAGGATGCGTCACAGGCGACGTTTGTCACTGAACTCAAGAACGCCTTAGCGGAGGCGACCGATGCAACCTAAAATCCATGCTGGCGATCAACGGACACCGGAGTGGTTCCAGCTTCGGTCGGGCAGGCTCTCTGGCTCTCGCGCTAGTGAGATGCTGGCGACCATCAGGACGGGCGAGTCGGCAGCACGACGGAACCTGCGGATGGAACTGTGTCTCGAACGGGTGCTTGGGCATCCACTGGAGGAGACAGGCTACGTATCTCCGGCAATGGAGTGGGGCGTGGAGCAGGAACCCTACGCCCTTGCGCGATATGAGTCGGAGGTCTTAGCGGATGACCTCCGGCTGGTGACACAGGTGGCGTATGTCTCGGACGAGACACTGTTGGTCGGCTGTTCACCGGATGGACTGGTGGAGGACGATGGCGTGGTGGAAGTGAAGTGTCCGAAGCAGGCCAACTTTTGGGCGATGGTGGAGGGTGGGGTGATTCCGCCGAAGTACCTGCCCCAACTGCGTCACACCCTGTGGGTCACAGGACGCTCATGGATTGACTTCGTGGCCTATGACCCACGCTTCCCTGAACCCCTCCAACTGTTCGTCCGACGCTTGTCTCGACAGGAGGCGAAGCTGGAGGAGTATGAGAAGCTGGCACTGGCGTTTCTTGAGGAATGTGATCAGCAGGTGACAAGAATGCAGGAGGCTCCATGTCCGATGATTCAGATCACATCGTAGCGACCGCGACGGTACGGGGTGGCGAGTTTCAGGTCAGCCACCCCGACCGCTTGCAGACCATGTTGGGGCAACTGGAGGAGGGGGCGTACCATATCGACATCACCCCCCTCAAGGCGAGTCGAAGCCAGCAACAGAACAAATACTACTGGCGTGTGCTGACTGTGGTGAGTGACTATACGGGTCACTCGCCCCAAGAACTCCACGCCTTCTTTCGCCAGAAGTTTCTGGCGCGACCACTGGTGTTTGCTAATCAGTCTGGAGATGTGATAGAACAGTCACAGGTTGCACCGTCTACCTCGAACCTCAATGTGTCGGAGTTCTATGCCTACACGGAGTTGATTCGACAATGGAGTGCCGAGCAGTTAGGCGTGGATACGCCACCGCCAAGCAAGTGACCGTAGCATGGCTCCACCGTGTGTGGAGATGGATACACCGCCAGCATTATCCGTTAGGGAATGACATGGAACGGATCATGATGGTCTATGGCAAGCCCGATGATGAGTCCCTCTATCTGTGGACAAGGAGAACTAATGGACGAACTACCAGTACGCAAGAGTCCGGCGTTTCAGTTTTACCCAAGCGCGTTTCTCGCCAGCACCCTCCCGATGACCCTGAAGGAGACAGGGGCGTACATTAAACTCCTCTGCTGGCAATGGGAGCAGGGAGATATTCCTGCCGACACGCCCTCCCTTTGTCGTATTCTGCACTGCACGAAGCGAGAATTTGATAGCGTCTGGAAGACCTTGCGTGTCAAATTTGTGCAGGAAGATGGCAGACTGCGGAATCCCCGTCTAGAACATGAGCGCATGAAACAGGCAGAATACCGCGTGAAACAGGCCAAACACGGGAAGCGTGGGGCGAAGGCGCGATGGGCTACCCCATCGGCACCCCATAGCCCCCCTATGCCTTTAGAGTCTGTACCTGTATCTCAGTCTAGTACAATACAACCAGAACAGGTGAGGGACCTGTGGAACCAGACCATGACTGCGCCGATTCCACAGGTGCGGATGCTGACCGACAAGCGTCGGGCGAAACTCCGTACCCGACTGGAGGAACTGCCAGACCTGACCGCATGGACCAAGCTCTTTCAGTATCTCAATACGCAGGACTGGTGTCGGGCGAACGGGAGTGGCACCCATCCGCACTGGACAGCCACACTGGACTGGATCATTAGCAGTGAAACCACGCTGATGAAGCAACTGGAGAAAATGGATACCCCGATGCCCCTGCGCGAAGTGAAGCCGACCGGTCGGCTGGCAAAGATTCGGGCAGGCAACATGGCTTTGACAGGAGAGGTAGAATGACGGACGCAGACAAGGAACGCTTCAAACGAGTGTATACCGATCTACTCGTCGGGCTGGCTCCAAGTGATGAGAAGCTGGTCGGCGCACCCACCTACTTCAAGAGTTTACACGCGCTCCCGATTGAGTATGTGGAGCAGGCCGGTCGGCAGATTCTCAGTCGCGCCGGACAGAAGTGGATGCCGACGACGGGCGAGTGGGTGGAACTTGCCGGTGAACTGGCACGACAGGCCGAGATTACCAAGACCGCCAAAGCCCTGAGTGCAGGGGATGTCAATGAGGAACCAGCGTATTACTGTAAATATTGCCACGACACAAGCTGGCGACCGAATACCCCAAAGTTTGACAAAGCGTCAGGGCTGATTGTCACCAGTGTGAGTCGCTGTCACTGTCAGATGACGAACCCTGTGCTTTCCGCGAAGCGTGTTCGGGCGTTAGATAGAGTGCAAGGGCGCACCCAATGAGACTGCGATTCGCCAAGCCTGAACCACGGAAGGCACAGAAGGCGCGTGAGAAGCGTGACCGAAACGCCCATATCGCCTCTGTACGGCGCGATGTCATGCAACGGGATACTCGGTGTCGGGTCTGCCTGAAAAGTGGCCTCACGGGGCTGGAGATGCACGAAATCGTGCCACGCTCACGGCTTGGGGGGAAGCAACCCCACGAAATCTTCAATACGGTCAACTGTATCGCTTTGTGTCGGCACTGCCATCGAGAGGTGACAGAGAATCGGATTGATCTGGTGCCAGCCTCTGAGAGTTTAGGGGCGAATGGGCCGGTGGAAGTGCAACCGCGAATGCCGAAATGAAACAACGGGCCAGAGTAGATAAGAACCATAAGGAGATTGTCGAGTGTCTGAGGAAACTCGGCTGTTGTGTGTTGAGTTTACATGCCGTCGGCAAGGGTTGTCCGGACCTCCTAATCTGCTACCAGATGCAGTTGTATCTGGTCGAAGTTAAAGACACGGGTGGCAAACTGCGTGAGAGTCAGAAAGCATTTATGCGAAGTTGGGGCAGTCCCGTGTTTGTTGTCAGATCGAAAGAGGAGTGTGTTAGTTTGTTAAATCAACTAAGGAGACAAGCACCATGAGTGAGAAACTACAGAAGGTCGGCGCGTTCTGGAAGCCCCGTGAAGGAGCCAAGAGCGCAGGGACGGGTGTTATTACGGTGGCTGGCATGAAGCAGAAGTTTGTCATGCTGGAGAACAACTACAAGGAGAGTGAACGCCAGCCAGACTATGTGCTGATGTCGGGCGACGAACCCGAAGTGGACGAATGGGAAGCCAAGAAGAAGGCGGAACCCGACGACGACGTGCCATTCTAAAGCAGTCGCGCAAGGCTGGCTCCCACGACGGTGCCAGTCGCCGCACCCAATCCGAAGATCACGGCGGTCCACCGACCATCAGCGTGGGCCGCCGTTTTTGCGTTGTGCCACCAGAGATAGCTAATCAGGAAACCCGTGACAAACGCATAGCCCATCGCCCCCCGTGACAGGAAGACCACATTCGCACTCGTACAGCAGACAATCCCGAACGCCCGAAGGAACGTCCTACTCAGTAAAGTCATCAGGGAGTCCCAACATGTCTGGAGTCAGTTGCCCACGTTCCTCGAACTCGATCAGCGCAGCCACGCCCCACAGCACCGCCCCCAAGTGATCATCATTGGGGTTTAAACCATCACGATAACAGAGAAGATGCTCAATGAGATGGTCGTAGACTTGTGTTAAGTAATGAGGGTCTGATCCACCCTTCAGCCAGTTATGCCGACCATGCTTCTCGACTCCCAACTGATAGCGTTGGGCGAGTCGGCGTAAGGCTGAGGAGGGGATTTGATGGTAGCTTGGGGCATATTCACTTCGTGACGCTCCGCTTTGAAACACGACTTTTGACATCGGACTCCCTGTAGAGAAGCACACCATTCTGGTAGCGTGTGCGCTGATAGTTGTTTTTAATGTAAACATCAGGCTCCCACAGCAGGCTATTGAGAGGGTCGCAGACCAGCCCATGCCATACTGCGAGCGAGTGATACTCTTTGGTGCGAAGGAATTTTACCACAACGAGTCCATAGCCTTCGTCGAGCGCACGTTCCGGTGATACCACGCGCATCTGAATCGGCGGAGTCAGACCGTTGACCAGCTTCTCCATCTCGGTCAGCCACATGCCAGATTGAATGACTTTCTTCAGCCCTACCTTTCTCGCTGTCTCCGCAATGATGTGATAGGGAATCCCCGTCGCCATCGAAAGACTGCTGACACTGCAATCACCGTCAGACTTTTGCCATTGAGGAAGGAAGACGTGCGGTCTTATGAGTTCCACGGGCCGTCCTCCACGTCGAGCCAGTGAATCTTCACGGAATTGAGATCAGTCACGCCCTTGACCTGTTCAAAGGTCACATAACCCCGTCGCTGTGGTCGGCCTCCGATCCGTGCGCTCGTCATGTAACCCTGAGTCCGGCAGAGACAGCCACACTCCACCAGCAGACTGCCAGCGCGGAACGGAAAGAAACTGAGAGCGTGGGTATGCCCCATAATAAAGAGCCGAATCCCGTCAATGCCCATCGCATTGGCATTGTCCACCACCCATTCCTCAAAGGCGCGAATCGCGGTACCGGGAACGCGAGAGAACTTCTCTGGATGCGCGAGTAGACAGTCCCCATACGTCATCAGCCAATCGACCTGATGATCCGAGTTCGGAATCTCATGGCTGGCAATCTCGATATTCGGAAACTTCTTCGCCAGCGCCGTGACCGGACAGAGCGTCCCTCCCGTCATGGTCGTGACCGCATCCAGCATATCGGGCGTGAGTTGTGAGGCCAACGCTTTCCTCAGTCTCGCGTCATGGTTCCCGACAATAATCTTCACCACGGGAAACGACTCGGACAGGGTTTGCATCATCAGGGTGACTTTCGCCCACTCATGGGCAAACGACACCGGCTCATACTTGGCGAAGCGCGAGAGTGAATAGCTGTCTGAAATATCCCCGATCTGAATCGCCACATCGGTCTGTTCCGCTTCTCTGGCAATCATCGCAGCCACCATCTCTGGCTCCTCGAAGGGGACATGCAGGTCAGGAATGACAAGCACCCTCGTGCGATCTTTTTTGGGAACAGGCTTCGCCGGACCCCGATAGCGGTTCTTCGCCATGCCAATCGTTTGTTGCCACAACGCCCACGCTTCCTCGAAGGAGGTGAGGGGCGGAATCCATATACTCACACACCAACTTCGTTTGCACATTGCAGTCCCACCCTGAGTACCCTGGATTCCGACAACAAGAACCAAAAGTACAATCTACACTATCAAGATCACCAAACCCCGCACAAGGCGTGCCATATAGTCCCCAATGAGGGAAGCCTCCCTGTTCCAAGCACGCGTCTTGACAATCGTAAGTGGTGCCATCATTCAGTATACATCCATCATTAGCAGCAAACTCCCACGGGTCCATACAGATACCATCTGCAACACAACAAGCTATTTCGAGTTTACAAGAAGAATCACAAAATTGTTTTGCAGCACCATTCGCATCCTCAGTTGCATCCGCTACAAAATAGCCTTCAACGGTGTTACATGCCTGTCTATTACTGAGATCACATCCCCCATTGTGTTGTCCCGCGTCAGTGCAACACCAACCGAGATCACTATCTGAATAACTATCTGAATCTGAATCTGAATCACTATCTGAATCTGAATCTGAATCACTATCTGAATCTGAATCACTATCTGAATCACCATCGTCTCCACCATCGTCTCCACCATCGTCTCCACCATCTGGACAAGTTATACAATCTACAAAATCAGGACGACACACTATACATAGTCCATTTTCACAACACAAACCAATAGGACACTGTGCATCAGAAGAACAATCGGTATTATCGTTTTCACATTCTGGATAATCTTTACACAATGTTTCATCACCATGATACATTCCACCGTCATTTCGGCAGAAAATTTCAGTATATCCATCATAACAGAGGCCATCAAGGCAACAAGCACCACCCACTGGCGGGTTCATACTCTTAACAACTGTTTTCTTTCCAATTTCAACAATTGGTCCGCCATCATCACCACAATCACAATCTAAACAATTGGCACATTCTGGACTATTTGCACAAGCCCATGTACAACCTTTCACAATATAATCCTCAGTCCAAGAATCATCCCATGAACATGGTCCACCATTGTGCATTCTCAACAGTTCTGAACATGTCATGCTTCCGCCATGTGCAATACAATTTGGGTCGCTACAACAACCTGGACCCATCCAATCAGTTCCTTGACACTCACAGTTAGTTCTTCCACCAGTACAACTACCACACTGACAAGCACCATTTCTTGTGTATTTTCTCCACCAACACTGCATTGCGAGTCTACTTAATCGTTTTTGTTCTTCGCAAGAAACTCCTCCATTACAGAATGTTTGTTCCCAATCATAATTAGCAAGTTCACAACATGCTTCGCCGTCAGAGCAACAATTTTCCATACTACCATCAGGACATGCAATGCCAGGACACGCACACTGTGCCTCTTCCCAGTAACTTTTTTTAAGTTGATTTGGTCCGCAAGACCAACAATCTCTTTTCTTTGCTTCTGTCCAAGGCGGAATACAACCACATCCATGACAATCTTGCACACCATCCACTATACATCCGTGTCCATCACATGTATTTTTTATTGGATTTCCGTGTGGGCCACCACAATCGTCTGGACAATTGGATTCTACATGACACGATATATCCAATATACATTCCTCGCAAAAATCATCACAACATGACCCTAATGTAAGTTTATCTTTTTTCGGTGGTGGGTCACCCATTGCTCTTTCTTCACCTGGAGTGTCGTACCCTTCGAGGGACTGTATTAGTTGTTCCAGTATTTTAATGTCTTGTTCATCAGACATATATTAACCGTCACAATCTCTTTTACGAACTCGTTCACTCATCATATGGTCTGCTATATTTCTTTTTATTTGTTTGCGAACTTCTCTTGGATTTTTATTTCTTGTAGAAGCCTTTTCATTATTAATTTTTGCAATGGTACTTCTCCGTTGGTTAGGAGTCATATTTTGCGGAACAGGTATATTTCCTATCTTCTTTGGTTTTGAGGTTGGCATCCTAGAAGATTGTTTATTTTTATTCTTATTCTTTCCACACCCACACCCCATTATGAGCTCCTAGTAATATTTAATATCTTTTGAATTTGCAATTCACATTTGGCCTCTCTTTGACCACCTGGCCAGTAGAGATAATCCTTTGCTTTATTCTTTTTTAAGTTTACAAGTAGTGGAAGTGTTGCCCTTTCAATTTCTTCCATTTTTGCTTGCAGGAGTATATCGTATTGTTCTTTGACTGCACTCGTACCTTCACAAGTAGAATTCATTTCCAAGATAAGGTCTAACTTGTCTTGCATTGCTTTAATTTCGTCTGGTGTGGTTTGGTCATCAAGTTGAACTAATGCATTCAGTTCGTCTTCATCGGCTGCTGTAAATCCAAAATCAAAATCTCCATTTGAATATTCTTCTGGAATTTGTGGGTCGTCTGGCATTTTTATTCTCCTGTTATTTCTTCAAATAAATTGTTGACTGTGCAAGTTTCAACATCTTCTATGTTTAGACCATATTCTTCTCTTATATATTCTCTTATTTCCGACAACACTTGCTCTCCATCAACACCAAGTTTTTCTACATCATCTTTGAGAAGAACCATGGCTGTTGGGAGTCTTTTTAGGTTTGCTTTAAGTGATGGGTCGGGAACTTTTGCAATTATCTTTTTGAAATTAATTACTAATCTATTGAAAGCATCCACAGATTTTCTTTCTTGGTTTGTGGTGAGTTGGTCTACCTTCTTTAAAAACTTTCCTTTAGAATCAATTATACCAAGGTCGTAAGCATCCATTTGATTGAATGGAGTCGTCATTGCTTTAATAAACTTAAATACAGTGAAAGCACTTATTACTTTGTTGAGTTCTCTTGTGTCTTCATATATCATTCTAAATTCTCCAATTCTATTTTTATTCTATGTTCTGTAGGAATTTTTTCCAACGACACTTCTGGAATTGAATGTGGTAAATATTGAAGGTATGAAAGAAATGATTTTAAATATGAATGAAACTTTTCTTCTATCCTGTAGAATAATATTCTACAACACGCTTCTGAACCAAATACATTGTTAAGAACTATTAAATGATTTAGAATTAGACGAGTTCTCAAATCTCCACTTTTCTCATACTTTCCAAAGAGTCTTTTAATATACTTTATTTTATTCATGTCTTCGTAAAACTCATCTATAGTTTCACAGTGTGGGTTTGTATACTTTTTCATGGTATACATTGTGAAGTTATTCTTGTTTAACTTTTTAAAGTCCATAATAAATAATTCAATTCACCTATCAATCCCCCACAGAAGGAACAATTTTAGCATCAAGTAGATATAGTCCACCATCTTCTTGGTCTGCACTTATTCTAAGTGACAACCCAACACCGTTGTTGAATTCTTTGATGTTATCGCCTCTATAGAATCCAGTTTTTAAATCGTGCGTTGGTGTTGTTCCGAATGAACCACCCCACCTTGCAAGAGGAAGGTGCAATTCTTCAGCAGTTATTGTGGAGTTGTTATTCCATTCAAAGTCTAACCCTGCTGTGTTCATTTTGTGGCGAATTTGTACTAGTGCTGTCTTTGGACTAAGGAATTCTTTGTCTGTGAAGGAATTTAAAAAGGCATTAAGTCTTCCTACTTGTTCTTCGTTTTCTACACGATGAATACCAAAGTCATCTCTCGCACTTCTGGCTGCACCGCCATTTACGACTTCACCACCACCACTTTCTGCGATGGTGTCTATCTTTTCTTGTAATTCTTTATACGTTTTCATACAGTTTCTCCATTAGTAGATTGTTTCATATTATTTATTCTTTTTAGGCGTTTGATTTTTGTTCCATTGACCAAAACTTTGTATTTTTGTTCCTACCTCACCATTATTATAAGGATATCCCTTTAAAGGGTCTTCAAATCCTGTTTTTGTATCTATTCCTGTGGTAGAAGTTTTATATCTTCGATGTGTTCCATCCGAGGTCGCTGGCTCTTTCAATTTGGTGACATTCTTTGGGTTTGGTAGTTTGTTATTATTTGCCATGTTTATTCTTCTTTAATATATCTAGTTGTATTTCTACCAAACCTCTTGCAGTTTCAACCTGTTCTGCCACTTCTACTTCATTTGCATCATCTGCATGATTCCAACTACACCACTGAATCATGACATATCCTACCGCTTGACCATATTTCTTAATTGGTAGGAAGGAAAATGCGATAACATTGCTGTTCTCCATGAATTGTTTACACCACGAATCTTCCAATTCATCTACAGTGTGTACTTTTGGATTGTCTTCTTGAAGTAACATTAAACCATCCACACACATGGATAATAATAGTTCTTGTTTTAATGGCATTTCTGAAGAAACACCTTTATCTAATGATTCGTGGGTGAGGGACATTTTCTTCATGGATATACCATCAAGAAATTCACCACCATTATGGAATTGTACTATTTGAGCCCTTGCACAGTTGGTTTTTACTCTGAGTTCGGTGAGAGTTTCATGCAGAATAGTATGCACATTCCAGAAGCAATTGTCTGGAAGATTTACTTTTTGCTTTTTAATTGCCTTTCTCTCTTTTAAGAGCATTCCTAGTTTACCTTTACCAATCAAGTAATAAAATGCAGTACCTATACCCGCAATTAATGCTGTAACTATACCTCCGATTTCGTACCAATGTGTTAGGTTATTCATATATAGGTGCCTTGCTTTTTATAGTTCTTTTGCGGTTTTACCCTTAATAGTCATATATGGAGTATCTTTTAGGTATTTTTTAAGTAGTTTTTTTGTTCCAATTTCCCCTGCACCATGTTCTTCATTTGTTTTTCTCCATTTGTTGTTATCTCTACCACGATTGAAACTTCTGTTCACCATTCTTAGATTTTTTGGCGAGTTGTCTAGTGGGTTTCCATTTTTGTGGTCTAAATCTTTACCATCACCAACAGATGCTCTACCAGAACGAATCAGTTTGTTTCGTGCATTTGTCCTAGCACTTCTTCTCGCACGTTGTTCTGGTTTCGCACCATATTGCTTCAGATATGCGGCACGATTTGCATCAGTAGCACTTGCAGATGCATCTCCGGCACCGGCACCTTCTGGTAGTTCTTTGCGATTTACTAAATTGAAATTGTTTGGAGATACCTTTACCTTGTTTTTGCCTATATTTACAACCATATCACTTATTGGAGAGTCATTTCCTTTATGTACAACATATTTTTGGCCTGCGTGGTCTCCTCTTCTCCCTTTAACAATATCACCTCTATAGTATTTTCTTTCTTCAAGTTCAACGGATTCATCAGTCTTACCATAATATTTTTCATGGTCTTTGTGGACAGACTTTCCATTAGGTGTTCCATGTGGTACTAACATTACACCAAATCCGGGATGAATATTTTCACTACCACTCAACCTCTGACGAGTTCTTACATCATCTGTGTACCATCCTGCTTTGTCGTGTGCTAGTTTTTTTCTTCTAGTAGTAAAGTGTATTTGTCCAGAAGGTCCCTTAGAGTAAACAGCATGAGTCAAACCTTTTTTCAATAAACCCTTGTTGTCATAAGATTCTTCAAGTTCAGTGTCTTTATCAAATTCAACTTCTGAATTGATTCCGACCATTTTATTATATTTTTTTACTTTTTTCTTTCTTTCTTTTTCTTTCTTTCTTATTTTTGTTTGCGAAGAACTAGTATAAAACTTAAAATTATCTATTTTGTCTTTTACTTTGTCTACCACCGAATCGGTTACAAGTTCTGGTTCTTGTATATTCTGCCCATGTTTTTTTACTTCAATTTTGTGTAAGTTTCTGCCAAAATTCTTTTTAATACTTTTTATTTTCCTTGCTATTTCTGGGTCATTTCTCCCCCCATGTACATAAAACCCCCCAATCACATGCCCCCTTTTATTGTGACCAGTAATAGAAATATTCTCTTCAACACCAGTCACAACATCCACCGCTTCGTTGATTTCAGAAAAGTATTGTAATTCATCACGCAAGTCACCGAAACTATCTGGTGGGATTT
>Ga0080013_1002915_pt1 | contig 19053 bp, 15 predicted proteins | sample ETNvirenome_6_85_FD_69236 | JGI IMG/M metagenome (GOLD analysis project Ga0080013, IMG submission 69236) | Marine viral communities from the Pacific Ocean - ETNP_6_85 (SPADES assembly) (version 2) | ecosystem: Environmental > Aquatic > Marine > Oceanic | place: Pacific Ocean | collected 2013-06-19 | reverse complement strand
ACAAGACTTGAACGCATACCATAACTTGGATGCCGAAGTCGAGTTGACTTCAATTCTGTCTGAGCACATCGCTCTCGAAATCGACCAAGAAATCTTGGAAGATCTTGTGAAGGGTGCTACTGCTGAAACCTTGTTTTGGTCGCGACTTCCTGGTAAGTTCTTGGATAGAACAACCGGTGCAGTACAGACTCCTACCCTCGCGGGCGCAGGATTCCCGGACTTCACGGGTAATGTCAGTGAGTGGTATGAAACCCTGATTGAGACTATCAATGATGTCTCGGCTCAAATTCACCGCAAAACTCTGCGCGGAGGCGCTAACTTCATCGTGTGTTCACCTGAAGTTGCAAACCTTCTTGAGTTTACCGCTGGATTTAGAGGCTCCGTGACTCACGATGATGATCGTGGTCAGGTTGGTGCTGTTAAAGTCGGCTCTTTGAGCAAGAAGTTTGACGTTTACGTCGATCCTTACTTCCCACGGAACGTTGTTCTCGCTGGTCGTAAAGGTTCTTCTTTCCTCGAAAGCGGATATGTATACGCACCGTATGTGCCCCTCCAGATGACTCCGACAATCTTCGGTGTTGAAGATTTCGTGCCGCGCAAAGGCGTCATGACTCGATATGCCAAGAAGATGGTCCGACCGGATATGTACGGTCTCGTTATTATCGAAGATCTTGCTTAAGCCATAATCTGACTTAGATTAAGATTAAATTACCCCTCTCCGTTTTTCGGAGGGGGGTTTGTTTATATAGAAACTAATTAGTGGTGGAGGGACCATAAATGGCCGCATTGCCCACATTATCGCCAAAGAGTCAAATGAGCAAATCTATTTTGCCCGCAACGGGAACAGTAGCAAATGTAGCTGCAACGTTGCCTCTTGGAATATATTCAGCATCTGCAACTTTTCTTTCTGGGGCTGCCGATCAGGTTGCTTATACCTACAAGAAACTTGGAGGCGATGTTCTCGATATCGAGATAAAAGCAAGTAATGTTTATGCGAATTATGAAGAGGCTGTTTTAGAATATAGCTATCTTATAAACCTTCATCAGTCCAAAAACATGCTTTCAGATGTTCTTGGCCACGCAACTGGCACATTTGACCAAGATGGAAATCTAGTCACGGGCCCCGCTAGTGTAAATTTAAAATATCCTCGTGTGATGTTTGAGTATGAGCGCAGAGTTTCAGATTCTTTTTCTTTCGAGGCAAATCTGGGAGGAACAATCCCAATCTATTCTGCTTCATTCGAGCTACATGCTGGCGTGCAGGATTATGATCTGCAAGCTATAATTTCTGGTTCTTCTGCCACTGGAATAGGCCCTAACGGAGATTCGGTTCCTTTTGCCGGTTTGGTCGGAGATCAAAGAGTCATTGTCAAAAAAGTTTTCTTTAAAACTCCCAATGCTATGTGGAGATTTTTTGGTTATTTTGGTGGCTTAAACGTCGTAGGTAACATGAACTATTACGGGCAATACACAGACGATTCAAGTTTCGAATTAATTCCATCATGGCACAACAAACTCCAAGCGAAGGCTTTTGAAGATCATCTGTGGACTAGACTTTCTCACTACTCTTACGAGATCAAAGGAAATATGTTAAGGATCTTTCCGCAGCCGGATTTAATAAATAGCTATCGTTTCATGTGGGTTGAATTTTCCGTGCTTCCGAATGCTTGGGATAATCCAGCCTCCTACGATATCGGCGTCAATGGGATTAATAATGTTAATACCCTTCCTTTTGACAATATCCCCTACGAAAATATTAATGCAATAGGTAAACAGTGGATCCGCAGATTTTCTCTGGCGCTCTCAAAAGAAACACTCGGACAAATTAGGGGCAAATTTCAAACTATCCCGATTCCCGGAGAATCTGTCAATTTAAATGCAGATGCTTTATTGAGTCAAGCTAAAGAAGAGCAAGCAGCGCTTAGAGATGAACTAAAAGAAATCCTCGATCAACTTACTTACCCAGAAATAGCTAAAACAGATGCAGAAAAGTCCGAGGCGGTGAATACAGTTCAAAAACGAATTCCGACACTAATTTTTCAAGGATAACAAAGTGAATGGCCGATGATAATAAATGGGAACAACCAGACGCACCTCCGCCGCCTTTATTTTTGGGCGAACCGGAGCGGAATCTTGTTAAGCAAGTTAATGATGAGCTTATGGAGCGAGTTATTGGACAACAAATCGCTTATTATCCCCTGGATGTCGAAAAGACCAATTATCATCCACTTTATGGGGAGGCCATAGAAAAAACATTTCTTCCCCCCATCCGTGTTTATGTCCTAGTTGACTGGCACGGATCCGAAACAGTTTATAGTGATAATGTTGGCCTCGATAAAGATTGGACGATAACGCTCCATTTTCACAGAAGAAGACTGACGGAAGACCAAGATTTATTTGTCCGGGAGGGAGATTTTGTTTTGTATGGTGACAGTTTATACGAAATAACAAAATTAATTCAACCAAGAATGTTATTTGGACAAATTGATTATTCATTTGAGATAACAGGCGAATGCACATTATCGAGGGAGAGCCTATTCGATGCCCAGTGAAGAAGAAAAATATAAAGGTTATAGGCCGTATTTCAAGGAAAAAGTAAGCAAAGATAATCTCATCAAAGAAATGGTGCTCATGCCATCAACGATTGAAACAATTGATACAGCTTTCTATCGCTGGCTTGATGAAGAATTGAATATCTTTTCCTCAACCAATAAAGGGTGGAAGAAGGTCCCACTTATCTGGGTTGCAGCCGAGAGAGCTTATCAAATTAAAAATAATAAAGATCTAAGAGATGATAATGGCAGATTAAAATTACCTTTGATAACAGTCAATAGGACATCATTAATAAAAGACCCAGCCATGAAGGGTGTAGCGTGGGCACACATTCCAGTTCAAAATGATGCACGAGGCGGCGCAATTGTTATGGCAAGAAGAATTAATCAAGATAAAACATCAAATTTTGCTAACGCAGATGCCAACAAATTAACCAGGGGCCAAGCGAATTTCCCGACAAACAACAAGAAGATTGTTTATAACACCATAACATCTCCAGTTCCAACTTATGTTGTTGCAAATTACGATGTAATAATTCGTTCTGAATATCAACAACAATTAAATGAAATGTTTACTCCTTTTATAGTAAAAACTGGCCAAATTAATAACTTTTTTATAAAAGATAGTGGTCACAAGTTCGAAGGCTTTATTCAGGGAGATTTTTCTCTTGATAATAATGTTGTAAACATGGGCGACGAAGAAAGAATTTATAGAACAACAATCAATATTAAAATCTTAGGTTATCTTTTGGGCGCCTCAAAAAATGATGAAAGACCAAAGATTACAGTGCGAGAAAATGCAGTTGAGGTCAGGACTCCCCGGGAGCATGTAATCTTGGGTGATATAAAAGATTTTGGAAAGCCACCACAGAAGAAATAGCATTATAATTTATAAGATTTTGAAAGTTTGTAGGACTATTTATAGATGTAAAAGTAAAATTAAATTGCTTGATAGGAGAATCTTTACATGTCAGTTAAGAAGTTTAAATTTGTTTCTCCAGGTATTTTCCTGAATGAAGTAGATAATTCTCAACTCCCTGCGGTACGTCAGGTTGTTGGTCCAATTATTATCGGGAGGACGCTAGGTGGCCCATCAATGAGACCCTATAAGGTTGAATCTCCCTCAGAGTTTGTTCAAGTTTTTGGCAACCCAGTTGCGGGTGCCATGGCCGCAGGAGATGTTTGGAGAGAAGGCAATTTGACGGGCCCCACATATGGATCATATGCTGCTATGGCATATTTGAAAGCAAATGTTGGCCCAATTACCATGTTTCGACTTTTGGGAGAAGGCAACCCGGATGCATCCAATGATACCACAGCGCTTGCCGGGTGGAAATGTGATACATCCCTTACTCCCACTGCGGGCGGTGGAGCGTATGGCATTTTTGTTTTTCCAAGCGGCACCGTAGCTGCTACTCCAGGCCTAACTGGAACCCTCGCCGCGATTGTATACGCCAATTCTGGCAATTTAGCCATTAGTGGGGATGCTATTTCAGGCTCCATGGGGGCCGACGTCTGCCCGGGATTTGTGGGATATGGTGCCCTTGTAAAATCTCAAGGTGATAACACTCAGTTTAATATAGGAATTTGGGACGAGGGTACAACCCCCGCAGCCAGCGCCGACTTTGAATATCAAACTGCAGTTAACTTCGATAGAGATAGCAATCTTTTTATTAGAGATGTGTTGAACACAAACCCTCAATTAACAAATAATGAATTTGTTCAAACTGCTTCTTTGAAACAGGCACAAAATTTTTACTGGCTCGGAGAAAGCTTCGAACAGAATGTTGAAGACCGTATTGGACTGGACAGTCCGACCTGGATCTTGTTGGCACCACTCGCAACAGGCTCATCCGCCATCGGTGGTGCAGCAGAAAAAGATGACTATAAGATGGATTTTAAATACGCCGCGACCAGTTATTTTTTCTCACAAGATTTGGGAAATGACGCCTCCAATTATCGTCCAACTGACATGACTAAATTGTTTAGGATTGTCGCTCTGGACGGAGGTCGCTGGACCCAAGATCAGTTTAAGGTCTCAATCCAGGATATTAAAGCTCCGACAAACGCTGTGGAGCCCTATGGCTCTTTTAGCGTGGTCCTTCGAGCAGCTTCTGATAGAGATAGCGTGGTGCGGGTAGTCGAACAATTTACCAACGTCAACTTAAATCCGGCTTCGGAAAATTATATTGGAAGAGTCATCGGTGATACCTATTACGAATTTGATTATGATAACGGAAGAGTGATGAGGCAGTACGGACAGTATACCAATAAATCCAAGTACATCCGAGTAGAACTAAACCCCGATATTGATCAAGGCACCGCGAATCCCAAGTATTTGCCATTTGGAGTCATGGGCCCGCTGCGTTTTGAGCAGATACAGTACGCGAGTGGTTCGAGCGTTCCTAGCTTCGCCTTTATGATGGGTTCCGGCTCAACTCCAGGAGCCGCAGGTCTTCCCCTGTCCCTTCGCGCAGGCGTTCCGCCGTTCCCCGGCGCCGCCCCAGCTGAGGGTCTTTGGCTCGGCAACACGCCCCTCGTGGAGCTTATCATACAATTTCCCACTCCATCAGTACGGAGATCAGCCTCAGCCGGAGGCCTCGCCGATCAAACGGATGCTTATTTCGGACTCCAGACAACTCAGGGACCAAATTCTTCAAAATTCGATCAAGGCTACGGCGATTATCTTTGGAGAATGCCAGATGGCGTTACACAAGAAGATACTTTAGTTGGAATCGTCGGTGATGACCATGTTGAATATAGTTTTCAGGTTAGTTTAGATGATGTTATCATCACCGGCTCTAGCAATCAGAATGTCTATTGGGAACGCGGGTCTCGCCGCGCGGGATCGTCCTCAACGGCTGTAGCTGGAAATTGGAGAGCCATCCTTAACGCTGGCTATGATAGAATCACGGCGCCTATGTATGGAGGCTTCGACGGCCTGAATATCAGAGAGGCAGAACCATTTAGAAATAATTTCTTAAGCGTTGGCGGCAATTTGGATACAGCAAATTATGCGTTTAACTCAGTTAAGAGAGCCATCGATACAGTAAGAGACGCGGATTATGTTGAATGCAATGCCATGACAATTCCGGGGGTTACTAATAATTCTTTGACGCAGCACCTTATAGATACATGTGAAGACAGAGCAGACGCCCTAGCAATCATTGATTTACCGGACGTTTATACTCCATTTACGGATAGCTTCGAGAACTTTTACGCAAGGAATCAATTCACGATTCAACAATGTATCAACAATCTTACAGAGAGACAAATTAACTCTTCTTATGGGTGTACTTATTATCCTTGGGTTCAAATCTTGGATACAATTTCAAACAATCTTCTGTGGGTACCGCCATCTGTTGTGGCTTTGGGTACTTTTGCTTCTTCGGAGGCAAAATCAGAAGTTTGGTTTGCTCCCGCTGGATTTAATAGGGGCGGTCTAACTGAGGGCGCAGCCGGATGGCCGGTAACCAACATTACAAGGAGATTAACGTCCAAAGACAGAGACAATCTTTATGAAGTGAATATTAATCCCATCGCGTCTTTCCCATCAGAGGGAATTGTTGTTTTCGGACAAAAGACACTTCAAGTTACTAGATCTGCTTTGGATAGAATTAATGTTCGTCGATTGTTGATTTACATCAAAAAGCACGTTTCAAGAATTTCTTCTGGAATCTTATTTGACCAGAATGTCCAAGTTACTTGGAATAGATTCTTGGGCGAGGTTCAACCTTTCTTAGCAAGTGTCCAATCCAGACTTGGGTTGACCGAGTGGAAAGTAATCCTCGATAAGACGACCACGACTCCCGATTTGATCGATCAAAACATTATGTATGCAAAAATCTTTTTGAAGCCCGCACGAGCAATTGAATTTATTGCGGTGGACTTTGTGATTACAAGAACCGGAGCGTCTTTCGATGATTAAAAAGAAAAATAATGTTTTTGATTACTATTTAGAAGTACAGGATGCACCACAGAGGAGAATTAGTTAAATGGCGTTTTGGACCGATGCAACATTTGAAGATCCGAAAAGAGCATATAGATTTTTGGTGGACATAGGCAAAATGCCTAATGGCGCCACTTGGTACGCTAAGAGCTGCAAGAAGCCAGAAATTTCAATATCTACAATCGAACACAATTTTTTGAACCACAAGTTCTATTACCCAGGAAGAGCAGAGTGGGCAGAAGTCACAGTTACTTTGGTCGACCCCGTTAGTCCTGATGCAGCAATTAATACTGCTGCTCTTATCCGCGCCAGTGGATATAACCCCCCCAAGAACGTTAATGACGCGGCTACTATTTCGAAACAAGCCGCGACCACAGCGCTGGGTCAGGTTAGGATCTCTCAGATTAATTCTCTGGGTGATGCAGTGGAAACTTGGACTCTTTGGAATCCTTTTATTATCGGAGTGACCTACGGTGATTTAGACTATTCTTCAGATGAGATGACAGAGATTACAATGACCCTTCGTTATGATTGGGCGATAATCGAGACTCAAATTTCGTCTGATACCGGCGCCGAGCGTCCAGATGGCCAGCCCGTGGATAGCAATACTTTCTTCAATCCTGGAGAAAACAATTAAGCTAAAGATGAAATGCGAGGTGATATTTGGCTAGAAATAATTCTCAACGCTTAGGTGGCGTTGGTGACAGACAAGGGGCGGAAGATACTTCTCCTCCCCCCAATTTAACTCCTCTTGATTTTTCGACACCAACAGATTTTGTCGAACTCCCCACGGAAGGTCGATATTATCCAGAGGACCATCCACTGCACAATGAAAGTGTTGTGGAAATTCGTCATATGACGGCGAAAGATGAAGATATTTTAACTTCAAGGGCCCTTCTTAAAAAAGGAATTGCTCTTGATAGATTTTTGAAAAACATTGTTGTTGACAAAAGAATTGATTTGGACAGCCTTTACGTTGGCGATAAAAATGCGATTCTTGTTGGAGCGAGAGTTACTGGTTATGGTCCAAGCTATGATACACAGGTTACATGTCCAGTTTGTGCAGCAACAAATAAATTTTCTTTTAACTTAGAAGAAAATAATCTTTATTCTGGTGGAGAATTTGAAGATTTTGATATTACTCCAAAAACAGATGAAACTTTTATTATAAAGGCTCCTGTTAGCAAAGTTGATGTCGAGGTAAGATTGTTTACCGGAAAAGATGAAAAATACTTGGGCAGAGTGGCGGAGTCAAAGAAGAAAAATAAACTTCCAGAATCCCCGTTGACCGATCAGTTGAATTTGATGATTGTTTCTATTAACGAAAGAACCGATAATATGACCATTAAATCCTTTATTGATAATGTTTCGGCCAAAGACGCCAGGTATATTAGACAAGCCTATGAAAAAATCGTGCCTAACATTGATCTAGCTCAAAAATTTACATGCGACACATGTGATTATGAAACGGATCAAATGGAGGTGCCGTTTACGACGGACTTCTTTTGGCCTAAGCGATAAATACATTGAAAGCGTATACGAAGAGTTTTTTGTCTTAAAATACTATGGTGGTTGGTCCTTTACCGAGGCTTATAATTTGCCAATAAGTATCCGAAGATGGTTCTTAGAAAAATTGATTGAACAAATGAATAAAGAAAAAGAAGCCGTCGAGAAGTCAACTAAGAAGTCGCGTTTTTCAGGTAAAAAATGAAGAAGCCGGTAATCCCGGCTTCTTTTTGTTTTGGCTACTATTTATTGTAGTGCAGCTTATGCGAGGGTTTATAAATGGAATCTTTAAATGAACACGAGATCGTCAAGGTTATTATCGATCTCGAAGAATTAAAAAAGAATGATCAATTGAACGAAAGTTTTTTGAGAATGATGGGGTTTTGGGTTGAGAATATTGTTAAACACATGTTCGGAGTCCCCTTTGTTTCAGGAGGAATCAGGGGAAAACCAGACGAGATTAAGGCTTTCGCAAGAGCCGTGGGAAATGAAAAGAAATACATTGAAACCGCACAGCAGCACGGTCTGGACAACCCAGCAACTTATAGGCAGAAATCAAGGCTCAACCGAGCGGTCTCTGCATTCGAAAAAAAGACGGGCATAAAATGGCCGTTCAAATAGGAAAACTTTAAGAAATGGCCGACGATCGAAGCGAAGAAGAAAGAGCAGCATATGACGCAGCAGCAGCATATACGGCTGCTTCTGACGCCCTGCGCGAATATCAAAGGCTCACGCGCCTTGGTCGCAGCACCGCCCACCTCGGCGCCCTTGGGGATCTGGAAGAGCAACTCCTCCAGACAACTAAAGCACAGTCTGAAGCCAACGAGGCCTTTCAATTAGCCCAAGAGCAGGGAAGAGCGGTGGCAGAAGGCCTCGGCGCCCTTATAGGATTAAACAAGAGTTATGAGACCTCAATGCTCGGTTCTGTGGCTGCTGTTTTAAAAGGCGGAGAAGCCCAGAAAAAACTTCAAAATCAACTTAAAAAGACATTCTCTCTGCAGAACATAGGTTATAGCCTGCTTCTAAAGATTCAACAAGCAACCACCGGTTTAATGATGAAACAGGACAAAGCACTCGTCTCTTTTAACAAACAAACTGGAGCAGCTAGAATATACGGAAATGAGTTGCTTGCTTTAGAAAGTAAGATGTTTACGCATGGGGTGACCATGGATGACGCTGCAGAAGCTTTTGGTGCTTTAACAAGAAGTGTTTATGGTTTAAAAGGAATGTCCCGATCAACACGAACTGATTTGGTTGACACAACAGCCATATTACAAGAATTAGGCGTTTCCGCTGACACAACCGGCGCGAATGTCCAATTTATGACTCGTTCTCTTGGGATGAGTGTCCGAGAATCTGCGAAATATCAAAGAGAATTATTCACACTGGCGCAACAAATAGGCATGCCTCCGGCCGAAATGGCGGAGGGGTTCAAATCCGCTCAACCCAAACTTGCAGCATTTGGAAAAGACGCTGGAAGGATTTTCAAGAAACTAGCTACCGCCGCGCGCGCCTCTGGCATGGAAATTCAACAAATGCTTTCATTAGTGGAACAGTTTGATACGTTCGAAGGTGCAGCCACAGCAGTCGGAAAGTTAAATGCTCTCCTGGGAGGACCATTCTTAAATTCTATGGAGATGGTCATGCAGACAGACCCAACAGAAAGAATGAGGATGCTCAGTGGCGCACTGAATGATGCTGGAAAAAGTTTTGATCAAATGACATATTATGAGAAAAAATCAATTGCAGCAGCAGCAGGCCTATCCGATGTCAGTGAACTTGCCCTTATCATGGCTGGAAATTTCAACGGAGTGGCCGGAGGAGCCCAGAAGAGTCAAGCAGAGATTCAAAGATTAGCGGCACAAACAGCAGAGATGAACGAGATTTGGGAAGAATTAACACAAATTGTGAGAATGTTCGCATTTGAAATGAGGCCGGTGATCACACGAGTCCGGGAGTGGATACAAAATATTCAAGATCTCAAAGACACAGTAAAAAAATGGCTCCCAGTTCTTGGTGCTTTTAGCGTCGCCCTCGTGGTAGTTGGCAGTGCCATGGCAGCAACCGCCATCAGCGCAGCGGGCATGTGGGGTGCAATCTTCGCGCCCATTGCCGCAGTAGCTGCACTCACGGTTGTTTTTGCTAAGATATACGAGTGGACTGGCAGCTTAGAATACGCGATGTACGGTTTAGCCCTCGGAGCCGGAGCCGTCGCCTTGGCCTTCGGCGCGTTTACCGTGTCCGCTTGGGGTGTCGCCGCCAGCATCACCGCCGTCATCGCCGGCATTACATGGTTGATGAAGAAGTTGTTCTTTACTAACATCGGACACTCAAATATGCTCGAAGGACTCGAACAAGTGGGAGGCGCTTTTGGAAATATGGGGCATGCTATAGCCGGCGCCAGGAAAGAGTCTGACGCACTGAATAGATCATTCAAAGCCACCTCTCGAAACACATCTACTGCACTTAGTGACGCCAATTCAGCCGCAACTACTACGTCTCCAACATATTTACAGCTTAAAAATAGGGTCCTTATGGGTTCGAAATCAGGCGCCACTTCATCTTCCCCAAGAGAGATTGAGGTTAAAATATCCCTAGACTCGATGTTTAAGCGCTATTTTACTGCAGATGTCCTCGAAACCGTAGGTGGAAGAAAATCTCCGCTCAATACGGTAACGGAGGGTAATGCATAATGGCGAAGGATAGCAACAAGAAGTCGACCAAAAAAACCGCACGAATCGCAGAAAGAGAGGAGCGAAGAAAACCGGCAAAACCGGCCGCAGGCGATATAGGCTCCGAAGGCGTAGCTCGGTACGCCGATCCATCAGATGCTTATGCCACTCATTTGGGTAACTTTATATCTTTTACTTCGGCGATTCGCGGCGAACTCATCGCTAAGTTTAAGGCTATGATAACCCAGTTTGATGACCAGTTTAGTAGTGAATGGAATAGTGAACAGGTTTATGGAAGAAATGATCCGATTCAAACTTTCCGAAACACAACGCGGAAAATAAGCATTGGCTGGGATTCGCCTTCTTATTCTTATTCCGACGCGAAAAAAAACATGGTAGCTGCTTCAAACCTCATAAGAATGTTATATCCTTCTTATGAAAGTCGGGATTCGGTTTCAACCATAAATAAAGCGCCCATAATCAAGGTCAGATTTCGAAATTTGGTGCAGGGCTATGATGGACAAGACCTATTGGTTACTCTGGACGGTATAACATTTTCACCAGATTTGGAAGCTGGGTGGTATGATATAGCCGAACCCCGCGATAAGTTCATTAGAGATCATGATCTGGTACCTAAACTATTGAAATTTTCTTGTACGATGACAGTTTTACATCAAGAGACCATTGGATTTAATAGTACCGTGTGGCCAGATAATCTTAAGAGTTTTCCAAATTTACATCACATTAGCACAGAAGAACAAGAGTTGCTCGACAAAGCCGCTGCAGCGGCCGCCGTAAATGAAGCGATCGATGAATCTGAAGCTGCGACGGAAGCAGCGATGAAAGAATCTGCGGGGGATGCACCAGAGCCCGGTTCAATTAGTAAAGCAGCCAGTGCCCGTAGAAGCGGCGACCAACCGGCGCCCCAGAAAACGGAAGACAAAATTCCAGAAGCAGCCGGCGCATGCCCTTTTGGCATATGCCCCGGCGACTTAACCAGTACAAGCGATCCCCAAGAGGAGGAGAACTGGGGATCCCGGCCCGAAATCGGCCAACAAGGAGGGCCATAACTAATGTCAAGAAATTCAGGAAGAAAAAAACTGCTCAATAATCCATTTGGTGGAGGCGCTGAAGCCATTTATGAAGAATTTATGGATAACAGAAACATCAGACAAATTATTCAATATGCATCTCCAAGTTACCCCAAACTTACAGTCGCAAGAAGACGATCAATTCAATATGATAATCATGTTTGGAAAATTGGCGATAGATTTTATAAATTGGCATATGAATATTATGGAGATCCTGAATTATGGTGGCTTATTGCTTGGTATAACCAGACTCCAACCGAGAGTCATGTGAATCTAGGTGACACCATAATGATTCCGGTTGATTCGGAGAAGGCGCTGACTTATTTTATTCAATAAGTGGGACACTATTTTAAGTTATGAGTAATGAAACCGATAAATTTTTTGATGGATTGATCCCCGAGGGGGATACAAGCGACACTTGGCAGGAATTTGCGGATCCCGCAAGTCCCTCCTATGTCGATTCGTGGGCCGGAATCACCCAAGCGCCAGGAGGGTTCTCTCTCCAGGACTATGATAGTTATTTCACCGATACTGTCAATCAGACGTCTCCGAAGATGCCAACGAGAGAAATGGCAATTGCAATGCAGAGAGAAGGCGAATATGATGTTTTTATAGAAAGATATAACGCTAATTATGCCGCTGCAAACGCCGCCGCAGCCGACGAAAGTGGTGTGTTTGCAACCTATTATAAAGATTTAAACCAAGATGTCGGAGAATTGGTTGGTTTAAATGGAGCACTCTTGCCTTCTGATCAGGTAGCTGACAACGTAAAATCAAAGGGTGTTTATAGCGATTGGCATGATCCCTCAAATGCCACAAACATGAGAGAGGTTCTAAAAGCTCTTTATGGTCAATCTAGTTTAAAACAACGAAAAGACGAGGAATCGGGCGCTCTAAAAAAAGCAAAGGAGGATTTCGAAAAAGATCCAGACAATGAGAATTTAGGAGCGATGATAAAATTCGCCGAACAGCAAATAGCGCTCAATGAGTCCCTAGACGATGATATGCTAAGAAATCTGCAAAATCTAGGCGACGAGGACTTTCTTACACGAACTCTCCGAGAAGAAGCTCAGTGTGTGTTGAGATTGAATATGGGCGATTATGTTGAAGCTCACCACTATACTAGCGAAGACGTCACTACTTCCCCCATAGCTCCATTACCACGTTATCACCCCAATATCTATTTATCTTATGGAAATGGTACAACCTTAGTAAATAAACTAGCTTACTGTGAGGGATCCGAACATTTCCTTAATATAAGAACTCATCAAGTTTCACAATTGGTACCAATGATACGCTTGTTTAAGTGTTATTACAGCGAAGGAGGAGAATTAGAACACGAAGTCGAGATAAGTTTTGGTAAAGCCCTCTATCGCAAGCGCTCCGGCGTAGGAATTAAAAGCTTCGACTGGAAATTAAATGCAACAAATCCAGCTACTATCAAAAACGACATCGAGGTAACTTTGGTGTTGTTTTTCGAGAGCTTTAATGAATTACTAGAACCACTCGATGGGACGGATGTCATAACTGGAGAAGCTCACTCTTTCAGATATGAAGAATTGTTACTGAGACCACCGGTTGAGGTTGAACCCGATGCGGTTTCTGAGCCCTCTTCAGTGTCTTGTCCGGGCGATGACAACACAGTGTATGATCCTAGATTTTATGAGATAAAAGCGTTGGTAGGGTGGGCGCCCCCCCCGAGCTTAGAGTCTTCCAATGAGAATCTTTTAGAATCTGTGAAGGCTCAAAAGTTGCCTCTCTTTTTAACTTTAATTGATCATGAATTCACCATCTCTCAAGAGGGAACTTTTGAACTGTCTATAACTTATCGCGCACGGATGGAAGCTATAGAGTCTGACCCGAGAATGGATATTCTATCGACTAAAGAATCAAAAGAACAAATTGATAAAAGCCTAAATAAAATAGAAGACCTAAAAAAAACATGTGGATCAGAAAAGCTAATAGAGCGAGAACAAGAATTAATTTCTAAGATGATTAAAAGAGATCATGACATTTTAAGTGAAAGTCTCATTAATGATCTCCAGTGTAAGATATATTTCACTAAGCTGCTTAAGAGGGACTTTTATGCTGGTATTAAAAGCCCCTCTTTGCCTCCTCCTGAAATTACTGGCCTAAAAGTTTTTAAAGAGGACGTTATTGACAGCATCCGCGCCAGACAAGCAACCTGGCAGGAGTCGGTCAAAAAAGAAGTACTAGGAAGATTTAAGGAAGATTCTACAACTCCGGCCTATGCGAAAGAGAAAGAGAGAGAGATAACTCAACTAGAAAGAGGTTATCTGTTACTTCAACCACCTCCCGCTCGCAAGAACGCCTCTAGACTAGCTACGAAACCCGAGGCGGAAATTCTTATCCCATGGTTCTATTTTGGAGATTTGGCAGATGCTGTTGTCAAGCGGTGTTTCAGTGTAGATATCGCCAAATCTTCGAATGCTCCAGGCGCTATTTCTTCGGTAGAACTCAAAAATTTGATTTTCTTGTTTTCTTCTTTCCCCATTAAAGTAGTTAATAAAGATGGTTGGAAAAGAACGATCAACGCCAACTTAGCCGATGTTCCCATTTCTTTGGAATTGTTTAATCAATGGTATATCGAAAATGTAGTTCGCACAAACCGGCCAACTTTCCCTATTTTGGAATTTTTGAGAGCCTTTATTTCGGATGTGGTGGTTGGCACTTTAAACAAAGATTGTTATGATAGTCGCGCGTTTAGGAAGGCGTGGTTCAACGCAGATTCACTATCAAAGAGCCTTCGCGAAATATCTCGACATGCTTCTGGAACTGCACAGACCCAATATGGGGGAACTCCCGAAGAGACCGGTCGCTCGCGCAAACCCGGCGATGCACATTTATATGAAATACCGAGACTTATCCTGAAAACGGCCGCTCTATCACTACCAAGCCAATCAAAATCGGGGCACCCAGAAGAACAGAATAAAAATGACCTGGGAGGAAACCCGCTCGAAAAACTCCGCATGTTCACTGGCAAGAGACGGGCCGGGAAGTATGCTAGTGCCCTTATCGATCCGGATTTTGACCCCCCGTCTGAGCATAATTTGACAAGAAGAAAAGAAAGTTTTGCCCAAACTCTAAAAAATTCTTATCATTTAAATGTTTTTTATCTTTTGAGTTCGGATAGTTATGATAATTTTGGCCCACAGGGCACTAACAGAGATAAAAATTTACCCCCAGACGCTAAAGCAGATCTCCCTACGAGAGAAGAAAGAGATGGAAAAAATGGCGTTCATCATCTTTATTTGGGCGCCGATCGAGGCCTCGTAAAATCTGTAAGTTTTTCAAAAGTCAACGCGCAGTATTTGCGGACAGCCAGAATTCAGCAAGATTCTTTAAATCCACTGGCACAGTTGGCAGCGACCTACAATGTTGATTTAAAATTAATTGGAAATACAATTTTTTGGCCGGGACAATATATTTTTATTAATCCAATTGGCTTCGGAAACGGACTGGGCCAACCGGATTCGTGCGGGTCAGTCTCAAACCAATTAGGATTGGGTGGCTATCATTTAATAACGGAAGTTAATAATTTTGTAGAAAGTGGTAAATTTGAAACTCAAGTTAAGGCCCTTTTTGAATTTTCAGGCGACGGCAGACCAAGCCTTCCGGGAGCTACTCCTAGTACTTCTCAGTGCAACCAGACTATTTCTTCGGGGGGAACTACCACGAAAGATATCCAGACCCCCCCTACGAGCGCGCCATCGGCTCCAGGTGTCGATGCAGAGGGTAATCTCAAGGCTGGGTATGACAGCCCCAAACAACAATCGATTCTCAACGGATAAAAGGTAAAACCAAATGGCTTTCGACATTAAAAAAGAAATTGCGAATTTAGACAAAAGAGAGGCTTTAAACGCTACCAACGAACTTGGGAGTACTGATATCTTTTATAAGAGATCTTTATTTAAAGAAATCGCATATACGCCAGAACCCGCCAATGAACTAAGGGAAGAGCTGTTACCAATTAGAGATTTTCGAAGGTTTGAAAATTATTTATATGGTCGCGTAAATACGGACTTTGACGCTGTTGTTCCAAAAAAAAATCTTTTGACATCTATTGACGATAAAGATAAATTTTCTTTCGATTTTGTCGAGCTAGCTTTTCGAAAAATGAAAAAGCATATACAAAAAGACATAGCCAGCGGGAAACTTCAGAACGACATCCCGTTTATTTCAGAGATGAAAGTTTATAATTCTTTTCAAGATATAAATGTAGAATATAATCGATGGGTAAAAGATGTTATTAAAGCATCTTTTCCCGCTCATGTTAAAAAGTTTAATAAAAGAGAAAAGATAACAGACTTTGAAAGTTTTCTTGTTGTTTTTAAAGAACATTTGATGATGATCGCAGAACAACTTGATGCTGTAACCTTTTCTTCTTTTTGCTTGATTAGCAACTCGAATATTCGTAACACCGGGCTTTGTATAGAAATAGCAGATCTGGATTTTGCAAAGGATACCGACAAAATAGATTTTGCAGAGAGTTCATGCTTTTCATATTATGTTTGGGTAGCAGAAAAGTATGGGTTCTTTGTTGATTATAACGCACCTTGGAGACTTATTATTAATTTGGCCTCTCCGGTTATAACAGGAAGACAAAGTTGGAACGGATTAGAACCTTTTTTCGATGGCTACTATAAAGATGCATCAGACAATGACTTAGAAATATTAAAAAATGTAGCATTTACGACTTATCGAGATTATATTCGTCAGTTCCCATCTTTTAGCACTCAAAAGGTGGACCCAATTAACGGGTGTATAACTCGAACTAAAATAACACGCCAGAGGTTTAAAAAAAATCAGCTTGATGAAGATTATCCTGAGAAATATTGGCTTTCCTTGTATATTGATTTAAAGAATGTGGAAAAGAATTTAAACTACGACAAGCATCAACTGGCGAAAATTAAAAAAAATGCACTAGAATGCGAGAAATATGTTGACATCTCTCGTGCAATGCGTTATATTAATAGTGTATTTCAAGATATCCCGTCACTTGAGGGTTCATATTATTGGAAATTTAATCAAAAACATTATAAGGATCAAAGTCCGCTGCCATTTGAGGACTTTGATAAATTTATTCAAGAAATAGTTAAATCTTATAAAGAATTGGGGTAACATTGCTTTTTCAAACACTCGACGATAAAAAAGAATGTGTCGGAGTTTATCTAAATAGAGAGTTGTCGTTTAACCAAAATCTCCCAGATGATCTCACAAAAACATGGTCATATTCTTCTTTTCTCAAGGGAATCGACATTGAGTATGCTAAGCTGTATTGTGGAGGAAGAACCTTAGATATGGTGTGTCCAACACCCCTAATAGATCGCTGGGAGCGTTCAAGCAACAAGCTCAAAGCTTTCATCAAATCGTTCAACACGGCGCGCGTATCGCTCGATAAGAACTGTTTTTTTGATTTAGTGCCTGAAAAGTTCCTTATTGAGTTCTGCCAAATTAAAAATCAGATCTGTGAACATGTTTTTGATAACTATGAGAAGCCCACGAACTATAATTATCTTGTTTCCTTGACGGAAATTATCGAGGACATGAGATATAGTAGGTTAAACATAAATTCCAAAAATTTATCGATGTTTAAAGCAGAGCATCGAAAATTTGCGAAAAGCTTAAGCCAGATTGAACATTCGTGCAAGTTTAATATCTACGGAACAAAGACTGGCCGACTAACAACGGAGCCAAGAAGTTTTCCCATCTTGACTCTCAAGAAAGAACTTCGTTCCGTCATCGAGCCTCATAATGATTACTTTGTCGAATTGGATTTTAATGCAGCAGAGTTAAGGACACTGATTGCTCTTCAGGGAAAATCCCAACCCAAGGAAGATATCCATGAGTGGAATATCAAGAATGTTTATCGAGGGCTGGTAACACGAGAGGAAGCAAAAAAGAGAATATTTGCGTGGCTTTACAATCCAGATAGCAACGATTATTTATCTTCCCGCGCTTATGACCGAGATTCGGTGGTACAAAAGTACTTCACTCAGGGCCAAGTGAGAACCTTTTGGGACAAGATCATCCCCTCTGAGGAAAGAACAGCTTTAAATTATATCATTCAGAGCACTTGTGCCGAGAATGTTTTAAGACAAATGATAAAAATATCTAACTCTCTACGGGGCACCAAATCACATGTTGCTTTTCCGATGCATGATTCTATTGTATTAGATCTTTCAATCGAAGACAAGAAAAAACTTCCAGAAATTATAGACTCTTTTTCTGATACAGCGTTGGGAAAATTTAAGGTCAATGTGGCAGTTGGTCAAAACTTTGGTCAGTTAAAGAGTTTGGAGGTGTGATTTGAACATTATAGGATTGGGTTCGGCAGGATGTGGAATAGCCAACGTTCTTTCGAGATACCCTCAATATAAAATATTTAAAATAGATGTTGACATTTCTGGAAAAGGATGTTATAATATATTAAAGCTTAAGACAGGGGAAGAGTACGAAAGCCATGACTTTCCAGGCCTCGATAAATTTTTCAAGAATTTAAAGGGGAAAACATTTTTTATCGTTGGAGGTTCAGGAAAAATTTCTTGTGCGTCTCTAAAGATTTTGGAAAGTATAAAACATGTTCCTATTTCTATCATTTATATTAAGCCGGATTATGAATTGTTAAATAAAGTTCAAAAAATGCAGGATAGAGTCGTTTTTAGTGTACTCCAAGAGTACGCTCGGTCTGCTGTTTTTGATGATATTTGTCTGGTTTCAAATCAGGCCCTAGATTCAATATTGGGCGGCGCGCCAATTATTGGTTATCATGAAAAACTCAATGAAATCTTTGCTTCGACGTTCCACATGATAAATGTATTTCAGAATACAAAGCCCATAATTGGCAGCATCGAAGAGCCCAAAGAAACACACCGTATACTAACGATCGGGCTCTTCGATGCAGAAAAAAATGAAGAAAAAATGTTTTTTTCTCTTGACAACCCTCGCGAGAGATGTTATATTTATAGTATAAATGAAGACAAGCTTAAAACAGATAACGATTTATTTAACACATTAAAAAACCAAGTAAGATCAAAAACAACAGAAGATCTTAGTATAACATATGCTGTATACTCTACAAATTATGACTACGATCTCGGTTATGTTATTGAAAGAACACCATATACACAACAGCAGGCATTAAAATGAGAGCACATTTAGGAATTTTTAGAAAGAAAGACGGAAGTATTCGGACAATGAGATTTGTAACATTGGACAATCTTCCGGAGGGATTTTTTATCTCTCAAACAAAAGGTACCGGC
>Ga0080013_1002913_pt1 | contig 19058 bp, 22 predicted proteins | sample ETNvirenome_6_85_FD_69236 | JGI IMG/M metagenome (GOLD analysis project Ga0080013, IMG submission 69236) | Marine viral communities from the Pacific Ocean - ETNP_6_85 (SPADES assembly) (version 2) | ecosystem: Environmental > Aquatic > Marine > Oceanic | place: Pacific Ocean | collected 2013-06-19 | reverse complement strand
GTGCCGTGGTGGGGTTTCCCCCTCCAACCAGGTTGACATACCTCGTCTACGATACCGACGAACACTGCAACATAGACTCTTTACATTTCCCTGACATTTATTCCTTGACCATACTTCCATCCTGGTATAGATTGAATACATCAACCAGGAACACAAACACCAACCCGGAGACACCAACCATGTCTGAAGAAGAACGAAAACGCCAAGAACCCATGAATACCCAAAAGATCGTCTTCGATCCTAACGGCTTTCGTATTGAGATCAGTCGCCCACCTGGAATAAGGACCGCCACTGTACCAGGAGACATCTTGGTCACCATCATCACCGCTCTGGACAAGCGCGGATTCCGTTGCGTCGTCGGCGGCAACACCGACAATGAGCAAGAGGACGGATACGCAGAGTTGACTGGACTCTACCTCTGCTTCGCGCCCAAGGAGGATGCACAATGACCATGCCCAGATTGTCAAAGGCACAACGCGACCTGCTTGAACAAGCAACAAGCACCCTTCGCTGTGACGAAGGGGTGCGGAGCTTCAAGTCAATGGACATCGACGATGCCAAGAGCGTACTGCACTGGCTCTACGTTGAGCAGTATGAGCTGGAAGCAGTCGCAACTTGGGGAAGCGAAGAGGGTCGCCAGCAAGAGTTTGCTGTCTCCCAGTGCCGTAAGAAGATTTCGAATCTGCAACAGAAACTACAAGACTACTTTGGGTTTCGAGTTGACGGTCTTTATCGAGGTGCCCAATGAACCCCATCATCGCAAAGGTTGAGAAGCTCCTCCGCTTGGCGCAAGACCAGGATGGAAGACCCGAAGGCGAGACCGCTGCGCGACTGGCGCATCGGATGATGGCCGCGCACGCCATCGAGATGGCACAGATTGACCTGGGCAAACAGGCAGAGCACGACCCGATTGAAGAACAGACAATGAGCGTGAAAGCATCTGTGTGGCGTAGACAGCTCGCCAATGCAGTTGCGAGGCACTGCAACTGTCAGACCTCCTACCGATCCTATAAGGGGATGGGTGGTCAGCGCATCACCATGTATGGTCACCGCACCGACATCGAAGTGCTTCAGTACCTCTACGAAATCTGCGAACGGCAAATCGAAACGGCAGCACGCAAGTACGTGAACGCCTTGAACTCAGAGTGGTACGACCGTGGTGAGAAGAAGTCGTTGGGCAATAGCTTCCGTCGCTCCGCAGTGCATGGGTTGTGGAACAAGCTATGCGCCATCCAAGAAGAGACAAAGCAAGAGAACGTAGAGGGGTTCGCACTCGTGACCAACCGCGCAAACAAAGTCAGTGACTGGATGCAAGACCAATACGGTTCGTTCAGATCGGGACGAGTCAGCTCATATCGACACAACAACTCGGGCTACCAAGCCGGTCGCAACGTCAGCTTGAGCGCAGGCGTAAGTAGCAGCGGCAATACCAAACTGTTGGGAGGTGGATGATGGGTGACATGGCCAACCTCAAGGTGAAACTCTGCGCGGAGTGCAACCACCACCCAGCCACGGAAACAATCGATGTATCTGGTGGCAGACCTGGGGAGTGGCGCTCCGACCCCCTGTGTAAGAAGTGCGCAGACTTCGTCCTAAAGGACTTCGTCCCGACAGGCTTGAGTCTGGTGTCTCATCATCGAAGACGTTGGCCATGGACCTTTCAAGAGATGAAGGAAGCAGAATGACGCTTAAGCAGCACCAGTCAACCCCAGGCAAGTACGACCAGGGCATCAACCCAAGAGCAAGCCTTGCGGAAATCCCATGGCGCAACGGTCTGACAATGGGCGACCGGCAATGGTACCTGGACTGCGAACCGGACTGCTCCTTTGAAGCAAGCTCCGCTGAAGCCGCCTACCTCTTGGTCATGTCTACGGGTGGGGCAAAGCTTCACGCTCGTTGCTTCGAAGCGTATGGGCAGGAGAACGGCAAAGAACGAGATGCTGCTGACAGGTTGATGATCAACATGCCGGGGACCTACTTCGAACTACCCCTTGATTGGGGATCGGATCTACCGGAAGCAGGTGAGAAGAAACCCGAAACATATGAAGAACGAATAAAGGCAGCGGGGTTCCCCCCTCTTCCAAAGGTTTGATGATGCTACGAAACAAGATATCCAGTGCAGCAACAGCAATGCACACAAGAACATCAGCCCCCGCGATACGACGACTGGCTTGTCGCCACTTGCAACCCGGAGACCGCATCCTGCTGTATGGTGCGGGGCATGGTCGCAATGCCGACTGGCTACGCGCCGAAGGCTATCGCGTCTACGCATACGACCCATACAACGGAGGCATCCACAACGGATGGCACGGTGTGTCCAAGCGACTTCCTATCATCAAGTTCACTGTTATCATCACCTGCTACGTGCTCAACGTAGTCAATCGAGAAACCGAATCGTTCATCCGTCGTGACTGTCTTCGTAGACGAAGCCCCAACGGGTTCATCTACCACATCACCAGAGGTGAGGGCGACATGATTAAAGCAGCGGGAGACATCGAACGAGCTGTTGAAGGCTACGCCACAAGTCGTGGCTACCAGCGACTGGTCAGTCCATGCGGACCCGTCGTATTTCAAAACGCCAGCTACATTTGCTGGGAGGAATAATGACCATCAAACACAATCCACCTACCGCAACCAATAGCGACACGCCTGTGTCAGAACCGATGGAGGCAACTCGACGAGCCATGTGCGAAGTCATCAACGCAGAACCAGGTAGCCGAGAGTATCTGGAGACAGAGCACGGTCAGGTGTGGGACACCACGGAGCTTCAACAGGACTTCACTGTCCAAGGCTTCGCTGCTCCGTTCGTCATCGCAACGCACAAAGCAACCGGACAGCACGGTGCCTTGATGTTTCAACACCGTCCACGTTTCTACTTTTGCTTCCAGGCTACTTGACAGCCCGGTATTGGTATGCTACGTTGTCTTTAGACCTGACATAGAGGAACAAATGAAAGTATCATTCAAAATCACATACCCACTGAGCGAAGAAGATATCGACGCTATCGTTCAGAAGAAACAAAGCAGGCACGTGGATATGCTCCAGTACATGACAGGGAGGGCTGCGGAAGAAGACTCAGAAGATCACATTAGCCATACAATGATTGCACATATGCTTAATCCTAAAATCATTAATATGCGATTGGCTGAGTATCGACATCTTAGGCATCAACTGACAATCCCACCCAAAAAACGGCTTGCCGGTAGTTTGGAACATTGGGCCAGCGTAACAGCAGAAGCGGATGAGATAGAGAGGAATGGGCATCTACCTTGCCCCTTTTCAGTATGGTTGACCAAAGCTCAGGAAGCTTTGTCGAATGATGGTATAGAGGCTGCGTTTATAGTCTTAATCGATATGAAAAAGGCTCTGTGTGGGTGCCCCGATAGTTTGGATATAAGGCATAGCGAAGAGTGGGCCGACGTTTCAGTCTATGAAGAGAAAGAAAAATGGGACCCACGACTGAACAGTCTCATGGGAATATTTACGACTATCTGAGAAATATTGAATCAAAACAACTGTCTATTTGCCGGAACAACAGAACCAATGATTATCGGACCCCACTACACCTTCGACCTACCCATGTCAGATGATCCTGGCTTAAGCGTTGTCGATGACATCGAGTTCAGCGTACCAGGCTCGTTGGTGTATGGGTTGGTGCCGCGCAGACACACAACCAGGCGGGTGCGCTTCAATCGCTTGAGCATGGAAGAGCGAAGGCAACTTCATGGCATCAGCATCGAAGCTCCAATGCACGGTGGGTGGTTGGTGCAAGAGCGGTTGAACGGATTGCCCTATGAACTGAACGGAGTCAACACCGATGTGCATCCGATGTTCTGGGAAGAGACTCCAGAGTTTCGAGACACGCTTGAGCGTGACGGACGCGCCATCATCAACAGGCTCATTCAACAGGGACTGGTGCATCCACACGTCGCTGAACTGGTGACACCCTACCAGGCGCGTGGGGTTGCGTGGTCCGAAAGCCGACCGTGGGTACTCAACGTATGGGCCTGCGGAAGCGGGAAAACACTGGGCACACTGCTGGGTGCGCTCACCTGCACTGGTCCCATCGTGGTCATCTGTCCCGCAAAGGCGAGGCAGGTGTGGTGGTCGCAGACGCAGGAGTACACAACGCTCAAGCCGTACCGACTGATACCGAAGAGCGATGTGCGGAAGAAAGACATCACGCTGGACCAGTATCTACAAGAAACTGAACGACCATTCATCATTGTGGGTGCGGAGTCACTGTCCGACCACAAGCACAAGATACGACAGCTTCGACCAGAGGTGCTCATCCTCGATGAGATACACATCCACGGTAGCAGTAAGCGGTGGAAGGCGATTCAGCAGGAGGACGGAAGCGTTTCGTTTGAGAAGCGCAAAACATCAGCGAGCGAGAATGCAGAATCCGCAGTGAGCCGGGAAACTCGTGCGGTGGCAATCATGGAGGTGAGTCGTACATCCAGTCTACGGTTGCGGATGGGATGTACGGCCACCCCCATCGATGATGGGAGACTCCGACGCCTCTGGTCTCCGCTTGACTTGCTGTCTCCTGGTGGATTCAGCCACAGCTATGGCAAGTATGCAGCCCGCTTCTGCGATGCACGCCCCGGCAAGTGGGGAGGACTCGACGACAAAGGCGCATCCAACGTCGATGAACTGAAGCAGCGTTGTGCGTTTCTGATGCACGAGGTCAGCTATAGCGAGAGCCATGCTGCGCTTCCATCCACACGAGTGCAGGTGATCTACCTGGATCGCACAGACTTGAACCGTGCCGACCGTTGGGATGACCAAGCCACCTTCACCCAAGCACTACGGGTAATGCAGAACGACGCGTCCAATCCGCTGGCACGCGAACGAATGGTGGAGGCTCGACTCGCTGAAGCATGTACCCGCAAACGTCGCTACGTCGTAGACGAGGTGTTGGAAGGGCTACGTGGTGGTGGAAAGGTTGTGGTGTTCACCGCTCGACGCAACGAAACAGAGGCATGGGGCCATGCCATCCGACGCGCACTGAGCCAAGGAGATGCCCAACTGTCCAAGCCCACCCCTGTCTGGGTCGGTCACGGTGGGGTCAGCGAAGCTGACCGTGTGCAGATGGTCGAGCAGTACAAGCTGTCTGATGGTCCCTGCGTGCTCATCGGTACAGGACAAGCCTTCGGTACCGCAGTCGATGGGATGCAGACAACCGACCTCGCCATCTTCGCAATGCTGCCATGGAAACCTGGTGACTTCGTGCAATGGAAGGGACGGTTCGACCGACTGGGTGGACGCGCCACCTTATTGAAAGTCATCGTAGCCACCGGCACCTATGACGAACGTGTCATTGAAATCCTTGTGGACAAGTTTGGTCCGATTCAACAGATGCTGGAAGCAGACGAGCTTCAAGGTTTGGGCACCAAACTGTTGGGCCTGGAAGACAGAGACTCCATTGTGGCATCCATCATTGACAAGCTGGGAGACTGACCATGAACCGCGTGTACACATTGGTAATACGATGCAGCGGTAGTGATGGGAAACCTTGTCGTCACGATGCAGTTCACACAATCGAATCAGACAAGCGAATCACAGTGGTCACCCCTGAAGGTTGGCATCATTTTCACCGGAGACCACGATGTCCTGAATGCACCATCGACCACCACAAGGCAATGAAATCAGAACGCACTCGTAAAGGACCTTACTGGGTATGCCCGGAGTGCTTCCACATCGGACTCACGCACAAAATGTCGCACAGAAGAAACATACGAAAGGGGGAACGGGCGCACCCTATATGCCAAGATTTATGGGAAAAGGGTAGAGGTCCAGATGCTTTTGTCGGACCATTTGCAGACAGTAAAGATGTTGAAGATGCACTTGCGGCTACCAGCGCCGAGTATCTTTGGCTGCGTCGACAAACAAGAAATGCATGGTCATCGTTGGATAAGGCGGAAGAGAAAAGAGCCATTGAAGACATCGATAAAAGACGCTGGGCAGCGTGCGCAGAAGCACTCGCACAGTTGAAGCTGGACGAAGAAGCAAAGGAAGCATCCCAATGACAGAACAAATCCTCATCGACGCAGGACGAAGCCTTCGTGGTTGGAGCCGCATCGGACAGTACCTCAAGTGTCCGCAGTTGTTTGCGTACACCAACCGCATCGGTCTATCCCTGATACCCACAGGTGCATTGCAGCGTGGTTCGTTGGGTCATGTGATTCAAGCACACCAGCACGCCATCTGGGGATGCCAGCAAGGAGGCGTCTGGGTGGACGATGTGTGGCACGAGGATGCCTCCGTCTTCCTTTCACCGGAGGAGGCAGGCGCAACGTGGTGCTCACAGAACCGGGAGAGAGAACAATACCTGGAGCCGATGATTCAAGTGTTCCGTCGTTACATGGCGAAGCACCCAGAGCCACCAGGACGCATCCTTGCTGTGGAGTACCCCATCACTGCTGTGCTTGGTCGCAGCAGAGGGACGTGGGGCTTGTGGGTGGTAGACCCTACAGAGGTACCACGTTGCACACGCTCAACCACACAGACGCTGCGTGGGTTCCACGGCAACGTCATCACACCCACACCACTCAACAGTCCCGGTCACCTTGACCATGGCAAGCCCATCATGATGACGCGCCGACTCGACATGGCGATACAGGACAGAGCCAAGCGTGTGTGGATCTGGGACCACAAGCACCAGGCGATGGTGCAGCCCAACAAGTCGGTCGGGGCATACGCGATTGACGGTGGCTTCGCTGCATTTCGAATCATGGGCAAGCAGGTGTGGCCCGACGAGTTCGCTGGTCTCACCCTCAACCTGATTCAGACTCGCGACCCTTGGAGGGTTGCACGCCCCACGGTTCCACCCACTCCACATCGTGACGGTCACTTCGCGGAGATTCTTTGGCGAGCTGAACATGGGTTGGCACAACTCGACATGGAAACCACGCATTGGAAATGGCCCAAGGCTATGCATGAGACAACGTGCTATGGGCGCTACGGTGCCTGTCCTGCGACAAAACTCTGCTCCTTCGGCGAGTCTGCTGTCGAAGATGAAATGTTAAATCATGAAATTTGATTGACCGATACACCCCGAACTGACTACACTCTTTCTTGCTGACGAACTGACTGACAACAAAACCTGGAGAATACAATGCCTGACAATGGTACGGCTCTGCCGACCGTGATGATCACGGTGTATGGCAAACCCAAGAAGAAGAAAACAAGTGATGCGCTCGCTGCCTTTCCGACTGCCTTGTGCATCGGTGTGCCCAGTGCGCTTGCACTCGTCGCGGAGAACGAACTGGGATTCACCCCCAGCATCCATCCGCAACCACCACAAACTCTTCCTGAGCTTGTGCAGTTGCTGGAATACCTGAGCGAATCAGATATGGCAGCGCAGTATGGCGCAGTGCTCATCGATGATGCATCGCACATCTGCCAACGCTCTATGCTGGATTGGCAAGAGAATGCGCCCACAGGACGCAGCGGTCGCAAGGACCGGTTCTACCCTTACCAAGAGCTGAACAAGCATCTGCTGAAGCTCGCAGGCATGTCCAGGCACCTCGGTGTGCATATGGTCATGACCTTCCACGAGCGCACCCCAGGCTCCAACGCCGATGGGTTCCACTGTCCTGGTGGACCGGATGTGCCATCGCGCAACCAGACACAGACCATTCCATCGTGGTGTGACGTGAACGTCCGCGCAATGATAGACTCGCGCTACCCGGACCCGTGGTTCCCCTCCACCTATTTCTGTGACCCAACCGACTCGGATTGGATTACGGGAGACCGAACCGGCGTGTGCGACAAGATGACACCTGGGAATCTCCGAGAGATTCTGCGGGCGTCTCGCTCAAACTACAGGCTCGACCGAATCGCTGGTCTTGAATGGCAAGACGATGTCGCTGAAGCAGTTGCACAGGCAATCGTAGGCGGGGTTGATCCTCGTGAAGCAGTTACCGCTGTGTCACGCCAAAACATTTTTCCTGAGAAAACTTCACCTCTTCACTTGCGCTGGGCTTGCCAGGATGGTATAGCAAGAGGAGTCTTGCGACTACGAAGTCAGAAGGACCTTTTCACGTTTTCATCCGACGAAATCAAATCGGATGTCCCGGCAGCAGGAGTTACCCTGCCGCCACCCCCACCATCAAACTAAATCAAACCTGGAGTAACGACGATTATGTCTACTTTTTTTATCCCTGGAGATGCAATCGCATCTGTCTCAGTCGGCGGAACAGCACCCGAAACCGGCTTCTTCTCTGCCCGCATCGAGAGTGTCGAAGCACACCCTTCCCGCACGCACTCTCGAAAAATCAAAGTCGCCTTCGACAACGGTTTTTCAATCCACGATTGGCTCACCACTCCCTACGATGCGCAAGGCAAGTTGCTTGCTCAATACAATGACAATGGTGAGTTGAGCAAACGCGGTCGCGGATGCCTCGCACAAATCAAGAAGGTCTTCTTGTCTGCTGGCTACGAAAACGCGCAGATGGCAGCACAAGGTGTGACTGATGATTGGCTCATCGGAAAGACCGTTCATCTTGAATGGCACTCAGCCAAAGACCTTGGCGCACAATACGGCGAGATTGCGGGCTACATCACGCCCAAGCAGTTCGAGTCGAACAAGGCAAACGACAAGGTGCCTGCGATTGCTGCTTCAACTGAAGCCAGCAACGTCGTGACGACCGCACCATCCAATGGTGTGACCGCTGCACCTGCGCCCAGCGCGGGGATGAAGCTTCCTCCTCCCCCTTCCGCACAAAACATCGTCAATTAATTTGAGGGTGGCGGGGTGGCTACGGTTTTCGGATGTCGTAGTCACCCCTTTTTATCGGAGAAATCATGGCAACCTATTCCAAAGTCAAACTGAGCGGCTCCACTGATGGACGACCCATCGCTGTTGCAGCGATAGCAACCCCAGGTACAACCCTCCACACGGGCAGTGGCACAGCCACGACCTACGAGGAGATTTGGTTGTGGGCGAGCAACACGGCGAGAAACATCGACCAAACGCTGGTGCTCGAATGGGGTGGCACATCCGCAAGCGATCAGATGAGACTCGTCATCAAACCAAATGAGACTGTGCTGGTTGCGCCCGGCTGGTTGCTGAAAGGCAACGCTGGCACCGCTCTCATTATCAAGGCCTACACGACAACGGCCAGCAAACTAAACATTACCGGGTACGTCAACTCCATCGCAGCATGACGTATCGACCCAAAGACCATGGTGCGCTTTGTGATGAATGTCCCTTGGGACCCAAAGGCGCATTGCGGGATGACCTCCCGTATCGCCCAGTCGGTCCAGAGCTACACGAGAACGCGACCATCCTTGCAGTTGCGGAGTCGCCTGGACCCGATGAGGAACAGCATGGCCGACCCCTCGTAGGGCGCAGCGGTGGAGAATGGAACGCTGGGCTGTCGTCTATTGGACGGACGCGCCCCGAAGTGGACCTCGCCAATGTCATCTGTTGTCGCCCACCTGGACAAGCCAGTGGTGCCTGGACGCGCATGACACGGAAGCTCGACGGCATCAACAAGAAGCGGACACGCGAAGGCGAGGAGCCATTGAGTCACCCTGCTACCTGTTGCCGCCCACGATTGCTCTCTGACGCAGCGCAATACGACAACATCATCACGTTGGGTAAGACTGCAACCGCTGCACTCACCAGCACCCATGGAAGCATCCTCTCTTCGCGGGGTGGACCGATGCGTGTCACCAGCGAGTGGACAGTCACACAGGACGAGTCCGAATGCGCAAGACGCCTGATGCCCATGATGCACCCTGCGTTCATTCTTCGTGCGCCAAGCTGGAGACATGTGTTCCAGTCGGACCTCGGCAAAGCGTTTCGGTGGTTCACCGATACCCTACGTTGGATTGAACCCACTGTATTGTGGCGACCAGACGCAGAGGCACTGCGGGATTGGCTGAGCCAAGCTGCACCCTTCTATGTGTACGACGTGGAGACCGATGGCATCGAGCCGATGTCGTGCGCAATGCGCTGCATCTCCATTGCAACCCCAGACATACGGGCAGATGGAAAGCCTGCACGCCCCGCAGACAAGGTGGTTGTACCCGCACGAGCAGTTGCAATCAGCTTCCTTTCGACGGATGGGACGACGCGTTTCCTTCCACTGCATGAAGAGATACAAATCAACCAGGTGTTGAAAGAGTTCTTCATCGACCCAGGCAAGATGAAAGTGGGTCACAACGCAGGCAGCTACGACCGCATGGTCATCGAGAACCACTTCGATGTCACCCCCGCACCACTGGTGGACACACTCTTCGGAGCACGCTTCCGAGCGCCCGACCTCCCGAAAGGATTGAAGACCGTTGGGTCTGTCATCTGTGATGTCGAGCGATGGGAGACCACCGAGAAGGGAACGAAGATATCCACAGGTAGCCAAGACGACGATGAGCTGCTGCGCTACTGCATCATCGACACCGTGGTCAATGCGCGTATCACGCCTCCACTCATTGATGCATCCGTGCAACAAGGTGCGTTTCGCATCCTGCCCGACTGGGCGAAGCCCGTATCTTGGCCCACTACGAAGTCGTTCAACCTGTACGATGTAGACCATGCGACCCAAGACATGTGTGTGGGCCTGCACAAGAACGGCGTATGGATAGACCAGGAAGCTCGGTGGGCATTGGAAGTGGAGTTCACCGCATCGGTGAAGCGTCGAGAGAAGCGGCTCAAGAAGTTGGCTGCGGATGATGGTGTCAACTTAAGCGTCAAGGCGGCGAGTCACGACGACGATGCGGATGCCGCTGACATCAACCCCGGCAGCTACGACCAGATTCGATACCTGCTGTACAGCAAGTGGAACCTGGGCATCCCGCCGCACATGGATGCGCGTGACTTCTATACGGAGTCGGGGCTACCCGGCAGCGGAGACGTGGTGTTGCGGGGTCACCTGGCATCGGGTCTGCTCAATCCATTGCAGGAGGAGTTCATTAGGGAGCTTCGTCTGTACCGACGAGAGAAGAACAAGATTCTCGGTACCGTGCTCTCACGGATGCAGCCGCCCAGCCAACACAAGAAAGGTCTCGTGTGGCCCGATGGCAGGGTGCGTAGCAACTGGAACGCGCATGTCACCAGCGTAGGAAGGCTCAGTAGCTCGGGACCCAACCTTCAGAACATCGGCAATCGTAAAGGACAGGGGCGACTCAAGACCATCTTCGCTGCACCCACTGGGCGGATGTTGATTGGGGCTGACCTTGACCAAGCGCATCTTCGCATCATCGCAAACTACTGGAAGATTCCAATGCTCCTTGAAGCATTCGTTGAAGGTAAGGATCCTCACAACACATTGGCCCATGCGACCTTCGGGAAAGCGTTCGAAGACGCAACAGGCTGGGGAGTGGAAGGGTTTGATCTATCACGTAAGCCTACGGGTGGACGTGCCAAGAGTATGCGAGATGTAGCGAAGACACTACGATACGCAAGCATCTATGGTGCCAACCCCACAACAGTATGGCAGGTCATCACGTCCACAGAGACGGACGACGCGGAGCTTCCCTATCTGAAGATGAGCATCCGCGAAGTGCGGCATATGCATCAGACATGGTTGGAGACGGAACCCGAATGGGCAGAACAGTGGAAGCGAATGATGAAGCTGTACGAGCAGCGGGGGCACATTGACGAGCCAGTGTTTGGACGACGCAGCGGTTCCCTCTCCGATGGGAAGCTGAACGAGGTGGTGAACTATCCCATCCTCGCCGCTGAATCCTCTCTCATGCGCGTGGCTGAGCACCGTGTGATGGAAGCGTTTCCATTCGGATTCGCCGGTCCCGGCACTGGGATGATTCATCAATGTCACGACTCCATCACGGTGGAAGTACCAGAAGCGATGGCAGAGAAAGCCGCAAAGACTTTGGAAGAGTGCATGACGATCAACCCCCCAAACTGGAACATCCCTGTCACCGCTGAAGGTGACTACGGGCGAACCTTGAAGGACGTGTAATGTCAATAATCCCAACATCGGCAGACCAAATCACGCTTTCATCAGAACAACAATCAGCACTTGATCAAGTGCGTACTGAGCTACTTCAAAGTGATGAAGCGGTATTGGTTGGACCTGCGGGTACAGGTAAGACCACGATTATGCGCGAGTTTATTCGTCAATGGCCAGGTCGGTTCAAGCTCATGGCACCTACAGGAAAGGCTGCGCTTCGACTCAGCGAACTAACCGGACACGACACGACTACGATTCATGGCGCACTGTACAAGGAAGTCGAAGAGTTGGAAGAGACACTTCCAAACGGTGAGAAGGTGACACACCTTATCTTCGGCAAGGCAAAACCACCTGTAGCCGCAGGTGAGCTGGCTATTGTGGATGAAGCCTCGATGGTAGGTTCCGACCTATACACAACCTTCATGGAGCAGCTTCATGAAGGCGAAGGTAGTGTGCTGTGGGTTGGTGACAAAGCACAGCTTCAACCTGTGAAAGATACTTGGGGACCGAACCTGGACCAACCCACTGCTGAGTTGACCCAGATTCATCGGCAAGCGTTGGATTCACCTGTCTTGAAACTTGCGACGTTGACGCGTCAGGGTCAGTCTCATCTGTTTGATACATGGGGAGATGAGGTGTCCTACGTGGAGAACCGACCCATCCAAGAGGCAATGCGCTGGGCGCTGGGCGGTCACGACAGAGTCATCCTCACCTGGACGAACAAGGTGCGTCACATCGCCAATCGCGTAGCTCGCGACATTCGGGGGTTCACCGGGAACAGTTTGGTTGCCGGAGACTACATCTTGATCCGTAAGAACAATAAGACAATCGGTGTTGTGAACGGAGAAGTTCGTAAAGTCGCAAGAGTGGAAAAAGCGTATAGGATGAGGCATACACTTCTTGAACCGCTGTTCGTTGAGACTACTTGTGGAAACAGTTTCTTTGTGGATGGGCAGTGCTTAGGCCCGCAAACATCCAGTGAAACTGCGGCAACTCATCGAAGACTCGCGAAGGCAAAATCGACTGATGCTAACCTCGTTGCCAAAGCAGAGTATGGATACTGCCTGACGACCCATGCAGCACAAGGGAGTCAATGGCGTGATGTTCGATTCTTGGTTTGCAAAAGTCTGCGGCGGAGCAGAGATGGAGCAGACAAGCAACGCCTCCTCTATACAGCCATCACACGCGCCAGCGAACAATTCATCTACCACATTCTGTAGGAGCAACCCATGGCTGAAGCACGCTACTTTCTTGCGCATAGACGGCAGGACGATGACCAAGACATCGATGATTGGACTGCTGCGCTGATGCAACGGTTGTCGGTGACGGGGTGGACCACACGGGTGGTGCCTGGTCGCGACGACTTTAAGAAGCGTGCTGCGGCTGTGGGTGGCTGGAAGTCATGGGTTCGCGATGTCGCATGCGGATGCAACTTCCGTGGTGACCCAATGTTCCATGGTGTTGTTGTACCGATGGATGCAGAGTCCGACCACCCCACCGTGGGCAAAGCGACAGCGGAACTGATTCGCGGTTTCATCTCCGAAGGGAAGTATGTGTACGCATGGTGCCCTCGGACTGATGGGCTACGCAGTGTCCTCAACCTTGTGGACACCGGGCGCGACGATTGGAAGGGGTGGTCTATTTTGGAGTTTACAAATCCCTGACATTTAGGGAGAGACACGTTGGTATAAAGTGACTATGATACCTACACGAACAAGGAGAGTGCCATGTCTGAAGCTTACGTCACGCAAGTGACATCCAATATCAAAAGCCCTACCGGAGACTTGTGGTCGATTGATCTGAATCAACGCACGTTGCTCTACGGTGGGAACACCAGCCACAAGTCTGCGGTCATCAACGCTGTTGAACTCGCTGTCAGCGGAGCCGCTGATGACATCGTGGGTCGGAGCGAAGTGCGGGATGCTGCACTGTTGATGACCCTGACACCAAGCGACAAGCTATCGTCTGTCGTTACCTGGGACGATGGGAAGACCACATCGGGCTACAGCATCGAACGTGGTAAGACTGTTGGGAAACCAAACCACATCATCGGTGAAGAAGCTGTGCTTCCTCTGCGCTCTGTCAGAGAAGCTCTACGCGCCGGAACCGCGAAGGCACGCAAAGCTTTTCTTGGATGGGTTTCATCTGATGTCACTGCCGAAGACGTGCTTGCTCACATCCCGACGACAGCGCACACTCGATACATCGACATCGCAGAGAAGCAGTCGAAAAACCCAGTCACTGCATTGCTCGCTGTCAGCGACTACGCCGCAAAGCAACAACGGTCCTGCGCAAAAGAAGCGAAGGGTGCCGAAGCCATTATCGAAAGCATGAGCGAGCAGCTACCTGCACGCCCAACTGATGCTGAGATGACGCAACTGCGAGAAGCTTTCGCCGATGCAGAACGTATCTATGAGGATGCGCTACGCACGAGTTCTCAGCCTGTGGTTGATGTTGATGCGGCTCTCACCAAGATTGAATGGTTGGACCGTCAAATCCTTAACGACGAAGCACGTCTCGAAGAAGCGTCTACTGCGCTGGATTCAGACCAATCACGTATGAACGCGTTGGCACTCAGCATCATCGAACTCGCCATCGAAAGTGACCTCAGTACATGTCCCACATGCTCATCGCCTGTTGGCTACGAGCATCTTGAAACATGTCGAGGCTTCTACGTGGAGCAGGTTGCAACATCCCAAGTGTCGAACAAAAAGCAACAAGATGTCGTGAACGCACTGCGGGTAGCGTTGCAAGAGCATCAATCAGAGAAGGCAACGCTTGAGGCGACGTTGGAATCTACCAACGCCCAAGCACCCACCTCTTCGGTAATCTCTGAAGAAGATGCACGGGCACGCCTGTATGCAGCACGAGAGGCATTGGAACGAACAACCAATGCAGTGTCGCGCTGGGGCGACATGTCGAATGCTCGCGACAAAGCGGCAGCAATGAACGAAGATGCGGCATCTTACAAGTCGTTGGCATCTGCGTGTGCAACAGCGATTGTTGCATTGTTGCAGCAGCAGTCAGAAGCGTTTGCGAAGAGGGTACAGAAGTTCCTACCCAAGAACTGGGTGTTCAAGGTGGTGCTTCAAGATGGTACCCGCTCCGTCTTTCGGATGGGGTTGCTGCGTGGTGACAAGCTACACTGCGCTCTCAGTGGCGCTGAGTGGGCTACTGTGACCACCGCAATCGCGATGGCTACGGTCGGTGACAAAGCTGCAATCCTCATCCCTGAAGACCGTGCATGGGATTCCAAGACGCTGAAGAGCGTGCTGCAAGCCTTCAGTAACTTCGATGGTCAAGTCATCCTCGCGAGCACAACCAAACCAGCCGGTCGCCTCCCCAAGGGATGGGACATCGTTGATATGGATGCATGGCTCAAGGATATCGAAGGCACAAACGGGCTTGCGGTTGCTCAAGAGGAACCGGAAGAAGAGGAAGAGCAAGCACCTACGCTGACGCTTCCTCCTGCACCGACAAAGGAAAAAGCACAGAATACATTCTCAGCTAGAAGCGTTCGAATGCTGAAGGGTCTCGGGTTCACCTCGGATCAGTTGGGCACGATGTCTTCTGGTACAGCAGCGGAACTGGTCAAAGCCGGATTGATTGCCTCGCAAGTGACAATCAATCAGGATGGCAGTTGGTCTGCACGAGTCAGTAGCTGACGAATACCAAGTGTTTGTCGTTGAACTCGAAGGTACCTTCGGTTGTATCAACGGCGACACTGTACCCCTTGTAGTTGCTACCAAGGACTGCTGACAACCTCTTGAGAGCGGCTGCTTTGTGGTCATCATCTACGAAGCTAAGCTCAACAGGACCGGATGTACACATGACTTTCAGTGTTGGTTTTGCCGCTGGGGCTTTTACTGGCTCCACCTTCGCAGGTGCTTTTGCTACCTTTTTTGCGGGGGTAGGCTTCGCAGGTGCCTTTGCTTTGACCGTTGATTTTTTTGCTGCTGCCATGACTCACATCTCCTGATTGAGGGTACTTGAGAGGATAACATATTGATGTCTTGACCGACGAATGGGCTGTCCGTTACAGTGACGAGACTGACCTTGCTGACGAACTACTGTAGACCTGGAGGGATTGGTGAAATGACCGATGCTAATATTGTTGTGGCTGAACCAACCCATAACGAAACCGAAGAAGCCCACGACAACGACGCAGCGATACAACCGCTTCAAGAGCTGATTGCAGTTCTCCAAGAAGGAGACCGAAGCGCATCTGCCGCCGCTTGGGTGCGTATGCAGAACCCCGACATCCTTGAAGCGTTGGCAACCGCATGGAACGAAGACAGTGATCGCATCAACAGCTTCATCGCTACGATTGAAACGATCCCACGCAACATTGTGCGTGCTCGCAACCTACGGTCTGCCGTTCGTCGGTTGGCCGAAGAGCAACAACGCCGTCAGGTAGCCAGCCAAATCGATATTCTGGAAGACCAACTCAACCAGTTGATGTCTGTTGCAGCGAGCTTGGGCCATGCAGCCCCTCCCGCTACGTTGGCAGACCCGACCCTTCTCGCCCAACTACGTGTCCCCAGAGGATACCAAATCGATGCGTCGGGTGTGTATCGCCTCAGTGCAAGCGTTGATGGAGAGATGACACGTCACAAGGTTGCGTCTGCTCCCATCTTCTTGGTGGCTCGAACATCCGACATCACAACCGGTGAAGCCAAACGGCAAGTGGTATGGCGCGGTGCAGGTGGTTGGTGCAGTCGTGTCGTTGACCGGCGCGTCATCCTCGACACGCGTAGAGTGCTCGACCTCGCAGACTTGGAAGCACCCGTCAGCAGCCCGCTTGCGCTTCCACTCATCAGCTTCTTTTCCGACTACGAAGCAGAGAACGCGCATCGGCTACCCTCGATTCGGACCTCCTCCCACATGGGTTGGATTACGGGCGACAGCTTTCTGCTTCCCGATGTCCACTATGCAGCCGACGACAACGCCGGTCGGTTCTCGTTGACCCCGCCCGCAGGGTTGGAGTCACAGATGAAGGGTTGGGTAACCCACGGTACATGGGATGGATGGATTGAAACTGCTGCTGCTGGAGTGGACTACCCCTACATGATGGTCGCTATCTATGCGTCTGCGGCAGCACCGTTGTTGCACATCTTAAATGTGCCTGGGTTCGTTGTTGATTTCTCGGGTGAGACCAGCGGCGGAAAGACCACAGCGTTGCGATTGGCGGCGAGTGTTTGGGGTCGCCCCGGTGACTCGTTCCCCACAGCGATGTTTAGCTGGGATGCGACGAAGGTTTGGATTGAGCGAATGGCTGGGTTCATTCACTCTCTTCCGCTCATCCTCGATGAAACCAAACGGGCAAAGCACCCTCGGGTTGTACGCGATGTCATCTATGACTTCTGCCAAGGGCAGGGTCGTGGTCGCGGCAGCATCGAAGGAACACGCCACATGTCAACTTGGTGCAGCATCCTCCTGTCTTCGGGAGAGGGCGCAGCCACTTCGTTCTCTGAGGACGCGGGTACGAGAGCACGGGTGCTGTCGTTGACAGGGAAACCGTTGGGACACGACACACTCAAGGGAGGCCAGGTCAGCGATCAGCTACAGCGAGGGGTTGCTGCCAACTATGGGTGGCTGGGTCGCGCAGTGATTCGATACCTGATGGCGAACCACAGCCGCTGGGATGAAATCCGTACAGCGTACCAAGCAGCGAAAGCACGCTATGTAGGCGCAGCGCAGACCGCTGTTGCTCGACGACACGCTGCACACCTCGCCGTTCTTGAGGTTGCAGCCAACATCGTGCATCAGTTGGGTGTTCCAGAGCCTACGTCCGATCCCTTTGCGGTTCTCTTTGAAGCCCAGATACAAGCCGCATTGGATGCGGATAGACCCCTTGCTGCTCTTGAGGACGTGGTCACCTGGTGCGCCATGCATCAGACATCCTTCTGGGGTCGTCACGAAGAACTCAGCGATGGTAGCCCTCGCATCCCCGCAAGAGGTTGGTTGGGCACATGGAGCGCATGGGACAGTTGGGAGTACATCGCCATCTCAACGGTGGCACTAAAGCGTGTGCTCACTGACTTGGGGCACCGTCCCGATGAGATTTTGCATCGTTGGCGCGAACGGGAATGGATGCTGCTCGGTGGTAAAGATCGAACCACCACGACAAAAGCGGTACGAATCAACAAAGCACCGACCCGTTGCTACTGTCTGAAGCGGAGTGCCGTGAACATCGCAATGGACGATGACTAACCAAACTGTGTTGACAACCCGGTACACCGCAGCTACCCTATATAGTAGCAAAGGAGTATCTATGGACGCGACATCTACGAGCAGTGGGTTCATTCATCTTGTCAGGCATCACCGCAGATCACGAGGCTGGAGCATCGCGGAGCTTGCACGACGCTCAGCCCTTACACAGCCAGAGGTAAGTCGTTTGGAGAGTGGTAAGCGCACCCCGACGCTACGTCACGTTCAGGGGCTTGCTGAAGCCTTCTCTGCGACTACACCAAAGAGCGACGATGAACCCCAAGGATATGAGGGATGGGTAGCTACGTTGGTTGATCTGGGAGAGGAGTCGCGACGATCCGCGAGAACACCAAGAGCTGTGATAACTCAATCGTAGACAATCTTCGCAGTGACGCTGCTGGACGGTGCCGCTGTTCCAGCGGTCCCGGCGCTATTCAAACAAGCTATGGAAATCGCTGTGCCCAACGCAACCCCTTGATCGAAGTGGTACGTGACTTTCTTTGACGCAGGGGCTTTCAGGATCATATAAGGATCGTCTGTGCCGACCGTCACGGATGCTGCGGCAAGATTATAAAACTTCAAGAAACTGTTCACACTGTTTGCGGTGTTATCAATTTCAACAGCGTAGATTGTTGATGAACTGGTTGCGACTGCAACTGCTGTGCCACCCACAGCGGTTACCGTTGAAAAGTTTGCACCCAGTCTTCCAGGGAGTACGGTTTTTGAAATGGCCATGCTGAATCCTTAATCAATAACAGTTGCGACTACGACAAGAGCACCACCACTAAGTACCGACCCAGCCGTGGTGCCCGCACCCTGACTTGCAGCCCATGTCACACAATTTGTCATAGTGATACCCTCGACAATGGTAACCACTTGGCGTTGCCCAGCCGCAACAGGAATCGCAATGTCGGGAGCAGTGGT
>Ga0080013_1002910_pt1 | contig 19078 bp, 7 predicted proteins | sample ETNvirenome_6_85_FD_69236 | JGI IMG/M metagenome (GOLD analysis project Ga0080013, IMG submission 69236) | Marine viral communities from the Pacific Ocean - ETNP_6_85 (SPADES assembly) (version 2) | ecosystem: Environmental > Aquatic > Marine > Oceanic | place: Pacific Ocean | collected 2013-06-19 | reverse complement strand
GTGCAAGATATGTGTGGGGAGGATGTAAGTTTCTGTCTTGATGCTATTGAGGAAGGAATGGAGATTTGGTGTGACCCACGTATTAGGGTAGGACATGAGAAGACAAGAGTAATATAATTAAACCTAACCCCAAAGGGGACCCCAAGAGGATAGAAAATGATCATAGCATCATGGTTAAGTTTAGGAGTAGTACTAGCAATTATTTTTCTAGTATTCTACATGAGACATTACAATCCACACACATAAAGGAGTATTATGGCAATTAGTTGGAGCAATAGTAGTGATAGTTTTATTGAGAGTAAGCCGAAGAAGACTCGGCAAGGGAATGGGAAGCATACTAAATGTGCCGCGAGTTCTCGCAATGAAAAGAAAAAGCGCTATAGAGGGCAAGGAAAATAAAAACGGACCCTCTCGGGGGTCTTTTTTTATGCCTAGATAGTAAAAAAGAGGTAAAAATGGAAAATAACGATAAGAAAATGTTACGTGAAATTTCAAATGACACGTTAACTCCAAAAAAACATGATTTTAAGGTAGAAAATGACCTTTATGAGCGAAATGATGAAGAATTAGGGTATGATGATTGGAGTGATAGTGCCGATGGTGTACCCCTAACAGAATTTTAATTAATGATCCTTAATAAATAACTAAAATTTGTAATTTTCTTTATTTGCAATGCCTATAGAAAGGATTAGTCGGGGATTTAAAGATATTAGTATGACATTTCAGTCTAATCCACTGAATAATGACCTTATTGCACTTAAAAATGCAAATGCAATTGCCCGATCCGTAAGAAATATTGTAATGACCATACCTGGAGAGAGATTTTTTCAACCTTCTTTCGGATCTGGTGTTAATAGGGTACTTTTTAACAATATGGATGAAATTTCTGCTTCTATTCTTGAAGATGAGATCAGAAATTCTATTAGAAATTATGAACCAAGGGTTAGATTACGTTCAATACTAGTATCTCCCAATTTTGATAATAATACTTTTGATACTGTCATTACATATGATATTATCGGAGCAGATATTCCGCCACAACAATTACAATTCGCTTTGCAATCAGCCAGATAAAAAATGCCATTAGCAAACTTCACTAATCTGGATTTTGACCAGGTTAAAACCACACTTACAGATTATATACAATCAAACTCCAATTTTACGGATTATGATTTTCAAGGATCTAATCTTTCAACTATAATTGATCTTTTAGCATATAATACTTACATTACTTCATATAATGCTAATATGGTTACTAATGAAGTATTCATTGATAGTGCTACTTTAAGAGAAAATATAATATCATTAGCAAGAAATATAGGATATGTCCCTCGTTCAAAGAAAGCAGCAAGAGCTGTTATTAGTTTTACAGTAAATACAACAAATATTATCCCCACTCCGGCAACATTAACCCTTAAAGCAGGTCCTGTAGCAGGAACAAGTGGATCATTTGGCAATTCATCTTACATTTTTTCAATTTTAGAAGATATTAGCGTACCTGTAAGGGATGGTGTTGCAGAATTTAACAATATTACAATATATGAAGGTACTTTATTGACATCAAACTTTACATTTAACTCAAGAGATGTAAATCAAAAATTTATTTTACCAAATGCAGGAATTGATACTGATTTAATCTCAGTAAAAGTAAAAACTAACGAATCTTCCACTGCAGCTGCTTCATATAAACTCCAAGATAGTCTTTTTGATATTAATTCCTCTTCAAATGTATATTATATACAAGAAGTTGAAGATGAAAGATATCAAATTTTCTTTGGAGATGGAATTTTTGGAAAATCTCTCAAAGATGGCAATTTTATCCCAATAAACTACATTATTACAAATGGTGACAGTGCAAATGGAGTAAATTCCTTTACATTTAGTGGAAGACTTACATATATTAGAAATGCAGAAACTTATACAGTAACTTCTGGCATTTCTTTAATAACAACAGAATTGAGTTCTTCTGGTGGAGAAGTTATTGAGTCAACTGATTCAATTAAAAAGTTTGCTCCAAGAATATATGCTTCTCAAAATAGATGTTTAACTGCAAATGACTACGAAACACTAATTCCATCAAGAATTTACCCTGAAACTGAATCTATTTCTGTATTTGGAGGAGAAGAAGTAATTCCTCCACAATATGGTAAAGTTTTTATTAGTATTAAACCCAAATCAGGAGATTTTATACCCAATCTTATTAAAGAAAATATTAAATTAAAGTTAAAAAAATATGCTGTAGCGGGTATTGTACCAGAAATCCTTGATTTAAAGTATCTTTTCCTTGAAATTGATTCAAAAGTTTATTATAACTCCAATTTAGCACCAAGTGCTGAATATATTTCAAGTATTATTCAAAATAATGCAAATAAATATGCAGAATCTAGTGAAATGAACAAATATGGTGCAAGATTTAAGTATAGTAAATTTCTAAAAATTATTGATGATAGTCAAGATGCAGTAACTTCAAATATTACAACAGTTAATATGAGAAGAGATTTGAGAGTTCAAATAAATACCTGGGCAGAATATACTATTGGATTTGGTAATGCATTTCATATTAGATCTATGAATGGATATAATATAAAATCTTCTGCATTTAGAGTAAATGGAATTGCAAATGCTGATGTTTACATATCAGATATTCCGAATGTAAATAGAATTACCGGATCTCTTTTCTTATTTACTATTCCTGCTATAAATTCAGCAACTCCAACAATTGTTAAAAGAAATGTAGGGAATATTAATTATGTAAGTGGAATTATAACTTTAAATCCTATCAATATACAATCTGGAATGATGAAAGATGGACAAACAACCATTGAAATTGGAGTAATTCCATCTTCAAACGATGTAATTGGATTACAGGATTTATATTTGCAACTAGATATTAGTAGTAGTACTTTTGAAATGGTTGTTGATGAAATTGCTTCTGGATTAGATCCTTCAGCATCTAATTATCTTGTATCATCAAGTTATTCTAATGGTGCTTTAGTTCGTTCTGGCGGCCGCACTCAGTAATTGTAATTATTACCTCCTATTAAGATTGTAAATTTATAAAAAATGTCAAAAAAAAGAGTTCAATTTAGTAACATTGTTCAAAATCAGCTTCCTGAATTTGTAAGAACTGATTATCCTTTGATATCGGAATTTTTAAAGCAATATTATATTGGTCAGGAGTATGTAAGTGGTCCTCTGGATTTAATTCAGAATATTGATCAATATACTAAAGTTGATGAATTCACCAATCTTAATGAAAAAGTAGGATTGAGTACGTATATTACATCTTATGATAGTGTAATACCCGTTGATATGACAAATTTTCCAACAGGAACTGATGGATTTCCTGCTTCTTATGGATTACTAAAAATTAATGATGAAATAATTACATATACTGGACTTGCAAAAACAGCATTTACGGGATGTATTAGAGGATTTTCTGGCATTACTTCATATACAGCAGAATCAGACCCTGAAACACTTGTTTTTGAATCAACAAATGCTGGAGTTCATACTACAGGGTCTACTATAACCAATTTAAGTTGTCTTTTTCTTAAAGAATTTTTATTAAAAACAAAACATCAAATTTTACCTGGTTTAGAAGATAGAGAGTTATCAAAAAATATAGACAAAAATCTTTTTATAAAGCAATCTAAAGACTTTTATACCAGTAAAGGTACTGATAGATCTTTTGAAATTTTATTTAAAGCATTATATGAAGAAGATGTAAAAATTATAAGACCAAGAGATTTTCTTTTTACCCCATCTAATGCTAATTATATCATTACTAATGATATGGTAGTTGAATCTATTGATGGGGATCCAGAAGATCTTGTAGAAGCAACTTTATATCAAGATGAATATAAGTATGATAGTACTATTGATAATGCATATGCTCCTATTTCAAGGATAGAGAAAATTGTTGCTGTTGGAGGAGCACAAACTTATTATAAATTAGGATGGGATGCAGGATATAATAAAGATGTTAGAGTAGATGGTTCATTATATGGTAATTTTTCTATTCACCCTAAGACTAAATTAGTTGAGCAAATATCAATTGGAGATAGTACTTTTAATGTAGATTCTACTGTTGGATTTGGATCTACTGGAGAACTTTCTGTTACATATTCGGATTTACAAAAAGGTGTAGTTTCTTATACATCAAAATCTTTGACACAATTTTATGGATGTGATAATGTAGTTGGAATAATTTCAGATAAATCATCTATTGGAATTAATACTTATGCATGGGGTTATTCTTCTAAGGATCAAACTAAAAAGATTAAAGTAAGAATTAATTCTGTATTAAGTGATATTGAATATCCAGATAATACAACTTATTATGGAGAACATGATGTAGCAAAAATTAAAACTTTAGGAATTGGTGATACTAGTTTTAAATCAAAAAATTGGTTTTATAATATTTCTCCCATTTATAATGTTAAAAATATTGAATTACTTGATAGTTTAGATAATACCTATAAAATAACTTTATATAGTGACCATATATTTAAAAAAGGAGATTTTGGTCAAATTACTGGATCTGACCTCATTGATAAAAGAACTAAAATTATTAATATTATTACTGAAAAATCTTTTGCTATTAGAGGACAAGGATTTATTTCATTAACAGATAATTATACTATTAAAAAGAGTATCTCAAAGGTAGAGTCGAATTCTTTTCCAAATGCTAATAGATATGCAACAAATGTTCAAAATGTTTATAAAGAAAAATATACTAATAATTTCTTAATTGCATCTTCTTCTATTCCTTCATATAATTCACAACCACTTGATACTTCTGATAGGAGTATTACATTTTCGGGAGTATATAAGGGTGATGAATTTGATATAGGAGCACATACATTCTATACTGGAGATGCAGTTTATTATATTCCCCAAAAAATACAAGAAGACTATTACTCTTATGGTCAAATAAGAACCAGAACAGTAGTCAAGTCTTCTTTATTCAACACTGATCTTGGTAATTTATTAGAAGGAGAAATTTCTACTAATGAAGGTCTTTATTTTATTAAAAGAGTAAGTTCAACAAAAATAAAACTTGCAAAAAGTAAGAGTGATATTTACAATTCTAAATTTATTTCCATTGAAGATGAAACAACAGTAACTGATTGTATTCTTCAAATTTATAGTTTTAGATTTAAAACTTTAGATACTCAAAGACTTCTTAGAAAAATTCTTCCTCCACAAAACAATAATGTATCAATAGAAACTGTTCCTGGTTATACTGGAATTTTGATAAATGGAGTAGAAATTTTAAATTATAAATCAACTGAAGTTATTAATTATGGTAAACTTGATAGTATAGATGTTTTGGGTGGTGGATCTAATTATGATATTATTAACCCACAACCACTCTTTATTAAAGATGCTGTAGGAACAGGTGCGACTGGATATCCTGCTATTTCTGGATATTTAAGAGAAATTCAAATTATAGATCCTGGTTTTGATTATGAAGAAACTCCTTTAGTGAAAATTAATGGAGGAAATGGTGAAGGAGCTAAAGTTGATGTGAGAATGACTTTAATTACACATAAAGTTGATTTTAATTCGCAAGGTACTTCTCAAGAAGTTGGATTTGGAACAACAGTATCAACAATTGGGTTCTCAACATATCATAAATTTAGAAATGCAGAAAAAGTACTTTATATTACAGATAATCAAAAAGGAATTAGTGGATTAACTACTGATGCGCCATACTATGTTTCTCATGTTAACAATAACACAGTAAAACTTCACCTCACTCAAGGAGATGCTATTGTAGGCATCAATACCGTTGTACTGCTCTCAGGAGGGATTGGAAGGCACTCTTTACAGTCCTATGACCAAAAGTCTATACTAGAAGGAATTAACGTAATTAATGGTGGTAGTGGGTATGAAAATAAAAAAAGGACTGCGGCACCTATAGGAATTAGTACATCATTAAATGAAGTTACAATTAAAAATCATGGATATGAAAAAGGAGAAATTGTAAAATATACTACTGAAGGAACTGTTATCGGTGGACTTACTGATGAGACAGAATATTATGTAACAAAAATTAGTGATGATAAATTTAAATTATCTACTAGTAAATTTTTGTGCGGAACAAAGCAATATGTAGATTTTACTAGTGTAGGTGTGGGAACACAAGTATTTAATTATCAAGATATTACTATTAGTTTAGTTGGGAAAGTTGGAATATCTTCAATAGGACTTGAAACTTTTGAGGCTCAAGTTCAACCAATATTCAGGGGTGAGATTGAATCAGTTCATTTGTCCAATAATGGCGTTGGTTATGGATCCTCTGATATTATCGGATATAATAGACAACCAGAGATTTCATTAATATCAGGAGAGGATGCTCAAACAGATATAATTGTAACTAATGGAACAATTACTGAAATATTAGTTTTGAATGGTGGTAGCAAATATACCTCTATTCCCGATTTATATTTAAATGGAGATGGATATGGCGCAGTACTTACTCCTATAATAGAAAATGGATCATTAACAGATGTTAAGATTATTTCTGGGGGAAGTAATTATACTAGTAGTTCTACTACTCTTTCAATTATCCCTGCAGGAACTGCGGTTAAATTTAAAGCAAGTATTCAAACTTGGAGAGTTAACTTATTTCGGAAATATTTTAATACCTTTACTGCTGATGATGGATTTATTGGACATGGTATTAATAAGGATTATGGTCTTCAATATTCCCATCTTTATGCACCAAGAAAACTTAGAGAATCTGTATATTCAGTTGATCAATCTGGTGAAGTATTGTATGGATTTGAAGATTTACGAAGAAATAATGGCATTGAGATAGATTCTGACAACCATTCTCCAATTCTTGGTTGGGCATATGATGGAAATCCCATTTATGGACCATATGGATATTCTACAAATAATGGTGGAGTAGTAACTCAGATGAAATCTGGGTATAAAGAAGAAGCATCTACGAAGAGTAATAGACCACCTTTAGATGAGTTTGTACCAGGATTTTTTATTGAAGACTTTACTTATTATGATATAAGTGACGAAGCTGTTCTTGATGAGAATAATGGAAGATTTGGAGTTACTCCAGAATTTCCAAAGGGAACTTATGCTTATTTTACAAGTCTTGAGACTCTTGGAGCTTCTCAAGATGGACCTTTTGAAAAATATAAAATTCCATCATTTCCGTATTTTATTGGTAATAATTTTCATTCATCCGTTTCAACTGCTAATGATTTCAATTATAGATTATCTTCTAATCAAATTAATATAGATTTAAGTAATTCTGATTGGATGAGAAATACTCAACCTTATAATTTGATAGAAGGTAATCTTCAATATGAATATGTAAGTATTCCTGATGATTTAAATCAAACTATGAATATTGTGAATACAATTCCTGGAAGTATTGATAATGTTGGTATTGAAACTGGAGGAGATTTTTATAGAATTAATGATAGTTTAATATTTAATAATTCAGAAACTAGTGGATATGGATTATCTATTGATGTTTCAAAAGTTTTAGGAAAACAAGTAACTAATATAAGTGTTGCTACAAGTACTATAACTGATGTTGAAATTTATCCATCATATGAAGGAGGGGGGTATTATATTTTTGCAGATAATCCTCACAATTTTGTGAATTTGAATGTAATTAATATTTCTGGATTATCTACATCTTCAACAAATCTTGGTGGATCCTATAGTATTGGAATTACTACTAATAAATTAAGATTAGTTGGTGTAGGAACTACAAATGCTGTTGGAGTTACTTCTGCTGGAGCAACTGGAATAGTTACTTATTTTACTGTTTCTGGAAATCTTGATTATCCTAATATTAGAGAAAATGATATTCTTGGAATTGGAACTGAAAGGATAAAAGTATTAAATATAGATCCTAAACTATCAAGAATTAGAATTATTAGAGAATATGATGGAACAGTTGGTGAGGGTCATACTTCAGGTACTTTCATCTATGAAGATCCTAGAAAATTAATTGTAAATACTGGTTTTAAAACAACTTATGATCATAAATTAAATAAACAACTTTATTTCAGTCCATCTGAGTCAGTTGGATTGGGAACTACTGCTGGTGTTGGTATTGGTACAACAATTTCTTTTTCAAATCCTGGATATGGAATAAGTGAGATTTTTATTCAAACAAAATCAATTTATATTCCTAATCATGGATTAAAAACAGGAGATCAATTAACATATTCTCCAAATAATGGAGCAGGTATTGAATATTGGAAAAATTCTACATCTGGAGTATCAACATTAACTGATGGTCAGACTCTTTATGCAGCAGCAATTAATAGTTATTTGATTGGTATATCTACTGTTAAAGTTGGTTTAGGATCAACTGGTAATTTTGTTGGTATAGCAAGCACTCATCAGAGTTCTACTACTTTATTCTTTAGTGGTATTGGAACTGGTGTATATCATAGCTTTAAAACAAATTATAAACCTATTACGGCTCAAATTGATAGACAACTTGTAACTGTAGCAACTTCACAAACTCATGGATTAACAACTAATGATAATGTTTATGTTGATGTAAATCCTTCTATAGCATCAACATTTGTAATTAAGTATAATGATTATAATAGAAGAGTTTTAGTTGGAATAAAAACTTTTACTTCAATAGGAATTAATACAGCATCAAATACAATTACTATAACTGATCATGGATTTGCAACAGGAGAAAAGATTGTTCATACAGCAACTACTCCTGTTGAAGGTCTTGTAGATGAAGGAATCTATTATATTGTTAAAGTCGATAGCAATAAATTTAAATTATCTGATACTTATTATAATTCTACTCAACCTATTCCATCTATTGTTGGACTTAGAAGTAATGCAGATGGAAGTATTGGTCCAATAAATCCATCATTAAAATTATATAAAAATTCTAGTGCTATATTTGATTTGAGTGATTCATCATTATCATATACTAATCAAAGAATTTTATATTCTGCATTTGAACTTAATTTTTATGAGGATTCTGATTATGAAAAACTGTGGATTAAAAATACTAATGTCGTGGATTTTGGTGTCGTAAGGACAGGAAAAGTTGGAATAGATGCTGACGCTAAAGTAACTTTAACTGTTAATAACGATATTCCTGAAATTTTATATTATAAGTTAGATCCTTTATATAATAGTATTTTACCAAAAATAAAAGAAGAGATTGTTGTAGACACTGAGAATATTTTTAATAATAGTGAAGTTAAAATAGTGGATAGTGTATATAATGGAAAATATGCAATTACTGTGCCATCTACTACTTCATTTACATATGGTTTAAGTGAAGTTCCTGAGAAAATTTCTTATACATCTACGATGACCTCAGGTGGACCAAACCTTTCATATGAAACAGACTCTTCATCTGCATTAGGACCAATTGCAGAAGTTAATATAAAGAACAAGGGAGCAAATTATTATTCACTTCCAGGTATTACAACTATTTCAACAGTATCTGGTAAAGGTGCTGATATTAAAGTATCTAGTGATTCTCTTGGCAAGATTTCAAAAATAAAGATAAAAAATATTGGATTCAATTTTCCATCAGATACAACGTTAAGTCCAAGTATTGGAATGCCACAAATTGCAAAGATTATACCTTTAAATTCTTTGAAATTTATTGGAATATCTTCTGTTGGTAGGGGATATACATCTGCACCTAAGTTACTTGTTTTTGACGGAAAGACTGGAAAATTAGTTACTGATGTAGATTTAAAGTATACTCTTGGGGAATCACAAGTATCTATTTTAAAAAATACTTATGGTATTTACGATGCACCACCAACAATTCTTCCTGTTGAAAATACTAATGGTGTGGGAATAGGTACGATTAACTATAATGCAACTACAAAAGACGTAACAATCACTATGTCTGTTGGATTTAGTACTGCAAATAGTTTCCCATTTAAAGTAAATGATAAAGTAATGATTGAAGGTGTAAGTGTTGGTTTGGGATCAACCGGAGTAGGTTATGATTCTAAGAATTATAATTATAAACTCTTTACACTAACAGCAGTTGATGGAAATTTAGGTGGGATTGGAACTGTTACTTATTCTCTTGATGGAGAAATTGATGAAGGTACATTCCCTGGTGATTATGATGGTGTTAATTCTAGCGGAAGAATTATACCAGAAAAATATTTCCCTATATTTGAAGTTGATTTAAGTACAAATGATTATGAGTTGGGGGAAATTGCTCAATCAGATTCTTCTACGGGTATTATTGATAATTGGGACAATAAGAGTAATATGTTAACAATATCATCTAGCGATGATTTTGTAGTTGGTCAAGTAATTAAAGGGTATAGTTCAAAAACTCAAGGAATAGCATCTTCTATAAGATCGTATGAATCATATGCAAAAACTAAAGTATTTTCTAAAGTTGAAAATGGATGGAGAACTGATTCGGGAATATTGAATGATAATGCGCAGAGAATTCAAGATAGTGATTATTATCAGAATTTTTCTTATTCATTAAATTCTAGAGTTGCTTATGATGATTGGTATAATGTTGTTTCTTCCTTAAATCATACTTTAGGATTTAAAAAATTTGCTGATTATCAATTAGAATCTTCTTCATTATCAAGTATGAATGTTGGTTTATCTACGGATTTAACATCTATTGATATTGTCAATAATTTAGATGGATTTGCTAATTTAAATTGTGTTTATTCGTTTGACTTGGTTAGAGAAAATTCTTTAAATTTCGATAGCAAAATTGTTTCTACAGAGGTTATATTTGCTAATAGAATTTTACAAGATTATTCAGAATCTTCTGGTAATAGAGTTCTTTCTATTGATGATCTTAGTGGGCAGTTTAATAGTCATCCTCGACCAACTGCTTATAGTGTGGTTGATTCGTTTACATTATCAGAAATGAGGGCTAGAAAATATTTTATTCTTGTACAGGATCAAAAATATTATGCTCAAAGACAATTAATGGTAGTTGATTTACTTCATGATGATGCCAATGGTTATCTTAATCAATATGGACGAGTGTCTACTGAATATGATCAAGGATCTTTTGACTTTAAGGTTGATGGATCATTCGGTCAACTATTGTTCTATCCTACAAGATATACTATTAATGATTATTGGATTACTGCTATTTCTTATAACCTTGATGATAATCTATTAGGTACTGGTAGTACTAGTATTGGTGGACTTACCTTAATTGATACTGAAAGTGCTAGTGTTTCTGCTGGTACTACGACTACAATCGTTTCTATTGCGAGCACATATAGTTCTGCTAAGATTTTGGTTGAAGTAAATCCAGATATTAGTATGAATGATAATGAGTTTGAATTTGTTGAACTCAATATTGTTCATAATGGAACAGATGTTGCAATGACTGAATATGTAAAATTGACTACAAATTTGGGTCTTAGGCCTGCATCTGGATATGGAACTTATTACCCATATCTTGAAAGCTCTTTGTTAAAAGTTGATTTTATTCCAAATACAGGGATTGGTACAACTGCTGCTGTTAATACAGTTACAGTAGGATTAGCTAATTCGACTTATAGTGGAATTGGAACATATCAATTCTATCATACTAGATTAGAAGCAAAAGCAACTAGTATTTCGGCGTCTGGATCTCCAACTCAAAATGTAATTTCTGGATATGGAGATGGATATGAGGGAGCTTATTTCTTAGTTCAAGTTTGTGATAAAACAAATAATGAATATCAATTATCTGAATTTGCTGTCCTTGATAATTATAATGTTGATGATGCTAGTGGAGATACTTATGATATTGAATGGGGTAATGTAGAAACTTTATCTGGAATAGGAACACTTGGATCTAGACCAACCGTATCAGGGGGAGTTGAACTTGTATTTACTCCAAAAGCAAGTATTGATGTTGAAGTAAATGTCTTTATGAATGGTTTAACATATGTAGAAGAACCTCAAGAAGAAATAGATTTTGATAATGGAACTATAAGATCTGGATCTGGAATATACAAAGGAACTCATAGTCATATTAAGAGATCCTTTATTTTAACTCATAATACTGATCCAATTTTTGAAAGGTACTTTACAGGAAATGATTCTTCTATTGTAAGTATAGGTTCTAGTACTATTAAGATACCAAATCATTTTTATGTTACCGGAGAAAAAATTACTTATAAGCATGTAGGTACAGCTACTTCTGCAATAGGAATTGGTGCAACTACTTTCCCAGGTGTAGGTAGTACAACTTTCCTACCAGAAGAATTATTTGTTATTAAGGTTGATGATGAATTAATTAAAATTGCTAGTTCTGCGGAAAATGCATTAAAAGTTATTCCAGAAGCAGTAAACTTTACAAGTGTTGGTATAGGAACTTCTCATAGATTTGTAGCAACAAATCAGAATGTAAAACTACTTAATGCTATTGATAATCTTATTCAATCTCCAGTAGTATCTACGGCTGTTACTACCACACTTTCAAATTCAGTACTTATAACGGATACTCTTCTTGAGTTTAGTGGAATTACTTCTTTCTTTGCATCCGATTTAATTAGAATTGATGATGAAATAATGAAAATTGAATCAGTTGGTGTTGGAGCCACTAATGTTATGAGAGTTCGTAGAGAATGGGTAGGATCAAAGTTAGCAGAATATACAACTGGTGACTTAATCACTAAAGTTATTGGAAATTATAATATTGTTGATAATATTTTGAATTTTACAGAAGCTCCTTATGGAAATAGACCTATTGGAAGTACTACCAATCCACCCGATGATAGGGATTGGACTGGAATATCTACTTCTTCTACTTTCCAAGGAAGAGTCTTTATGAAATCTGGTATTGTTGGTCAATCCACAGATTCATATAGTGACAATTATCTTTTTGATGATATTTCAAAAGATTTTAATGGAATTAATAAAGAATTTACTTTAAAATCAAATGGGTCCAATGTTACTGGAATAACCACAAACACAATGATATTGATTAATGATATATGGCAAGAAAGAGGTATTTCTGGTAATTATAATATAAATCAAACTTCAGGTATTTCATCTATTACATTTGTTGGTGTTGATACGCCAATAACTTATGATGTTGGTATATCAAGTTATCCTGTTGGAGGAGTTATTCTTTCAGTAGGATCTACTGAAGGACTAGGATATCAACCATTAGTCGCTGCAGGAGGAACCGCGACAGTTTCAACTGCAGGAACTATATCAAATATATCTATAGGATATAGTGGTTCAGGATATAGATCTGGGATTCAGACAGTAGTTAATGTTGGGGTTAAAACTTATAGTACTGGAACTCCTAAAATTGAATTTATTGGAACAGCTGCTATGAGTGGTGGACATATTGTAAGTATTGCTATTACCAATCCTGGTTCTGGATATACATCTACCAATCCACCTGATGTTATATTTGATGAACCTCTTTCATATTCAAATATACCATTGATTTATAGTACTTCTTCTCCAGTCGGGGTAGGATCTTCAGCAATTATTGATATTCAAGTTGGACAAGGATCTAGTGTAATTGATTTTGAAATTAAAAACTATGGATATGGATATGGTGCTGATCAAATTTTAACAGTTGAAATTGGTGGGACAACTGGAATTCCTACTACTTCTGGGTTTAAAGAATTTAATTTGACAATTGATGAGACATTTAATGATGAATTTACTGGATGGTCAGTTGGAGAATTGCAAACTTTAGATAATGTTGAAAAGTATTTTGATGGGAATAGAACTGATTTTCCATTATCAGTAGATGGAGAGGTGTTGTCTATTATGGCAGCTAGGGGATCAAAAATTGATGTTGAGGATATTATATTCGTTTTTGTAAATGATATACTTCAAGTTCCTGGATTGGGATATAAATTTGAGGGTGGAAGTATTATTACACTTACAGAAGCACCTAAGATTGGAGATAGTATTAAAATTTCATTCTATAAAGGACGTAGTGGTGTTGACGTTATAGAAAAGGAAGTTATAGAGACGGTTAAAGAGGGTGATGTTTTAACAATTGGATATGATGCTACTTCTGGTCAATCACCTTATTGGCAAGAAGATCCTAGAACAGTTACACTTATTGATAAAATAGATTCAGTAGATACAAGTCCTTATTATGGACCAGGAAATGTAGATGATTCAAATTTATTAAGACCTGTTAAGTGGTGCAAACAAACTGAAGATAAAATTATCAATGAGCAGTTAATTAGTAAAGATAGAGAATTATATGAGCCAATTATTAAACCTTTTGCTTATATTACTAAATCAGTTGGAATCGGGTCTACAGCAATTTATGTTGATAATTTGAAACCATTCTTTGATCCTCAAAATGAAAGTAGTATCACATTGGGATTCCAAAATAAAATAAACTTTATTGAACAGGAAATAAAAGTAGGAGCTGCTGCAACTGCTGTAGTTTCTGGCATTGGTTCTATTTCTTCTGTTGTTATTTCTGATGGTGGTGCTGGATATGCCACTTCTGCAACAGTGAGTATTGCGTCTACAGTAGGCATTGGTACAACAACACAAGCATTTGGTACAGTAATGATTGGAGCTGCTGGAACGGTCACAGGAGTGGCAATTACGAGTCCTGGAGTCGGGTATACAAATACCAATCCTCCTACTGTTCTTATTACACCACCATCACCTAAAATTGAAACAAATACTGTAAATTCTTATATTGGAGATTCTGGTATTATTGTTGGATTTGGTACAGATGATGTTAGTGGTATTGATAAACTTATTTTTGATTTCTATATTCCAGATGATTCTTACTTAAGAGATCCATTAGTAGTGGGTACTGCACTTACTTTGAGTACTATTCAAGTTAATGATTTCTTTGTTGTTACTCAATCGAATGTAGGTTTTGCTGAAACTTCTCTAGTAAGTAGAGATGTTGATCAAAATATTATTGGAATAGGAACTCAATTTGTTGATAATGTTTATCAAGCAAGTGAGGCATCAATTGTTGAAGTATCTTTTGTGGGTGCAGAAGCATCTAAGATTGGTATTGGAACAACCAATATTACTAGAGTTAAAGCTAATATGAGTGGCATTTCTACTCTACTCTTTAGTGGTACTAGCTTTTACTTTGATTCTACTCAGTATACTTTTGATAATGCGTTCTCAAATTCTGCAGTTTCGGGAATGAGTACGATTGGTGGAGGAACTACTTCTAGCATACCATTTGGAAACTTTAGTTGGGGTAGAATTGAATTAGATAGTAGAACTAAGTCTATTTCTTATCCTGCATATACATTAGATGGTATTGGTGTTGGAGGAACAAATCCTACAGGAATTCATACTTCTTCTATAGTTGTAAGAACTAAAAAATTAAAATCTAAGAATTATGCAATCTAAATATTTAAAATTAAGAGTCTAACTAATGGCTAAAGTAGGAATAAATACGGGAACCTCCGCAAATGCTGGCGATGGTAGTACTTTGAGAGCAGGTGCTAATATTATTAATAATAATTTTGATGAATTATATACTGCTTTAGGTGATGGTACTACTTTAGCACCTGGTATTGTTACTTCTATTGTTGCTGGATCAAATATATCTGTTACTGGTACTGGTCAAGTAACAATTTCTAGTGGTTTATGGGAAAAAACTGATGCTGGTATTAATACTGTTTCTAATGTAGGTATAGGAACAACGAATCCTAGATTTACTCTTGAAGTAGGTGCTGTAGGTGCTTCAGGGACCTCTTTATATGTTAATGGTGATGCCAGAGTTACTGGCATATTAACAGTTGGATCTAGTTCTGTTACGTTAAACGGATCCACAAATGAAATTACTGTTGGCACTGGCATTACTATAAGTGGCAATACTGGAATAATTTCTGCTACTCAAGTAAATATTGCTGGAGAAACTTTAACAGGAGCAGGTGTTACTTCACTTGTTGCTGGTTCAAATATTACTTTATCTGGAAGCACTGGTCAAGTAACAATTTCTAGTGCTGGTGGAACATGGGCTAACTATGATAGTAATACTGGAATTAGCACCACAAAAAAAGTTAAGATTGAAAATGACTTAGAAGTCACTGGTGTATCAACCTTTAGTGGTATTGGTACATCTGGAGCACTAGATGTAGATGGGCATACTGAGTTAGATGATGTTAATGTATCGGGTGTTAGTACTTTTGCTGGTGCTGCTGATTTTAATGGTGCAATAGATGTTGATGGGCATACTGAGTTAGATGATGTTAATGTATCGGGTGTTAGTACTTTTGCTGGTGCTGCTGATTTTAAGGATGATGTTAATGTATCGGGTGTTAGTACTTTTGCTGGTGCTGCTGAGTTTAATGGTGCAAGAGTATATGTTAAATCTATAATAGATGTTGATGGGCATACAGAACTAGATGATGTTAATGTATCGGGAGCTTCTACATTTAGTGGTGCTGCTGATTTTAATGGAGCACTAGATGTTGATGGACACACTGAACTAGATGATGTTAATGTTTCTGGTGCTAGTACATTCACTGGTGCTGCTGATTTTAATGGTGCAATAGATGTTGATGGACACACTGAGTTAGATGATTTAAATGTTTCTGGTGTTGCCACTGTATCAACATTAAAAGTTGGAACAGCTGCTACTATTAATTCTTCTGGTCTTGATGTAGTTGGTATTGCTTCTGTTGGAGTTGCTATTACAATGTATGCCTCTTCCGGTATTGTAAGTGCTACTTCATTTTATGGTAATGCTATTGATATTGACGGACCTTATACACAAACAGTCAAAACAATAACTCAATCGGCTACACCTACAGTTGATTTATCTACAGGAAACTATTTTACTCTTACTCAAAACGCTAACGTAACTTCATGGACATTTAGTAATCCTCCAGCATCTGGTGAGATCTTCTCCTTTGTTATTGAGTTAGCTAATGTTACTTATACAACAACGTGGACTTTAGCGTCTGGAACGGTGAAATGGCCTGCTGATACAGCGCCAACTCTTACAGCTTCTAAAACACATTTAATCATATTCACCACAGATGATGGAGGCACTACATACCGTGCTTCTTCTATCGTTGATTATACGACTTAAATATTATGGATCCTAATGTTTTAAATTTAATACAAGGCGCAGCAGGCGCAGGTGGTGATGACCCGGTATATGTAGAAGATGTATTTAGTACGGATTTATGGAACGGTAACTATGATACAACTCCAGCACCTATCAATATCAATAATGGAATTGATCTAACAGAAGAAGGTGGATTGGTTTGGACAAAAAACAGAAACTATGCTAACCATCACCAACTGTACGATACTGAAAGGGGTGCGGGTTCGCCTCTTTATTCCAGCCTTAACAATGGTGAGGGGAGTAATCCTGTATTTGATTCCTTTAACTCAAATGGTTTCTCACTGACTGCTGGCACTTGGGGAACCGATCCATTGAATGGTGATTCTGACCATACTTGGGCCGCCTGGACATTCCGTAAAGCACCTGGTTTCTTTGATGTAGTCGAGTGGACAGGAAATTCAACAGCAGGTAGAGAAATTTCACATAACTTAGGTAGTGTGCCAGGGATGATCTTCGTGAAGTGCGTCAGCAATGGCGGTCACTGGGCGGTGTATCATAAAGACCTGACATCAGCTGACTACCTTTTACGGCTTAACGATGATAACGCTCAGTGGTCTGACTCAACAATGTGGGACAGTACCGCACCTACCAGTACCGTATTTACTGTTGGTTCTGACCCAGATGTAAATTATACTAATTATACATACGTCGCCTACCTATTCGCTCACGACGATGAACAGTTTGGTGATGATGGTGATGAAGCTATTATTAAATGTGGGATATTCACAGGGAACACTACCGTAAACCTAGGTTTTGAACCTCAATGGATTCTCCTTAAATCTACGTCTACTGGACACTGGGATATACATGACTCTATGCGCGGGTGGCCTAGTTCTGGTGACGCTAAACGATTAAGACCAAACCTTTCTGATGTAGAAGGGGCAACATCTCAGATTTACCCAAATGCAACAGGGTTCAGCACCCTTATCGGCAGTGACACCTACATTTACATGGCAATCCGTCGTGGACTAATGAAAACACCAGAGGATGCAACTAAGGTGTTTAGTGCAAATTATGATACTGCTAATGCTCCGTGGTTTAATAATAGTAATTTCCCAGTAGATGTAAGTATTCATAAGCTTCATGGATCAAGTGAAAATTGGTATCAAGGATCTAGGTTGCAAGGTACATATGGTTTAAGGCCCAGCACTGCTTCTGATCAAGAAGCAGATATATCTAATCATTGGCAATGGGATTATATGGATGGATGGAACAACTATACAAGTGTTCTTGGTTATATTTCTTATCAATTCAGACGTGCTTCAGGTTTCTTTGATGTAGTTTTTTATGAAGGGACAGGTTCAGCAAGGACGGTAGCTCATAATCTTGGTGTAGTACCTGAGATGATGATCGTGAAAAAGCGTGCTGGTGGTAGTGGTGATCATTGGCATGTATATGCAGAATCAGAAGGTAATGGTAAATATGCAAAGATGAATGAAGATGGTGCTTTGGTTTCTTCCATAACTGTTTGGGATGAGACAAGTCCAACTAGCACTGTTTTCACTGTTGGTACAAATTCCGGAGTAAACTATTCGGGATGGACCTACATCGCCCTTCTATTCGCCTCCTGTCCAGATGTAAGTAAAGTAGGTAGTTACACTGGAACAGGTAATGACATTAACATTGACTGTGGATTCACTGCTGGTGCAAGGTTTGTAATGATTAAACGAACTGATGCAACTGGTGATTGGTATGTTTGGGACACAGAACGTGGCATTATTGCTGGTGATGACCCTTATCTCCTCATGAATGAACCTGATGCAGAAGTTACAAATACTGATTACATTGACCCACTGACTACTGGATTTACCGTTACTTCATCAGCACCTGATGCTCTTAATGTATCTAGTGGTGAATACATTTACCTAGCAATTGCTTAATTAACTATGTCTAAACTAAGAAACAAAACAACAGGTGATGTAATTTCAACATCACAATTCAAAGGGTTATACCCTAATACTTCATTCCCTAAGCCTATGACTGTAGAGGTCTACGAAAGCTTTG
>Ga0080013_1002908_pt1 | contig 19081 bp, 22 predicted proteins | sample ETNvirenome_6_85_FD_69236 | JGI IMG/M metagenome (GOLD analysis project Ga0080013, IMG submission 69236) | Marine viral communities from the Pacific Ocean - ETNP_6_85 (SPADES assembly) (version 2) | ecosystem: Environmental > Aquatic > Marine > Oceanic | place: Pacific Ocean | collected 2013-06-19 | reverse complement strand
TCTTTATCTTCTTTACTGTCAAAGAGTTTTTCATTACAACCTGTACCCACACCGTCTGCATTTCTTCCAGTGCAATTTAACATCCTATTCATTACTGCATCCAGAGTTGCCATTGCTTCACCTTTACCACCAGACATCAATTGACCGTCACCAATTTTCATTGACAGTCGTACTTGGTTTCCTTCTTCATCTACAAAATACACATCTGTTTTTGGAGTTGTATTTGTTGCATCATTATCTGCCCATGTTTGTGAAGTTTTTATTTCTTTTGCCATTGCCTTGCCAGCATGAAATCCCTTCTTGCCCTTCATCAGTGGGTTTTTCATAATTTTATCCCAGAGTCTTCTGCCCGCAGGAAGCATAGTAGGACTTTTTGCTAATTTACCTAAATCTTTTACAGAAACTCCAGCATCTTCGGCGCACTTTTTAATTGCTTTGACACTGATTGCTTCATGACATCCTCTGGATGCAAGCACTAACGCATGTTCTACATCTACCGCGGAATGTCCCCATGATGGAAATATATCGTTTCTTGTTTTTTCTGCTTTTTTTGGGTCTTTTTTCTTTTGTGTTGCTCCAAACCATTCACCAATTTTATTAGCAAATCCAAGAAAATATCCTCTTTCTTCTTCCTCTTTGCGAGCCGCTTCCGCTTCTTGTGCCGATTTAAGGTCTTCAAGTTCTTGCATCGCTACTGCTGTATCAAGATTAGTTCGTGCAAGGGTATTTGCATCGGTTGCGGCAGCCACTTCAGGGTTTACTGTAGGTTCTGTTGTAGGTTCTGCACTAACTGCACTAACTGGTTTTTTTGCTTCACCTTTTGGTTGTTCTTTTCCACCACCTGTTGTCCTTTTCATTTTTAAAAATGTAGCAGTGTCTGTCCAGTGAAATCCTTCTTCTCCTACTTCATTATATTTCTTTTGACCAGCATTTTTCATTTCTTTTGCTGAACCTTCACCTTTTTTGGTATGTCCCTTTGCAATTCTGTCAACTACCAAATATTTTTTGGCTTTATTCTGCACCAAGTAGTAAGTTGGTTCTTTCTTTTTTCTATTTGCCGCGTCATTTGCTTTCACCCTTTCAACATTTTCTCTATCTTCTATCAAGATTTCGTTTTCAAAATTATAGTCAATACTTTCAACTGCTTTTGATGGTTCTGTTGCTGTCATTCTTGCTCTCACTTGTGCTAGTCTCTCTTTTTCAGCCTTTTGCATTTGTGGCATCATTTTCTTTGCGATTTGTGCGATTCTCTTTTTCTTTTTCTTTATTTTTGCGTCAATTTTTTCTCTTTGCATAAATGGAACATCAGACCACTTCATACCCTTGATTAGTTTTGCTCTAACTTTTGCAATTGCCGCTTTATTTGCTTTCTTTACTAGTTCTTTTTTACCTTTTCTTCTTTTTTCTTTCAGTTTTCTTTTTCTCGCTCTTTTCTTTGCGGTTCTCTTGGCAGCCCTTGCCATTTTTCTTCTCGATTGTACTGAAAGTTCATCTAATTGTTCAGATTCATCTATTTTAAATTCATGCTTAAAATCGTCATCTATTTCTAGTTTATCTTTTTCTTTCTTTTCCCTTTCTTCTCCTTTTGGCCCTTTTTTCCGTTTTTCGATACTTAATCCTATTGAATACATGTCATTTGGTGACATTTCGCGACTTGGTCCACCTCGTCTGCTCAAACTTTCTGCAAATTCTACAAACTCATCATAATCAAACCAAGATTCTTGAATTTTACCACGAATTCCCATCCCCTTTCGTATCGCTTTAAATAGTTTCATTATATCTACTTCTGAAACATGTGAAGGTATTCCTAATTTAAATGCATTTAAGTTTCCTTCAGCAGCCGCTGCCCTCATCTTGGATGCAGACATTCCCTCTACACCTTCTGCATCTGGGTCTCTTTCTCCCGCAGATACAACTTCAAAATTTGAAATGTTTTCATATCCTTTTTTACCGATATATTTTCTGATACCATTTCTAAATTCAGAAACTCTATCTGCACCCACTACCATAACAACATCTGTATATCCTTCTTTGCTTAACTGTTGCAATACAGTAAAGGGATTACCAGAATCTCTATTTACTATAATATTCGTATCTTTAAGCACCTTTTTCATATATCTAGATTTATCTAAGGCAGGTAATGGATTTCTTTTAGAGTCTTTGGTATTACTTCCATATATTCTGTATTCTGCACCTCTACGCCTCGCTTCCTCTTTTACTTTGGTTGCAAGCAAAAAGTGGCCAGTCGTGGGTGGATTAAATCTACCGAATGTAAAAACGATTTTTTTCATATTAGACTCCTGATGTGTATTATATGTATAAAAAACAAGAGAGCATACATATTGGATACTCTCTTGTTTATATTTATCCCCACTGGCTTCAGCGGGTTACTTATTTTAATATGTGACCACCTCCTCCTTATGTTAGAAGCCAGTGGGGTATTTTAATTTAGATCATTGATTCCAAGGAAATTTTTCTTTCAACCAGTTCCACAGGGGTGCCCCTACAAAAGTGCCCGCCACAAATACCAATGCGGTGAACCAAATTGTTCCTAAAAATCCATCTACTGATGCTAATGTTGTCATAATCTTTCTCCTTATATTTTTCTACAAGTGTAACCTTTGTGATGGGTTCTTTCACCGTTTATTACCTTATGAATTGCACTTTTATTCAATTCATTTTCGCGACAAAACTTTGAAAGATTTTCCACTATTGTTATATTCCCATCACTATCCTTAAGTTCATATTTTGACTTATCTTCTATATGTATGTTTCGCCATTCCCAGGACCCCTCACATTTTACAAATTCTCCACCATGCTCTGAAAGAAATGTTTTACGGTGTATGTGTGCCTTTGAGTCATCATTACATCTCACCCATTCGCGAGTATTTCTTCGGTTTATTAAATCTTTATTCATTTTTTATCCTTTAATCCAATTTTTGTCCACTGTAAAGTTGGCTTTACTAAATTCTAACCTATCTACAAATTTTACTGCACCATTGGTATGTTTGTCAATTGCCACATACCCTTCTGGTTTAGTAACTTTAAATCCATCTGTTGTTTGTATAAATGTACCTATGGACTTTACCGATTCTAACTTGCGTAGAAGTAAAATCTTTCCTTTTGTTAAAGAGGACCGTAAAGAGAAAAGAGAATCCAATTCTGTATTTTTAGAGTTAAGATACTTAACTATCTCGTTTCTTGCTGATTCTTTCTTCTTTTTAGCGCCCTCTGTTTTAAGACTATCAATCTGTCCTTGTATTTTGTCATTCACAAATGTTATGAATTCCTTAGTGGAAAGGTTGAGTGAACCTGTTCTAACTTTAGAGTTAGCGTAAATATTTAAATTATCAATTATTGTTTTGTTACCTATAATATTATCTAAAAACGATTTAGATGATTGTAATTGTTTTTTTGCTGTTGAAATTATAGAATTAATATTAGTTGATTCAGATTTTGTAAGTGTGGCTGTTCCACTAACATCCTTAAATTTTGCATCATCAACCCAAACAGATTTGTTTCTTTTAAGAGAGTTTACATTTACACCGAAAGATGCAGACATGCTTGATATATCTCTACCTGAGTATGAAGTATGAAAAACTATACCCATCTTTGCACCATTAATTCTTTTACCTTCATTTGAATCTACTGGAATTGCATATGTGATTGTATTGGGAGTAAAAACATAATGATTTGTACCATCTATTGTTTTTGTCTTTACATCACCAGGACCAAACATCATATCACCCTGAAGTACTCCCCTAATTGGAAGTTTCTTCAAGTATTTTAATGCAGTTGTAAGTTTACCCACTACACCCCCAGAGTGATTTTTTCTTATGTCAGACGGAGTGTAATTTATCTTTGGTTTTTTATTAAATACGCTTTTAGAACCAACAAAGAATTTTTTATTTTCTGGATTAATTCCACATATAATTGCAGGTGCGCCATCCCACTTTACTGTAGCATTTGTTCTTGATTTAGTATTACCGTCTAGCATTTTTGCAATTTCTTCTAAGAAAGAAACTGCTTCTTTTGCTTTTTTACTACCTTCAAATACCAAGTCTTCCACATGAATCATGTGGGTATTTTTTCCTTCCTCAAGATATTCGTTAAATGTTTTCATACCATATTTAGTATTTTATACTACTGCGGTACTATTAGATTCTTTATAATTTTTTATTGTTTCATACAGTGGTTTAACATAATCTATAGTATTTCCATTAAATACCTGACACGGCTTCCCTACTTCATTGGAAATAATAATATTAAATTTCTTTATTTCTTTTTTTATTCTTTCTTGCCACATCAGTGCATATGCAGTACCTTGAAGAAAATAGTTCTGGATGTCTTCTTCTACCTTTTCTTTTGTGCTTCCCTTAAAGTCTATAATTGACAATTCGCCATTATATTCTGCAACACAATCAACCCTCCCTGCAAGTTCAAGAGTTTCACTCCAAAGTGGCACTTCAAGTGCATATATGTTGTCTATTTTATCCAACTCTGGTTTCATTTGTACGAATAGAGCCGAAACAACTGGTGGAAGGGACATCAAGTTTATGTCTTTATTGTTTAGGTAGTCCTCAATTGTTTCATGAAGTATATTACCTCTATTCAAAACTCTTCTAGACTCTTTTGGATTGTTTTTTCTCCATTCTTTAAAGAATTGGCTTTTTTCCCAACCCACAACAGTGGTCACACTCGGATATGTACCTGATGGTGTTTCATAATGCCTACCGCCATTTTCATTGGTTGTCGCTGGGATGTCCTGAGGCATGACCTCAGATTGACAATGTTCAAACACTTTCTGCATATTCATATTATATCTCCTTTTGATTAAATGTCAATAATATATAGTATAGATTAGGGGAACATTTTATGGCAAATTTAAGTGGTAAAACTTCAGACGGTAAATTGTCGTTTGAAAAATATATTTCAAACAACCCAAAGTGGCATTCTTTAATGGAATTTACCGTGGAGAAGGGAGTGTCGGGTGTTCCAATAGTAGACATAAAAGCCAATACAATAACAGAAACTAAAAATATAGTCAGTGAAGGTGACAAACTGGTCATAATGTCTAAAGTTTACAAAACTGTCAAAAAGAAAAGGTACACAAAAATAAAAATTGTTGGAAGTAGAACTGTTCAAGGAGAACTTAACTACGCCACTACTGGCATTCAGGGGTATTTAGATTTAAGATTTATACGAAAACCTACTGGTACAGATGTGATGAAAGCAGAACACGCCGCAATAAGAGATTTAGATTCTGCTATCCGAAAAATAGAAGTTCCTGTGACGATAATAGTAAATAAAACTAAGGAAACTAAAAAACAATTTATAGTTAAAGACATTATAGAGGCTAGAAAAATAGGAGGTACACCAAAGGCAGACCTTGCACTGTTTGACAAATATGGTGTTCCAGTTTTTTGGATATCTCATAAAAAAGAAGGTGGTGCATCTGCATTTCAACAATATTCTGGTATATCTGAACGGTCAGGTGCGGCGATATATCAACACAAAGAATGTAAACAATTTATGAGAAAGGTTATAAAATATCTTGAAGGTGGCCACGAATATGAAAAAGAAATGGAAAAAGCAACAGAAATAATAATAGATTTAATTAAATTCAAAAAAGAAAAAGAAGTAGAATACGGAAATATTAACACACGAAAGAGAAAACTAAAGGAAGAACTCAAATCAAAAGGTAAACTTGATGAAGGTGAAAAAAAGCGTACTGAAGAAGCACTTGCAGAACTTGAAGCATCACAAGTTATTGACCATAAAGAACAAGTAGAAAAAATATTAAGAAAAAATCAACTTTTACATGCGGCTCGCCAATTGAGCGATATGAATCAATCCAAATATTTAATGTTCTTGAAAAATCCAGTATTTGATGAGGGTGAAATCATTAATTCTACAAGTAAATTATCAACTCCGTTATGGAGTAAAATAAAAGACCCTCTTTTGAGAAGGATGGCAATATATGGACCAGATGTTAAGTTTACTCATAAATTTGGACAGAACAATGTTCAAATGATTGGTCAAGGAAATCCTATTTTAGAACCAATTGGATTTGAAGATACTGCAACACTTAGATTAAGTTTTTCAAATAGTTACAAAACAAATGAAGACATTAGTGGTTTTGGTGGAGATTATGAACCTGTATTTGTCGCTACTTATCGTGCAGGTAGAGGATTTAGTGTGGATAATAAATCATACATGGGAGCAAGATTAGGAATTGCTCCATATGCTATGGTTAAAAATAGAAAAGGAATAAAAAAAGTAGAATAGAAAGTATGGTTTACGGGTGAAGTGGTTTAAACCTCATTTTTTCTTTTGCTTGTGTTGCCCGTGCCTCTTTTGCTTTCTTCGCAATTGCCTTTGTTTTATCACCGAAACCAAATGGTCTGGCCGTACTATGTCCATATGCCTGTCCAGACGCTGCCGCTCGTCCCTCTATGCCGGGGTCAAGGGGTCTTTTCGCACCAGTAACAATGTCAGTTTTCCAACCTTCAGGCATATCGAGTTTGGACAAAGAAGACATACCTGCTCTTTTTCTTGTTTCGTATGAAGCATTAACTGGTATTGGTTTTTTTGATTTTGCTTTACCGCCCAACTTATTACCGACCAACCCACCAACTTCACCACCTATAAGACCACCTATAAGAGTTCCAGGGCCTGGCGCTACAGCAGTGCCGATAGCCATCCCAACCCCTGTCCCTGCCACAGCACCTGCTACTTCACCTTTAGTGCCTTCACTTTGAATGGGTTCTTTTTTCTTTACTTTATTAACTACTGCTTGAGTACCACTACGAACTCCTGCGGACCCGAGTTCATATGCGGCCTGAGTTCCAACTTGTTTCGCTGTTTCTTTTGCCCCGGTCTTAATCGCTGCCTTGATGGTTGGTTTTGATACTGCTTTGAGGACACTAGCGAATTCACTTAACTCGAATTCATTTAACTCTTGTTTTTGAGTAGTATTGTTTTCATTTTTATGCATATATACTTGGGCCACTTGCGACATAGGATTAAAATGAGAATTTCTAAAATCCGTCATAGTCATATTGTCTTTTTGTGCTGTTTGAGCCCAGTTTATAAAATCATTTTTATTAAACATATTAGTTCCTTTTTTTATTTATCTGCCCAAGTCTTCTTTGCAGCACCCTTTTTCTCTGCTCCTATCATAGACCTGCCTACTGCACCGACTAAGTCACCACCGGCATAGCCCGCAAGTCCACCAAGAATTGCACCAATAGCAGTTCCAATTCCAGGAACAACACTGCCAACTGCGGCACCACCCGCTGCACCGGCTGCGGCGCCCTTCCATCCTTCTCTAACAGCACCACCAATTTGTCCAACATACCCTTCTGCTTGTCCGCTGCCTGGATTGTCCTTTTGGTACTGTTCCAAATCTTTTTTATCAATGGTAGTAACTTTACCTTTTGAGTCATGTACCAATACTTCTTTATTTTTGTCTTTTAATTGTCTTGGTTGAGTTGCAATCTTTTCATCCATAGATTCACCATCATATTCTACACCCGCGGTGATTGTTCCACCCATCCCACTACTTTCTGCCGACTTTTTCAAATTCTTTGGTTTCCACTTTGCCCTATATCGTGCCATCTTCAATTCGCTTGAAGTAGGTTTCTTCGGAGGGGTGACTGCTTCACCCATAGATTCACCATCAACTGCTTCATCTTGTTGATTTTCTTTTTTCTTCGCCTCTCGTCTTGCTTTTGCTTCGTCCCATGCTTTTTGTGACATACCGTGAAATGGTGGTTCTGATTTCATTGCCCCTTTAAGTCTCAAGACTCCATCCTCGCCTCTCTCTGTTTTTTCATTCAACAAATTTCCATCAGTTTCTACATGAGATAATACCCCAACTTTAGTACCCTTTTGTCTGGGGGTCATCAAACCTTTCATCGTGCCACTTTTATCTTTATTCTGTTTGTCCCATTCGGCATCAGTCTTTACATTATATTCTTTACCACCAGGTCCAATATCTGCGCTTTTCGTACCAATTTTTTTACCCTTAGCAAGTTTAACTTTGACCATTTGTTCTTCAACTGCATCAGTCCACCCTCCGAATGCTTTACCAGTTCCAAGTGCTTCTGCGGTTTTAGAAACAATATCATCAATTTGTTTTTTGTTATCTTCTTCCATGTTTTTATTCTTTCCCTTTTTTTTAAAAAATGGTCTTGGACCAGGAAGGTCAGATAGAGGTTCTTCTAGTCTTCCTTGTTGTTCTTGCATATATTATGTATATTTTAGAGAATCCTAAAGTTCTACATACTGTGTCTTAACCACAGACGGTTATATATATAATATAACCGAAGGAGATTTTTTATATGGCTTTACCACAATATAATTCACTTGATATACTGAACACTGGAGATGGTGCAAATAATGCTGGTCGATGGAAAGGTTTCATGCAATCAAATCCAAAAGGCGCAACTGCCACCATCAGTATAACTCCATTTGGTCAGTCTGGTGGCGCAGGTATAACTCTTGAACATGTTAAGGCAGATACAGTTTATCCAATTTCTTTTAGAGCAACATATGCAAAAGGATGTACTGCTTCTACTGCTAAAGGGCAGAATCCTATAACATTTTATGGTTTAAATTAATTAGAATCCCCTTCTTCCAGTAACCCAATCAATATATTTTTCAGTTGCCTCTGGGTTAGATTTAAAAGAATCCCATCCACCTTCATTATATTCATTTACTTTATTCCATTTTTTCGTAGATATGGATATGTCAGACACGATTCTTTCATATTTTTCTGGGTCTACCATTTCTAAATATTGTTTAAAAGATTTCATTATTATTGTTCTTTTGAAAGATGTTCTGGTTTTCTACCTTCCTTACCTACTCGCCATTTCCTCTTTTGAGCATCATAATTTGCTTTAGGAAATGGTGGCCATCTGTCTTTATCTCTTAGTGCCGCATTATATTTAGAAGTAAATGAAGGGTCTTCAAAATCTACCATCGGTTCTTCTATTTCTTGTATGCTTAAATATTCTTTAAATGACTTCATGTAAAAGTATTTATAAAAAAACAACCACACAGTGTGTGGTTGATTATATTACCTTTAACGACCTAATTCGTTTATTTTACATCAAAAAAATTATTCACTGCTTGACAGGTTGCATTTAATTCCACAATTGCTCTCGTAATGTCTTCATCAGAAGTATTTTCGGTGAGTTCTCCACCAAAATATGAATTGAGAAATTCAAATACTACTTTTTCTTCTAGTTCTTGAGGGTCTTCGACTTCTTCTACTGCTTCGACTTCTTCGACTGCTTCCACTGCTTCTGGTTCAACTTTCTCTGTTTCCTCATAGAGATGTCGTTGATTACTGTTAAGCACATTGTGAATACTTGCCAAATGTCGTTTAAATTCGTTTGTGTCCATTTAAAAACTCCTATAGTTTGTTTATTTATGTATAATATGATAAATTTTAACCACTCCATCTCCTACCATTCATGTTTGTAGATTTATCTAATTTTTCATGGTATCTTTTTGGTATATTATTTTTAATTCTTCCCATCATTTCCGACCATTGACCACCTGTTTTCTTATCTGGTGTTATAGTTGCATCAGAACCAATTCCAGCAGGTCTTGAAACTGCTTTAGCAACTTCTTTTTTACCACATTCTGGGCAAGGTTCTTTTGATGGTGGGTTGTTTTCATTCATTAAATGGAATACTTCAAATACATGTTCACATGCATTGCATCTATAATCATAAGTTGGCATATTATAATTCCTTAGTCTTTATCTTCATATTGAACATTATCGGTAAGTCCAAGAACTTTTCTTGCGTAATTTCTTTCAGTTTTTTTAATTCGTTTTGTACGCTTTCTTTCATCTCTGTCAAACTTTCTCATCCCTATCATTTTAAGAAATGATTTTTCTTTGAGAAAGTTTTCATCGTATTCGACAGATTCTTTGATACCAAGTTTTTTATTAATGTAAAGGGCAACTGATTGGGGTGTCCCTTCAAACACATCTTTACCGTGGTCGAAAGTTACTCTAACATTTTTATGCTTCTGCATTGTCAGGAGCATGTGTTTGAATGGGGTTTTGGTAACTCCACCACCCCTTTTGATGTTGATACCATAACCTTTTTTAGAACCGATTTCGGCATTCTTAATTACACTGTTTGCTGTCCATGCTTCATCCAGTTCAACATGGTCTTTTAGTGGTTTACCACCCCTGGAGACAATACCCTTGTATCCTTCTTTGTTTCGTTTAGCAAGATGTGCCTTTGCTTGGTCGCTGGTCATAAAGTCAGCAGTTTGAATGCTACCTCTCCTAGTTTTTGCATACTTTACTTGATATTCTGGTTTTGCTTCATCCAGTTCAACGGATTCTTTTACAACTTCCATATCACCCTTCATTTGATTGCCGGGTGGTCTAGATTTTGGAACTTCCATAATTGCAAGATTACCTATTAGACTCTTTCTCGTATATTGGTTTTTGATATATTGTCGTGCTTGTTTTTCTGTGGGAAATGCTTTGATGAGCATTTTGCTTGCAGTTGCAACAACAGCAAATTCGGTTTTACCTTCATCCAAATGTTCAACGGATTCACTAAGACTTTTTATAATGTCTTTATGTTTCTTGCGGAATTTAGTTCTTGCGGCCGCAGAAGTAAAATCGAAATATACTTCTTTCTTCTTCCTGTCTAATTTGCCACCTATTTTAGTTAGTTTGGACACAAACTTGTGGTCTTTACCCTTGTAAGAATACACTGATGAGAAAGCAGTTGATTTTGGAAGTGGTGCGGTTCTTTCGTTCAACACTTCCAGTGTAGTTTCCATTAAATTTCTAAATGCTTTTGACTTCATGTAATTATTTCCTTTGGTATATTATGTATATTAATCACGGGTCCATCCTTTTGCATATGGTTTGCGAACATCAATATCACCACGGTTCAACAAACCTGCTGTCTGGTCAATTTGATTTTTGTTTATGACTGGCATCTGGTCTCTGGTTTGTTGCAGATTGGATTGGTGTTGTTTGAACCAATTTAATCTTTTGTGTAAGAATCGTTTTTGTTTTCCTTCGGTGTCACCACCCATTCGTTTTAACCATGCTTTTCGGTTTTCTGTCCCACCAGAATCGTTTGGTCCAAGGTCACCTTTATTTGTAGTAATTGCTTTATATGCATTGTCTGCTGATGCATTGCGAATCTGTGTTTTTCCTTTGTCCGACCCACCCGGTGACCGTTCATTCCCATACGAATCTCCAACTGCTCTTAATACAGGAACTAGGTCAACAATGTTCAAATTTGCTTCTGCGCCCCCTATCTTATTTTCTGTTCTCACTGCTTTTTTGGTTGGGTCAACATTCCAGTTTGTCGCTGCCCATCTGTGGTGCCCATCAAGAATTTTACCATCCTTGGATACTACTGCACCAATGTCTCCACCTGCCATCGGTCCGAATCCTTGCTTTGGGTCACCGATTGCAAACTTTAATGATTTGCCGAGGTAAATGTCTTGTTGAGTCGGGCGTAATTTGTTTGCATCCCACTTTTTATTTTTTACTTTTACAATATCATCCGTCGCGTCTTGGTCTTGTTGACCTTTAGTATGAAACTGCCCCACCCAACTCTTTGGCAATGGATTAGGAAATTGGGAATTGTCTATCTCTACTGTTTCCCTGTAATATTGCTTAAATGATTTCATGTATACACCTCTGCATGACCTTCCTTGATTAACATTTCATTCAGTGATATTTTGCGGTCTGGTAGTGTGATAGTTCCTAATATTCTACCATACTTTCCTTTGCGTATCTCTGTAATCACAGTAAACTCGTCTACACCCTTAAACAACTCTATGACTCGGTTTTTAGCAGCGAATCCTCGTTCTTTTTCTTCTAAGTCTTTTGTTCGTACCTCTGGTGTATCAATGCCTTTCAGTCGTACTCTTTCTTTGATTCGTACATTGAAACCCAAGTCAATAATACAATCAATGGTGTCACCATCAATCACTCGTAACAGTTTTGCTTTATATTCGTACACTATCTAGGCATCCTCTGTTGTTGCATCATCTGGTTGTTGTTATATTCGTCATCAATCAATTCAAGTGAACCTTTCTTTGGTATTTCAAATGAATGTAGTTCGTCTGCATGTTCTGCATCAAGGTGTGCAAGTATCTCTGCAAGTCGTTGTTCTATCTTGTCTACTTTTGGTGCAAGAATACTCTGCGTTGCTTTGATGTCTACAAGGTTGGAGTCAATTCGTGCATCAATTGTTTGTACACCATTCCAGAGTTGGAGTGCCGCACCCATGAACACACTCGCAACGAGTACAGTTACTGCATTAGATACTATTTTGTTCCAATCAAGTTTCATCTCGTTGTCCGTTTATTTGATTTCACTGCCTCGTTCACCACCCTGATACATTCGTGTCTTGCGTGTTGCGAGTCTGTCTACTGATTTGTTGATACCTTTTCTTCTATTTACTATTTTGCGTGGTGACGGCGTCGGGTTCAAGAACAGTTGGTCTTTTGCCTTTTTTATATAACTTGCGTGTGTTGATGTCTTCAATTCTTGAATGTCGTTATCGAATAGTGAATTTTCTATAAAACGACCAAGAGTTTCCTTTGTCAAATCTGATAGTTCGTAGTCTACGGATTCTTTTTTCTCTTTCTTCTTCATTAGACGGTCATAAAATTCTCCGGCCGCTTCCAAGTCACTTTGACTCACCTTTTCTTTGGTGCCACTTTTTGTTTTCACTGTGCGTTTTTTGTCAAGTACGGACGGACGGTCTATAATATTTTCTTTGTGGGATGTAGTGCCACCAACTGTTGCTTCATCAGTTTTAGATTTAATTTCAACTTTGCTGGCACCAAAATGCTTCTTTAGTGTGTTTGAAGCAGAATCAGCATCTCTTTGTCCGAGTGCAGTATATCCACCTATTTTCTTCCCTTTTTTGTCGTAACCAGTAATTGTCAATTTTTCATCTACTTCGACTGATTCAACTGGTTGCATAGGGTTTGTAAGTGGTCTGGTTTTTCTAATTCCAAGAACTTTGTTTACATCTTTAATACCAACTCTCATACCTTTGGCAATCTGTTCGGGACTTTCACCTTCTTTTCTTCTTGCGTCAATCTCTGATACTTTACCTTCATCAATTTCTAATGATTCTTTTTTCTCTTTTCTTGCCGTTGCTTCTCTGTTAGCAATTCTTATCTCTGCATCTTTCCATTCTTGGTCACTCATGCCTTGCCCTTGCTTCAACTCCTTCGTCTTTGCCAACACATTCTGTGCCGTCTGTAAAGCATCTTTGCGGTTTTGCTTGAAGAAACTTCTGCCTTCGTTCTGTGACATCTCCCACTCTTCGTGGTCCATATCAGGATGTACAGTACTGCATTTGCCTTTATGTTTGATGTCATGTTGACCAGTGTCTTCATCACTGTATGCTTTTTCTTTTTCCTCTTCTTCTTCACAGCCGGGGCAATCGCCATGTTTATGTTTGCGTTTACCATTTTCGTGAAGCATTTCGTAGGATGTTTGCATAAGATTTTTAAATTCTTTGGATTTCATGATGGATTCCTTGTGTGATAAGAGTTTATAATATTTATAATAAGATAGCCCTTGCATTATATATTGTGAGGTATAATAACCATACATCATACATATATACTGAAATGAAATCATTCAAGCAATACATCACAGAGAAAAGACAGACCTTCGTGAAGGGTTGGACATTAAAGAATAAGATTCATACCACCACTACCAATTATAATGACTATCATATAAAACAAGTAGTGAACAAATCGAGCAAATTTGGTCTGAACGACAAGAAGATACTTAAAATAATAAGTGACGCACATCCAGATGCACCCAAAGAATGGCCAAAAGAATACTTTAAAGATTTACAAAAAGGTGTAGCAGACAATGATGTATACATTGAAGAATACCTTCAGAAAAAAGGTTATTGTGCGTTTGTACTAGACCCTACTCACGGAAGTATTCAGGGGTGGGATGAGAAATCTTCTAAAATAGGTGCAAAGGTATTAGACGACAAGTATCTGCCATTTGAAATGGACGGATTCAAATTGTTTGAAGTTAAACCTGTAAAGGGCAGACCCAAGTACATCACCAACAAATTAGATTGGAATGATTGGATAGCAGGTAAAGCAAAACGAAAGTATGTTTCACCTATGGCACAATTCAGAGAATCAGTAGAGTATGTCATATGGGGTATTCCACCCAAAGATAAAGATGAAACATTGTTGCTCACAGCCGGCAAAGATGGAAAGAGAATCACAAAAAAATCAGATGCAATGAAACTATTGAAGTTGTTAGTAACCAAACATGGAGTCAAAAAAGCCAGAATACAAGCATTGGATGTAGAGGTAGACCCATCTGATATGTTCAGGAATCCGTTTGGATGATAACCTTCAAACAATACATCACAGAGTTATTCGAGAAACCATACAGTTTCAGGTCATTTGGTAAATTACCTAAAGAGAAATGGTTTCAGTGGGCATACTCAGATGAAATTGATATGGAAGAGTGGAACGATGTTGCCAATTATCAATTCAAAACAGATGATGGTAGAACTTTCGTAATAAATTTTAATTATAATGTTAGACCGATGAAAGTAGTATGTAAGATTGATTTTGATGATACTGGTGCAGAAGATGAACATTTACTTACAGGCAAGGGCGATGCAATGCGTATATTGACGACCGTTCTGTTTACTATACAAAAAGAATTAAAGAGAAGTAAACCTGATTATGTTGAATTTTCTTCTCAAAAGGTTGAAAAGGAAAAGAAAACAGGAAGAACCAAACTCTATGGCAGGATGGTAAGACAATTTGCAGGGAAAATGGGATACAATTTGAAAAGCATAGTAGACCACAAGTATAAAAATATATTTGTATTGGAGAAGAAATGAAATCATTCGACCAATACATCACAGAGGCAAAGTTCGGTTCGGTTGTAACAGGGACACGAAAGATGACAGAGATTCGTGGACTAGAAGGTCCGAGTGCGTCAAACCTTTTACAGTATCTAAAGAATAGTAGTAACAAAGCAATAAGGTGGTTGGTTCTTCCAAACGGCAAGTTGATTGTATGGGATGCAAACGATGCATTACACGATTGGATACAAACAGGCGAAGACCTTGGTGTCGATGTCCTTCGTGGTGAAATGCGAATCAAGAACGGTAAACTTATTGTAAAACACTCCAAGAAACGAGGAGAGTATGCAAAGAAGAATCGAACATTAATGGATATTAAGAAACAAGAAAAACCAAAATGGTTCACAACAGGGAGTATTCTGTGAAATCATTGTAATTTTGTGTTATTTTGTAGTCTTTAAAACCCCATTGCAGTAAATGCCAGTGGGGTTTTTTGTGGGTATTTGTGGGGGATTGTGGGGTAAGTGGCAATTATTGAAATGCCAGATTAAATATAGGCAGTGTGCAGTTATACGGATGTCATTTTGACGGTTTAACCTTTGTTAGTTTGGTGATTGATTCAATGAAACCAATCGGAATCTTCTCAATCGTACTGCATTCTCTGTCCCCAATTGTGCTGAGCAGTGCGATGTGTTTGTCATCTCGCCACACTTCAAACCCAATCGAACGCATCAGAGGGCACGGTTTCTTCGCATACTTCAGTTGTTCTTTGAGGTTGTTCCATCCGATTTCACCGTGTTCTTCGGCGTCTGTCCAGACCACTTCAACCATATCAAATTGTTTATCAGTCTTCTTTGCAACCATGATGTACTCCTACGTTATATATGCCAATGGCACTTATAATATTAAATTATTTTGCTGGGAGTACCAGGTAACTCTTCGGAGCGGATTCTACGCGTCGAAGCAATTAAAAAACGCCCTGCCAATACCGTAAGGACTGACAGGGCGATGTTGAGGACTTTAGACTGCGATGATGTCTATCATCTGCATGGCGATTACTCGACTGCTCTTTTGGTTGTTTGCACCCTTCATGAATGCATTCTTGAGTCGTGTATAACTCGCATCTTCTCCAAGATTGTCAAGAGCATCAGTCTCGACATGAAGGTTTCCCTTGACGATGAATAATTTGTCATAGCCAGGGTCATCGACTGCAACGAAATTATGTTGTTTCCATGACTTAATCGCCGCAGGCATATTCTCATCATTTAAATGTCGATATCGCATTCGTTGGATTTTTCCGTCATAGAGTCGGATTCCGATAAGATTTGTACCAGTTCGTTCTTGAAGAATTCTCAAGTATGCATTTGTTTCGGGACTTGATTCACCATTGACAACTTCGTAATCCTTGCGAGTCGTAGGGTCGTGTACGATAGTCTTATCATCACCGTATGCACGATAGGCGCCCATTGAGTGTCCATCACCATCAGTAAGGAATACTGTATTGACGATTTGAACATTATGCTTTGCTTGGAACGCAGGCACCTGTTGCAATGCACACATGATTGCTTCGTTCAAAGGTGTGCATCCCATTCCAAATTCTTTTGGAACATATCCACAGTAAACGTTTTGTTCAACACCCAAGTAATACAGATTCTGTACTGCTTGCTTGTATTCGTTTGTTTTCATATCTGAAGACAAGTATTGAATCAGTGAGAAACCGTGTGGGCACATTACTGAATTGTCCTCGTATTCGTTGTGTTGGTGATTGATTGCAATCCCTGCATCATCTTTCTCATTCAATGAACTGTGATTCTTGCTTGAGAATGCGTAGACATCAAAAGGAATATTAACCTTCTGACAAAATTGTGTAAGGATTACAAGTTGTTCGACTGTATCCTTAATGATACCACACATTGAACCAGACCAGTCGATGTACATCACGATACCGTGATTCTTACCATCTGCATGGACTTCATTCTTCATGAAGATGTCTTCACTCCATCGATAGTTAATCATATTAACTGTATCGAGGACACCAGTTTTGGCGATTTCAGTTCTTTTGTCTGCATCCGCGGCTTGCTTCATTTGGAAGTGTTGAACCATTTGAGCAACAGTACTTTTAGTTCGATTCAAGAATTCACGACATTCACCATGAACTTCATTTCGTTTTTTAGTGTATCGTTCTACACGGTCTTCGCGAATTGATGATTCAAAGTTTTCCCAAATGCTGGCTACTTCTTTGTAATCTATAACGCAGTTTTCAAGTTTCATTGTTGGGATTGTGTGATATTCGTATGATTTGCTCGAACCATCACGAAGGTCATTAACACCCTGTTCAAATGAGTTTTGAGTTGAACCTGCTTGACCAACACCTTCTTTGTAATCGTCATAACCTAAACTGTTTTGACCATCGCCATTTTGTTGTTGTTCGCCTTCACCAGATTCAGCACCTTCACCGTCATCAGTATCATCATCTTGGGATTGACCAGAGTCTTCACCAGATTCATTACCATCGCCAGCACCTTCACCAGATTCTGAACCGTCTTCATCACCATCACCAGATTCTGAACCAGATTGTGAACCGTCTTGGGATTCACCTTGGTCATCACCTGATTGGCCTTGATTACCTTGTTCTTCACCATCGGAATCGCCATCACCAGATTGTGATTGCGTACCATTTTCGTCTTCTTCTTCATCAAGTTCATCTTGATGCTTTTCATACAAATCTTTTGCGAGTGTGACAACATCCTCAAATGTAACTGTTTCAGCCATACGAGTGACATATTGCTGTTCATCGGATGCAAACGGGATAGTCTCAAGTCCGAATAAACCCACTTTAAAATGCAGATTTAATCGGTCAATGAGTTCCATGTCTAAATCGATTGTACGACTTTTTAGTTCAAATAAGTCTCGTTCGTGCAATTCTTTATACGCACTAGAGAAGTCACGGCGAATGCCGGGAAATTTATCTTTTATCATTCGTTCAATGCGAGCATCTTCTACGATGTTCAAGAACATATGGCGAATTTGAGAACCCTTACCCTTACCAACAAAATCTTGCCAGCCTTCGGTGGGTGTGTGCAATGCGTGAGATACTTCATGTCCCACTAGCATATCATACATCGAATTCGTCATGTCTTTCCATATAGGAAGACAGAGTACTCGATTTTTAGTATCGAAATACGCAGTTTCAGCAGTTGCATCATGCATTACACGAATATCCTCAGTCGCCATACAACGAGCAAGGATATCTTTAGTAGCACGATTTACAAAGGGTTTTTCCATCAACATATCTGTGATCATACCATAACTGGGCTAAATTGGAAGGGGTGGTACATCCGATTTGACATTATAATTTGAGGGTACTGACACTATGTCGTCAGTATGTACATAAACCCTTGGTAACACTGCATTTAGACATCCTGAATTTCGCGAGTCATGCCGCAAACCTAAACCCTTGGTACTAAAGGACTTACGACTTTATCCACAAGTTATCCACAATGTGCGTTATTGGGTCAATAATGGGGGTGCAGGCTATCTGAAATTCGCCTCATAAGTGCTTATTTTGCAGTAGTTTAACCGGCTACTGACAACATAGTGTCAGTCCGATAATAATTTATCGATTCAAGGGGTACATAAACCCTCAAATTATGGTACAATATACACTTAATCGTGAAATCAAAGGAATCGAATAATATGAATTTAAAACCCAAACAAATCGCAATCTTGAAATCCATGGCCTCTGCCGGTGTTGTATCTCCTGTCACTAGACAGGATATTGTCGATGCATGCGAGGCGACTGGCGCCTATGCGTGTCCACCTTCATGGTTAACTCAAGATTCAACCCGCAAAGTGGGTCGTGGTTTGTATGAGTGTCCCGAACTTGCACAATTTGTCGATTCTGCGGATTCTGCTCCTGCACCTACACATGAGGAAAATGTCGTTCAGACTGGTCCCGTAGGTGCAGTTGAGCAATCCGTTCCCGCAATTAATACTGCATCACTAGTGATGGGTATGACCGGTGGTGATAGAGATTCTCTCGTCCCACAAAAATTTAGTGGATATGTAACTTGGGGTCACTTTAATAATGTTGTCAAGATTGTAAAATCTAGGCGATTCTACCCTATCTTCATTACTGGTTTATCTGGTAATGGTAAGACTCTTATGGTAGAACAGGTTTGTGCGAAATTGAAACGCGAATGTTATCG
>Ga0080013_1002907_pt1 | contig 19085 bp, 13 predicted proteins | sample ETNvirenome_6_85_FD_69236 | JGI IMG/M metagenome (GOLD analysis project Ga0080013, IMG submission 69236) | Marine viral communities from the Pacific Ocean - ETNP_6_85 (SPADES assembly) (version 2) | ecosystem: Environmental > Aquatic > Marine > Oceanic | place: Pacific Ocean | collected 2013-06-19 | reverse complement strand
AGTTGTGTATAGAGTGTAACTTTCCTTCAAATCGGCGAATCCGATTTTTTCTTTTTTTCCATGGGTCCCCCCCTTACAAAAATTCAAGAAAATTCAAGAAAAATCACCCAAAAAATCCAACCCAAAATCCCATTTTTTCATATACCCCCCCCTATAAAAATTCAAGAAAAATTCAAGAAAAATTCAAGAAAAATTCAAGAAAAATTCAAGAAAAATTCAAGAAAAATTCAAGAAAAATCAACCAAAAATAACCAAGATTCCAAAAAAATCCTGAGAGAAACATAAAAAATTTATTTAAAATAAATAGAATTTTAAATAAAATCATTACTTCATCAAAACTATCTGCGATAAATATCTCGCACGAGACATCGCTGTATATAATAATCTTTTATTCATACAACGAATATTTATAAATATTTTTTTTTCAAACGTTGTTCCTTGAACGCAGTGTATTGTAAATCCATGCTGTTTTTTCATTTTAACACCTGGTATTTTATTAAATACTATATCGTTATTGTTATAACAACGTCCATTACTCAACACCTTGTATTTTTCGATATGTTCATATCGCTCAGTATATACATCCTTTTGTTCATTCGTATGACATAATATTATATCTTCCCTTTTATAATCTATATCTGTATCTTTCACAGGATTTTCTAAAAACTTTTTATCCAATTCCTCTCCATCAATAGCATCTCTTAAATTATTCAAAATCTCCAACAATTTATCACATTTTACTCTATAATTTGTTGTCAATTCTACGATATTATCAATTCCTTCTGTATTCATTTCTACACCTTTAACAGGAGGTAATTGGTAGCCTAAATCACCACAAAATATTATTTTCCCATCTACTATTTCCATTAACTTTTTCTTCTGTTCTTCCGTAATCATGGAACACTCATCTATTATATAAGTATTCCATTTACCACGGTAATTAAAATCTACGAAGGCATCCTCTAATAATTTATTTAATACTATACCATCTAATCCATCAAATTCCCTTTTCTTCGACGATAATAATTTCCAGGTAGGTGATACAAACACTGAATTCATCAATCCTTTGTCTGTCAAATTATGATATGTTTTTCCATTTCCTCCAGCACCGATAAATAATTCGGTCTTGTAAAAGTCTCTTTTTTTACCATCCAATTCCAGAATGAATTCATATAAATCTACTTGGGATTCTATATCAGTCCATACACTTGATAAATAACCTTCGTCCCATTCAACATTGTTAAACGTTTTTTTTTCCTTTAAGTCAAACACATCTAACATTTTATATTCATGCTCTGAATAATATATCCCATCTACACAAATTCTTACTATTTTTGTATTATCCATTTCTAATAATTGTTCTAACATAATAAGCCTCTGATAGGCTGTTATAAATCCTGCTATATGTTTTAACGTTTTTACTTTTTTTTTTGGATATACGACGCTAACTAAATCATCATATTCGTTAGTATATATATTATAATGGTCTTCATCAACAATATTGGATAAGTATCTTTTGTCGCATTCCTTGAATTTTAATATAGTATCATATCGAACACATCCCCAATCACCAACCATTTTCGCATAATAAGCAATCCCGTTTATTTTTCCATTTTTCAATTCGTCCGTAAACTCAAATTCTTTTTTTAATCCATAAGCACCATACACCACGTCAAATTTACCACCGAACGAAGCCAAAGCCTTCAATTCAACGGAAGTATATACATTATTATCACAAAACCAACTTAATGTCGAATTTAAATTACGAAACTTATCTTCACACTCTTCCAAATCTAAATTTTCAATATAATAATAACCGATTACATCATATGTATCACATGGTCTAAAATCTGTTATTTTTCCAACAAATCCATCATAGAATTCACATTCTTTATATTGTGTATATGCTTTTTTCATATCGATATGTTCGTATTCATTACAGTCTAGCCCGTCTGTCATTACAAAATCCACTGTTCCATTCCACGATACTCCTTGTGATATGAATTTATGTAAATCTGTATATTTTTTAGCATCATATTGACAATTGTATAAATCATTATCTTGCATAAACCCATGTCGAATATCATCATATTCATTTTTACATTTATATATCTTATTTGTTGTTCTCAACCCTTTCAATCCAAAACAATCCGTATTTATAACCTTAAACTCATTTAATGTGTTATCCAATTCTTGTAATTCTTCCCTTGTTACAATATCAGGTTCTATATTGTAATCATAGAATTTATCAAATACAAATTTACGGTCGAATTCATCGATATGATTAAATCGTGTATTCAGATATTTAAATGTTTTTAATTTTTTCTTATCGCTCTCATAATCAAAATGATGCTTTTTACTAAATGGTTTATTTATTTCAACCGCAATTTGTAATGTATTACATACTTTTTTAATATCCTCTTCAGTTATACCGTTAGCATATGTATTTAAATATCCAGGATATTTTACCTTTCCACTTTTATTTGTTTTTCCTTTGATTATATTAACAATTTTATTGTAACGTTTTTTCGCGTTTGCTGATTTTACTATCGATAATCTATGGTCACACCAATTTAATATTGGTGTGAAGAAACAATGACTTTCACCATCTAAATAATACTGTGTTGTTAATTTTTCTCTTATTGCGTTCATTGGTATAATCGCAACTTCAGATTTTTCATCGGCAAATTCGTCATAATTCCAAATCATATAATCACTGGTCACCTTAAATGTTTTATGAATGTTTTCGTTGTAAAATTTAGACCCAGGTTCAATTACACCTTCCCATTCTCTATTTTCATCGCCCTTTTTTATCAATATTTTATACCATCCACTATAATTTTTTATAATATCATACAAAGCAAACTTATTATCTTTTACAGTCAATGTATAATATTCTACATCGTTTCCAACCACAACATCATGCGGTCCTTTTGTCTTATATTTATTAGTAAATGATTTTTTCAATGTCTTTTTAGAGTATCGTTTATCAAATTGTTTTTTAATAAATCGTCCGCTCTGAGGATTATATACGGCATCACCAGCGTATTCTGTCATTAATCCAGCGCGTATTTGCGCTCTGTTCCATGCTAAATATTTTTTCGTTATTTTATTACCACGATACTTTTTAGGCTCTGTCATTATATATATGTATATATATTATATATATATATATATTATATTATATCATTTTTATATCATTTTTATATCATTATTTATATTATTATTTATTCCTAAAGTTTCTTAAACATTTATTCCCTTCGAAACTCGTCCATCTGCCGAGTTAATATCGACCAACGACCAATATTCATGGACGACATCAACTTGGTAAGATACGGCACCGCCAGTGCTATTTGTAAAATAAACATCTATTGTTGGCGATGTGAGATTTTTCCAGGACACGGAACCAGAATCCGATGTCCTATCGCTCTCCAAGCCCCAATTTATAGTATAAATTCGTGAGGCAGATGCTCCCGTCTTGTTTCCTGACGCTCCAGAAAATCGGTTAAAATCGCCTTCTAGAAGCAACAACTGGTCGCCCTGAACATCCATCATGTCACGGCCTGAACCCCTAACAACGATTCTAGTGACGGGTTCCATCTCTTCAGGCTTGGCACCGTTTGTAGCATTTTCTGCCTTGGTTTGGTCGCGTAGCATAACGTGTGTCTTAAATACAAGATTTTGGCACTTAACATCCTGTGATAAAGAAGAAGAAGCAGCATTAGCAACAGAGGACCCCTTCGTCGCGTTTTCGCTATACCTATCACTCAAGAGCATTGTTAAACTTCCATTCTCATTATTAAACTGCTCGTTTTGTAAAGAACGATAAAATTGCTCTTCGGGATTAATATAAGTCAAAAAAGCCGACATTGAATTGACAGCAATGGCGGGTGGTGCTCCAGCACTGTCATAAGAACACTGTGCGGGAGTTGCTGTCAAAACATTGAGACTCAATTGCTCCAAAAATCGGGTATCCAAAAAGGTCTTTGTCGTGTTACAAACACTCAATGGAACCTTAAGATAAATATCAGTAGCCACGTTGTCCACCATTCCACCACCAGCATTCAAAGATGCCTGATGCTCGCCATATGGTGCTTCTTCAATACGAACATGGTGATATAAATCACTCGTTGCTTCAATCACCTTATTATGAGTCTGTAATTCGCATCTCTTAAAAAACCATGAAGCCAAATCTTGCGCCCAATCTCCAGTTCCTGCTACATTCTGTGTAACATTCGCCTTCAACACAATTTGTGCCAACAATCCATATCGTGGAATTTCAATAGTATGATTTTTCCCTGTTGCTGGATTACTCACAGAAACTTCTGTAATTGATTTACTAAAGGAAGGAGTATTTGATCGAACACTATAAAGGAAAGGATTACGAACATTTCCGTCGGCGCTTAAAATTGATTTTAGCGGAGACTCTGCATTACTAAGATTAACAATATCAGCCATAATTATACATTATCTAAATAAAATAATTTTACGATACTTCTATGTTTCCAAAATACCATTTAACCGCCTTTGCTTTTTGGATTGCTTCTTTGTTTAATCCATGATTTTTGCTTGCTAATAATCCATCAATACTGTCTATCATTTTTCTATCGGCGACTTTACTAAAATCTCCCATGCTATGATAATCTTCATCGTGTTGCTTAAATATCGCGTCTAATTTATCAACTGGTGTTTTTCCACCGCTAAATCCTATGGCTTCACCATTACTGTCGATTTCATTTCCGCGCCCACCATATTCGCCATATCGAAAGTTTTTACCCGCAAAATGTTCGGCTATTAGATTTCTCTCCTGTCTCTCCTTAATGTTATAATCAAATGGTAACTCAACTGCTCCAATTATATGAGTTCCAAACAAAGAGTTGTAATTACCTCCCTCAACACTAATTGTATAATCCTTAAAGTATTTTCCCATCCAAGAAGTATTGTCCTTAATATCTATTCTGGATGCTCCCAGTGATTTTAAAAACGACCTGAATGTGTATTCAATAGCGTTACTGCCGTTATCACTTCCTAATTTATATAATTCTTCCCTCAACTTTCTCTCATCTCTCAAAAAATCAAAATTATTACCACTAAAAACATTCATCGTATCTACATCTTCACCCGTAAATTGCTCTGTTAATTTCTTTCCAAATATACCCTCGTGTTTAATAAAAACATCATCTACAAATTGTTTCCAATCTTTTTTATCCTTTGGCATATTTCTAAACATATACAATCCCAATTGTATATATGTTGTAATGTCTTTCACATCACCCGAAAAATTCTTAATGAGTGCCATAACAAATTTTGCCTTTCCTATGTCTGCTACATCTGCCAAAGGCATTACGTTCTTTGTAATGCTACTTTTCCCCATTATCCCACTAAATAAATCTCCCACTATCAATCCCAATAAGCCAAGAACAAACACCGGTTCTAAATATTTCTCTTTATGGTTGTTAAATTGATTGGTTAAATATTGCGTTAATGTAATTACTCCTCTAAAATGTGTAGACAAGACTCCTCTGCCTCTCCCTCGTTGTGATGCTCGTAGTCCAGTGTTAATACCCACCCTTCTATGTAAAAAATCCCCCCAATTTTTTTTATTAGATGATGAAGATGATGAAAATCGTCCTTGTTGAACGGCAGTATGCACTCCTGAAGGGACATCTTGAACCACCCCAGCAAATATGGAATTCTCAATATTATCCCTACCACCAACAAAATGTCTTGCCATCACCATATTTTTTGTAGAACTTTGTAGAACCCGCGCTGCGTTCCAATTTAATAATTGGCCACATGCTACTCCAACAAAAACTCCTATTAAATGAGATTGAACATTAACCCACAAATTACTGATAAAATCACCCCAACCAAGACTTTCTCCTTCTATGTATGAATTTATTCCACTCGACCCAAATACACCTACACCGCTGGAATAGGATTGCTCTACATTTTCTTCTCTTTTCATTTGTTGTTCTTCTAAATCCATTGTTTTATGCGGTATTTCAATATCAGGTGTTCTACCCACAAAATCACTACCTTCCACTTTACCCTTTGCTATAGCCTTACTTCCATCTTCTTTACTTCCATCTTCTTTAATTGCTATAGACTTACTTCCATCTTCTTCTCTCCCCTTCTCTCTTTCAACAATTTTTAAATCATCATTAATATATTTCCCATTAAAATGCCGTGCCTTTTCTATTGCGTCGCTTGGTTTTTCCCATATCTTATCACTATTTTGCTTATCCCGAACATATGATTTCATAAAGGATAATCTTTGTGATATATTTGTTGTTTTATTAGAGATGACTTTCCAATTATCCTCGTCGTGCGGTAGAAAATACCTACTTTGTTTTCCATTATCTAAAGTATAAACCACGCGGCCTTCAGGCGTATGTAAATCCCCAATAACATTCTCCTTATGGAACGGCTCATATGTTTTCTCGGGTATTTTATGCGGAACAATTGTTTTCTCGGCTATACTTGCGTCGTCGTGTATTACTCTTCCCGCTCCATCTACCATCATTTGGGCGTAATGGGGATTTTTAGATGGTAATATCTGTTTTCCCATTGTTGTCATATTAGATATAATTTCTACATCATCAGCACTATCAACTGCCTTTACCATTAAATTTCTTCTACCATTTTCATTACTACTATCTCCACCAAAAGCCATATTCATTAATTCACTATATTTATTTCCAATCATTACCCATTCTCCTCCTTTCTTCTGTTTCCATGATTGTCCATCTTTATTGTGTCTATAATACGTGTCTCCTTTTCTAAATTCAATTAACGGCTCACTGCCCCAATATGCTTTCTTGTAATATGGTCTATCTTTTTGTATAATTCCTTTTTGATAATTTTCATATCTTTTCGTTTTAAATAAATCCTTATATTGTTCGTATTCATGTTCGTGATTTTTTAGGGTGTCATTGTTAATTAATGTATCACTACCTATTGTTTTTATCATATATGGAATATCACTGGGTGACGCATTAAAGGCGGGCCTTGTTTGTAAAACATAACCCTTTTCAGTCATGATATAATAATATTTTTTACCTGTTTGGCTCTCTACTCTCTCTACTCTACTAATTATTCTACCATACACTCTTGAACTTTGGGTAGGAATTTGCCACCGATGAATGTGTGTGTCTGCCTTGGTTATTGTATGCCACTCTTGGTCTGTTAAATTCTTGTATGTTCCGTCGTTCTGAATTGTCATATAACTTATTTTATCTACACCTGCTAAATGGTCTTTCATCATCTTCCCATAATTATATTCTATTTCCTTGATATGTAGAATATCACCAAAGATTTCTTTTATATTATCACGTTCGGCTTTGCTTTCTTTTTCATAAGCACCTTCCTTTGCCATATTATCGAATGCTATTTTTCCACCTACTGATTTTTTATAATCTCTTAAATGCTTTATCCATTCGTCCCCATTCATATCATCGTTTCTTTGGTATAATTTCCATTTACCATTACCGCTAACCCAAATGCTTTTATCGTCATATAAACGAACCAGTCTGTTACCAACCCAATATTCAAAGGCTATTTTATTATTGCCTGGTTGGTGTATTCCTCTTTTAGAATATTCACTATAAATGTATTTCATACCGGTATTTTCTTTGTTTTTTCCATTAGCACTGAAAGCCTTATTGAATAAATCGTCATTGATTCCCCATTTAACTTTTGCTTGAGTCCATTTGCCCTCGTAGGTGCTCCCGCCCCATTTTCTATTTGTATTGTCCTTATCGATTACAACGCCACTCAATGCTTTCAATTCTTCTGGACTGATTTTCCAATTTTTACTGTTACTGTAATCAGGGACATATATATCTGCTACCTTCTCTCCAACATATTCTAAAGTATGACCTGGATTCGGGTATGGAACTTTTAAATCTTTTTTATCAGCACTTAATAAAAATCCATGATATAAAGCACCTTCTGTCGGTGCGAATTTTAACTCACCTTCACCTTTATCGGTTTTAACTCTTTTATAATCATCATACCAATTTTCATGCACTATTTTTTCATTTGTTCTACTACCGTTTCCATATAATGTTTCCTTTTTAACAGTGATATACCCTAGATCTGCCAATCTTTTTGCTCTTTGAGATGCGTCTTTCATTACAGTGAGTTTATTATGATATTCCTGTTCGTCATTATCGAATTTTATTTGTTTTTCTACTAAATTGTCAGTATAACCTTTTAACATCCACTTTAACACACTATCCGTTGCTTTTTTAACAAATGGTATTTGAAAAACTAAATATACACCAGCAAAAGCAACACTGGTTCGTGCGATAGCACTTCCACCAGCCATTACCGTTCCTGCTACACTTTCTCCAATAACTCTTTCTAATCCGGTTCGTATTGTTCCTGAAACGGCTTCTTCTGCCGTGCTTATAGTTGCTCTTATTCCTGCTGTTAAATTTTTTACTTTTTCCGTAGCACTTATAATCCCAGCAGCAGTTCTTTCTCCCAGTCCCGCAATCTTGCCTTCTAATTTTTCGATTCCAACCTTTATAGGGTTTTCAACTTCTTTTTCCAACATATCCGCGGTGAATTGTTTTGGTGGTTCAACTACTACTTCTCGGTTAGCAATTTCATCAGCACTGTAATATCTTTTACCATCGATTTCCTTGTATTCTTCGTCTCCATCAAAAGGGTCAGGAACATTGTGTTTTTTTCGTAAGTCACCAGCACTAAGATGGTCTTCGACAGGCTCATAATATTTTTTGTAATCTGTTCCGTCTATTTCCTCTAATACTTTACTAAAAAATTTACTTATTTTCGGATTAGAACTTTTAGATAATTTATAAAAATTAGGGTGTAAATCAAACTCGTCAAACATTTGTGACGCATAATAATCGATATTATCACTCCATTTTTCAACAGTTCTCAATGCTTCGTCTGTTTCTCCTCCCCATTTTTCAAAATAATGACTATATTTCGTTTTTAATTCTTTTCCACTTAACATGTCATCGGGTAATTCGCCTTCTATAGCACTTCCAAAACTTTTAAGACTCTCACTTTCGTCAGTCGAAAAGGCTGTTTTAAAACTATCAGCGTCACTAATGATACTACCGTCGCTTTTTACAATATCAATATCATGTGCGGTTTTTCTAAAATTATTAAAATCACTTTCCGTCATAAAATCTCCATCAGGTATTTCTTTCATAGCATTGTTAAAACGAGTGAGTTGTTCTTCTGTTAATTCGGGTAATTCTTGTTTTGCGTAGTATATTTCGTCTTCAATAGTTAATTGTCCTTTTTGTTTCCTAAGCATACGAGCAATTGGTGTATTATCAGGACTGGCATAATTAAAATTTTGTGGTAAAGGCTCTTCATATGTTTGTAATTTATTGAATATTTCTTTCGGTTTTTTAAACTTGTCTATATTATTATATTTTAACCTTGCCACCCTAACGGTTTTCGCCTTAGCCATTTTCTCACTATTTTCTAATGTTAATGCTGGGCTATTCGGTAATCGACTTGCTTTAAAATTCCCCCTTTTTAAGAATTCTTCAACTTCCTCTTTATTGGTTTTTATAAAGTCAGCATCACTTTTTATTGATTTACTTCGTATAAAATTACTCAATTGTCCATCGGTTTCATCATCTAAAATTTGTATCTGATTATTCAATATATCTTCGGAATTTACGGTTGTTTTTACATATATCTTTTCACCCAATTCGTTAATTTTTTCACCGCCCACTTTAATGTGAGATAGTAATTCATCATTAATCTTAACTGCCTCTTCTCTTACTAAATGACCTTTTGAAACAAAATAATCTAAACGTTTTTTTAACGATTTTTTTACATCTTTCAACATAAATTCCATGTCAACATAATTATTCCATGCCCCTTTTGCGATGTTATCAGCGGTATTCAATACATTTTTAGAACGTTCAATAGCCTTTGTTGTGCTTTCAATAAATGATTTAAAATCATCTACAAACCCAGCAGGGTTATTAAAATTGTATTTTACTTTGCTGTAAAATCTATATGTAGAAAATAATCCTTTTAATGTAAGAATGGTTCCTACAGTAATCTTAACTTTTTTTGCTACATTTGATGGTGTTTTTGATGGCGTTTTATTTTCATGTTTCTCTTTATTTTTAATGTCTTTGATTTTTTTTTCTATATCTTCCAATGCTTTTGCTGACATTTTATATATATATATATAATTTACATATAAAATATTTTAAGCGTAAAGATTGCCGTCATCTACTATATGTCTCGCTTGAATTTCATAATTTTTGCCCTTTCCTGTCCAGTGTTCTTCGGGGTTATATTTCTTTTTATTTGTTTCATCAACCGATGAAGTGTTTAAACGTTTTTCGTCATCATCGACGAATTTTTCAGTAAGAACATATTTTCGTAGTGGAGCATTCATTAAAAAACCACTTGAAAAATAGCCAGCATCTTTTCGGAATCCCTGTTTGTGTGGAGCAGTATTTTCCATTTTTTTATCTATGATTTCCTTTTTTGCTTCTTGTATATCAGGTTTTTTGTTTCCGTATATTAAGCCTCCATCTTGTATTAAGGTCTCACCAATTTCCTCTGCGATTGCGGATATTTGACCCCGTTTATTATCCCTTTCTATACGCAATTTAGATGGACGTTTGAATTCTTGAGATTTGTAAAAAGCCTTATTTTTTCCCGATTTATTATATTTGCTTTCCTGCCGTGATAATGCTTTATTGTAATTATTTCTCTCGTAGGTATTCATTCCCACGTTTTTAACATATTGACCTAAACCTACTTCGTGTCGTGTAGCCATTTTTATTATATATTGTATATATATAATAAAAAAATATGCCTGTTCTAAATTTAAGATTACAAAATCAGTCTGAAACAATTTCTCTCAATGGTAACATTTTAGCACAAGATTTGGTTTTACACCAGGCAATGATTACCTTTCCTAATACAACCGCGTTGCCTTCTGCTGTGGATATTGAATTGCCGTTTATTACACGATTCCAAATACATAACTCTGATGGAGGCAATGCCTTTTTAACAATTCCAGTAGATGTAGAAAAAAGAACTACTATTTCATATCCTGATTTAGTGTTTAAAACGGAAAATATTCCAAGTGAGTTTATTTGTAAAGTATTCGAGAGTGATGGAGTAACGCCCTGTTCTGCCTTTAGCGAACTACAATTATGGTTTAATTACAAACAGTCAGCATTATTTTAATTGTGATATTCCATTACCAGCCTTTACCCAGTTTCCATATTCATAGGATAATATTGTCTTTCTTTGTTGTGTAGTAAAATATAAATTATCACCAGTGTCATTATTATTCCATTCTAAATGATTCGCTATATGTTTTCTCCAAAACACATTATCGGCTCGTATTATTCCACTATTCAATAAGGCAGGTAATCTATTTTTCGGATATGTGTTTAATGCCTTCTCTTCTATTCTGCTAAATTCTTGTGTTTGTGATTTATACATTATATATATTTACTGTATATAATATATTATTTCTTAATTAACTCATTTTTACGAATGTATTCAATTCTCCTTTAAGATATTTGTTATATAATTCTTCATTGTAATCGTAAATACCAAAATGCTGTAATACTCTTTTTTTGTGATATTTTGATTTTAGATGCCTTGTTAGATTCGCATGTGTTGATTTCTTTTGACACTGAGGGCAAGTAATGACTTTATTATTTTTTTCTAGTATAGATGCTCTATTTTTTTTGTAATATTTTCGACAACTTTCTCTCATTCTCTCTCTTTTATCTTCCATTTTATCTTCCATTATATATACTATATATATATATATTATTTCATTTTTATATCAATAATAAAATAAAAATAATAATTCTCCTGTTGTAAGTTGGTTATTCTGACATATAATAAAAACAAGTTCTTTACATTCAGGTGATGAGAGAAAGGTGTGTAGTTCTTTTAATTTTGATTTGTCTTGATGTTTTATACATATTAAATGACCGTCTACCACATATTCTTTATCTGTTATTAAACAAGGGTTTAGAACAAAAGGACAGTGTCCGAAGCCTCTGGAAGCGACTATATAAGGGGGAATTGTTGTTTCTTGATTTGATTTATATAATGGTTTTTCTCTTATTTTTCCTAAATATATATTTGATGGTTTCAATAATATATTTTCCCCTTCTGAACTTTGACCTGTTCCATTTACTGCTGTAAAACCGTGTTGCTTTAACGATTTTTTGTTTTTAATGAGTTCTTTGTATCTTATTACGTTTTCCTCTGTTTGGAATAAGATGTTTATTATATTTTTTTTTTTTTGGATTATTGGTGTAGCAATTGTATAAATATTATTCTTTTTCATCGTTTTTTGTATAGTAAAAATTATTGTTTTAACTTTGCATTCCTTGAATTTTGTATTTATTGGTTGAATGTTTAACACTGTGTAAAAATCATTTATATATTTTCGTAAATTATTATAAGATTGAGTATTTAAAAAATTTTGAGGGAGTATATACGACAATATACCATCTTTTTTTAATATTCGTATTCCTGCGATGATGAATAAAAGATATATATTACAAGTGTTCGAATAAAACATGGTATAATTTTTATCATATTTTATGACATCTCGGTATAATATTGTATGATAAGGAGGATTACCGATTATTAAATCATAAATTGGTTTTGATTTAAATGAGAGAAAATCATCGTGAATACATTTCGGCGTTTTTTCTATTGGATATTTTTCTATACAATCTACGTTATAATCTTTTAGTAATCTTACATATCGTCCGTCTCCGCAACTTGGTTCTAATATTTTCATTCCTTTTTCAATTTTTAATGTTTTTAAATGCGTATCTATAAGGGGTAACGGTGTATAATAGCATCCGTTTTCTTTCATGTATATATATATATATGACAGAATTAAAAGAGTTTAGTATCGAGCAATTAGGTATTTTTATTGGTGCTGTTTTAGGCTCGATAGCAATCTGTATCAAAGCAATTCAAAAATCAAGATGTAGCACGATAAAGTGCGGTTGTATTACAATACATAGGGACGTTCATGGAATGGAACAACCGGTTGATTTATCACCTATGAACCTTGATAATCAGTTATAATCTGTATTACAATGACAGCCTAACTGATATTTTGGAATCTTACAAGGTGCTAAGTATTTATATACATAATCATTTAATTTCTTACTGTTACTTGCGGTATGAACTGCGACAACCATAGCGACATAAGGTTGGTCGAATATTTTTTCCATATATTCTTCGCCTATTTTTCTGCTATTTTTCCCCTTTGTAGGTGTAAGATAGTTTTCAATAATTTTTTCTCTTTCTTTAAAATTGATACTTCTCCAGAACATCATTATATCCGCATTGTTTCTTGCTTTTGGGTTCATTGCGTTTGTTAGTGCTTGAACAAGAGATATAATAGAAACATTGTAATGCCTTCCTTGAGTGTATAGATCGTTTAAAGTTTTACTATATCTAATTTTAGGATCATTAACACAATCGTCTAATATAATTATGACATCGGGTATTTTTTTTTTTTGGAATTCTTCATGTGTTTGATTGTATAACTTCAATTCTTTTTGTTTATTGAGAATTTTTTTTACAACCCCCTCGTCAAAACATTCATATTTGTAAGCATCGTCAATCATTTCAAAACAGTTGTCTTGTGCTAAAGCGGTTTCACTCATTAAAAAAACTGTATCAAAGTTACGGTTCATTTGTTTTAACATACAGGATATAGCGTGTGTTTTACCTGTGCGTCTCATCCCCACTAATATCATCGAGAAGGCATCAATTTTACCCAGTTCTCGGGGGTCGTATGTTGGAATAGTATTATTCATATAATAATAGATAATATTATTTATTCTGGAATTCGTGTTGGTCTATTTGCTAATAATCTATTGAGAGCGTATTCTGCCGGGTTTGATAGTGCTGGTGTATGAGAGGGAGCATTGCCTTGTGGAATTACATTTGTCTGCTCCCGAATTTGCTCCTGTCTATCCTCTACAAATTCACGATGTTCCTGTAAGGCCCGTTGTGCTGTTTCAATTTCATTATTTATATTTTGTATTTGTTGGTTTATTATTGTTAAATAAGCCTCTCGTGTAATTCCACGTTGATTTGCTTCCTGTTGGAGTTGGTTTTGATTACCTAACAAATCATATTTACTCTGTAATTCTCTTCGTAATTTTGGGAGGTCTTCATGAGCCTCTCTTGCTTCATCTGTTAATATATTTTCGTTTTGGAAACCGATGTCATCATAAAAATTCATATTTGCGTTTACAGCCATCTCACGGTTCATATTATCATTTAGATATGGATTGTCTGGAATGTTTTGTTGAGCCATTTATATATGTAAATATTTTAAAATCGAAAATGTCCTTCAGGTAGGCTTGTTCTATAATTCCGTGCCTGTCTTAGTTTTACTCCTTTCATAGTGCTTTTATTTGGCTGTCTTAAAAACGGTTGGGATGGTTGTTTGTATAATTGTCCTTCTTTTTCATTATAATTATGTATACGTTTCCCTACACTCTGTTCTTGTTTCATTTCTTTTGTTAAAGTTTGGTGCGGTGTTTGTTGTGGTTGTGGTTTTTTTTGTAAATCCTTTGGAGTAAACCCATCTGGAGCAGGGATAATTAAACCATATTGTTTTTGTGTTTCTTGTGGTGTGGAAGCATATTGAACCAATACATTTAACTCTACATTCTCTCTCTTCACACCATTTGAATCGGTTTTTTTTACAGAGCCTATCCTCAATATATCTCTATGTTGTTCGATAATATCTTGATTGTCTTCTTTGATTTCTTCTGTGCTTCCATGTGGTATGCCGTGTGATTGTAAATACAATTTGAGTGCTTTTGTAAAATCCAAGTTTTTAGATGTAAAAATTCTTTTTACCGCTTCTCTATGAATTGCTCTCGGGAGGTCAGGAATACCATCGCTTTTACGAAGTATTTGTTTTAATCCTCTCCCTTGTGGTTCGACTATTTCGGGATTGGTTGTTCTTAATACGGGAGTTGTTATTGGTTCTGTTTTTGGTTCTGTTGTTGGTTCTGTTTTTGGTTCTGGTTTTGGTTGTGTGTTTCCACCTCTTAAATATGGATTTGTTCTTGGTTCTTCTTGTTTGATTTCACCTCCCATTGCGTCTCTTTCGAAACTGTCTGGGTGTAATTTTTTTAAAGTGGAATTCATTGCGGGTAAATAATCATCGCTTAATTCTTCTCCTGTTTCTTCTTTGACCTGTTCTTTGATGTCCTGAAATTGGAGTTTAGAGATGATTGATGAACCAAGTAATGCGGCGAAAGATAGTCCTAAATGTAATAAACCATTATTTATTTGAGGATGATTATTTTGAGGGGGCTTATTTCCCTTTGGCATAACAATTTTAAAACGACGACGTCTTCTTCTTCTTATACCACTTTCTAAATCATCGTCTAATCCGCCATGTTCTCCTGCGTTTTTTTCTTGTTTCTCCTCCTCAGTCATATCTTCCTTTTCAATTTCGGGTTCGTTGCTCATTGGAATAACCTGTGTTTTTTCATTATTGACTTTTGTAATATCATCATCTTTTTCAGGTTTGATTTTAATATCTTTGTCTATTTGTGGCTTTGCTCCCGCCTCTCCATCGGGTATATCCTTAATTTCTATAGAAACACCTCCCTTTTTTTCAGGGTGTTCGTTTATATTACTCATTTTAAGTATCTTCCTAACAATCCGTTTTCCCCTATATGTGTTTTTATTTATAGGGTTGCCCTTTTTAGATAAAACGGGTATTCTCTTTCCGTCAATTTCAACAGAATATAATTCTGGATTTTTTTGTGCTTTTAGCCTATTACGCATTTGACCTGTCTTTTTCTTTTTAATCGCATTAGGATTTTGGAACTCGGTTGTCTCATAAGGATTTGTTTCTTTCTTTTTATTCATTGTTATATAATATTTATAGATAATTTATTTTTGTTCTAATTGTCTAACCCGAGCGGTTAAAGTTTCTATTTGCTTTACCAATTCCTGTATAGCACTATGGTGAAGTGTAAAAATCTTATCCTTGTTTAATACGTGAAAGTCATCTACCTGTGACCCTACACAAAAAACTGTAGTATTTTTTTGTTCAAATGTGAATGACCCATTCACACATTTAACTTCTTCTGTATTTTCATTTAATGTAAATTGATACATAACTCCATTTTGTAATTCTATATTTGTCGGTGTGAATATGTATTCATTCCACGTTCCTGATAATTCTTTATACACATTTGGTAGGAAACGCTTGTGTTTTTCCACTGCCATTGGTAATACCTTCTGAACGTCTTGTGCGATAAATCCTATTGTTTTGTCTTTTCCTCTCTTTTTATAGTCTTTGTATGTGTAATATCTACAAGGTATATCCTTTACCATTTGAAGTGCGAGATTATCGGGAACGTCTTCGATATTATCTTTTATTCTCTCATCGGAGGACATCCAGCCTCCAGTTATACTGTAAAAACCATTTGCGGTTGCTATGCTTGCGGTTGAGAGGACTCCAAACCCATCGTGAGAATTTCCATATATTCGTAAAGGATAATCAACTGCATCTCCATTTATACCAATACCTACCCCTGGGTCAAGTCGAATAACATCTTTTATATAGTTTGTTCCATTGGCATTTGTCGTTTGCGTGAGTTGAATATCATTTACGTCTGTTTTTAAGCCATACCAAATTTGATATTTATTATTGTCATTTAATCCCGTTCTCCATTCCATCGTTCCTGTGTATGAATTTTGATGTTGTATATAGCACTCCGCTCCATACATTCTTATTGATACATCACCAGCGACCTGACCTGGATTCAAATCTATAAGTGGTTCGCCAGTCGTATTAATACCTAATTTTTGACATTCAAGTTGACCGCTTAAAAGCGAGTCTCCGTTGGTATCCATGACGAAACCATTATCTGTGCTCCCCCATGCAAAACCTGAAGCAGAATCAGTATATGTTATAGCGAAGTTGTCTGTGTCATTCATGCCTACATTCCAGCCTTTTGTTGCGTGGCTTGTGTTTTCATAGCGAGTATATGCCTCGCCATAATTTCCCCCAGAATTGAAACCGGACCTTATTAATAACAGACAATCGTCATTTGCGTGTTCGCAAACCAAAATAGGTTCCCCCAAGCCAGTAGTAGCATTTTCTATTAAAAGTTGTGGAAAACTACATATTTCGTTGAAGGTTTTTGTCCCACCGACAACCTGATTGCCTGATGTTCTTACTAGACCAGTATCCGCGTCCACTTTCGTTTGGACTCTAGCGTCTGTATAATACAAATTTGTAGTTCCTTCAGCAATACTGTCTGTCGATAATTGCGACCCATTGGCTTTATAATCACCAGTAATATCAAAATCTCCGTTACCACCCATTGTATGTGTTGTTGTGCTATCATTTCGAAAATTTATATTACCCCCCAAAGGGTCGGTTTTATTGTCAATATATGCATGACTCCCTATATGATGAAAACGCAAATGAGTTCCTGGAGCATTTGACGGGTATATATATAATGATGGAGATGACCCCGTCATGTGAATATCATTAGAGAAACTTTTCACTCCTGCGATAGTCTGATTTCCGCTTGTTCGAACTAATGTAGTATCTGCGTCAATCACGGTCTGTGTTCGTAGTGTGGTGTGGTATAAATTTGTAGTTCCTTCCCCTATATCATCTGTATCAATCGCTGTTCCACTTATACAGTAATTGCCTCCACTACTAATGTTAACATCTCCATTTACATATAATACTTCAGGTCCTGTGTAAGCGGTATTTTGACCAATGGTTAATGTTCTCAAGAAAGAGCCAATGCCTGCTCTCGAAGGATAGTCACTCGTGATACATGTCCTAACGATGTTTGCCCAATCATAACTTAGACTTCTACCAAAATAATCATTCACATCTACTTTATAACGTAAAGTATTATCGTTTATCGAATCTGGATTGTCTGCCCACTCAAAATAAAGACAACTTTGGTCGTCACCGTCGTTTCCTGTTACTTGTATCGCTGTATCACGTTTAAATCCTAAATCACCCGAACGATATATATGAACCCTATGTGTATCAACATTATTGGTTGATAATATCTCATTAGAACTATCAAAGGTTAAACTTGAACTATTACTAACGTCGCTCACATCATAAAAAGGTATGTGTGTTGCTGTCTGATTACCACTTCTTAGTAAAGTAGTATCTGCATCTACTTTAGTCTGAACTCTAGCGTCTGTATAATACAAATTTGTAGCACCCTCATTTAAACCATCAGTATCAGTGAGCGTTTGGGTGGATAAAGGCGTTCCTGAAACCAATACCTGTGGTGCTGTAGAAAAATCTATATTTTTGTATTGTGTATCTAAATTGATAACCGATTTATTATTAGAAAATAAAAAATCATTTTTGGATTTAATGATATGATTATGTTTATTACTCATTTATATAATATGATTTTATTTTATTTTGTGTTATTTTCGACCAGCCATTACTTGAATAGTTCCTCCGTTGGTATAAACTTAATAGTTCCTCCGTTGTTATAAACTGAGTTACTGTTACCCAACGCCGTTTCATATTCAATACTATTTTTATCAACATAGACAGCGAATACTCTACAAACTCCATCCATTTCCGACAGGTGAGTTGTGTGATTAACGTCCAAATAATATATGATATGGTGTGGAACAGTTTGACAAGGTGTATCATAAAACGAAGTCTGATAAACAAGAGCCATATTATTCGGACACTCTAATATAGGTATTATTGTAAGTGTGTTGTTATGATGTAAATACGAAAAAGGATATCATTTTTATCTCGACGTAGAGTTTCTCTCTAGTTCTCTCATGATTTTATTTAAAATTCTATTTATTTTAAATAAATTTTTTATGTTTCTCTCAATTTCTCTCATGATTTTTTTGGAATCTTGGTTGATTTTTCTTGAATTTTTCTTGAATTTTTCTTGAATTTTTCTTGAATTTTTCTTGAATTTTTCTTGAATTTTTCTTGAATTTTTTGTGTGGGGGGCCCCATGGAAAAAATTAAAAAATTAAAAAATCGGGTTCGCCGATTTGAAGAAAAAGTTAAG
>Ga0080013_1002906_pt1 | contig 19089 bp, 22 predicted proteins | sample ETNvirenome_6_85_FD_69236 | JGI IMG/M metagenome (GOLD analysis project Ga0080013, IMG submission 69236) | Marine viral communities from the Pacific Ocean - ETNP_6_85 (SPADES assembly) (version 2) | ecosystem: Environmental > Aquatic > Marine > Oceanic | place: Pacific Ocean | collected 2013-06-19 | reverse complement strand
TTTTTTGGGCAAAAGTTGTAAACGGATTTAAGAAGTTTTTAGAATCACCATTTAAATAAGAGGTATAAATGAAGCCATTAGTTTTAGTTACTGCACCAGTAGGCACCCGTAGTGGTTATGGTTCACATAGTAGAGATATAGTTAGGTCATTGATTGCAATGGACAAATTTGATGTAAAAATTTGGCCAGTTCGTTGGGGAAGTACAGCACAAAATGCATTAAATGAAAAGGATCCAAATGATATTCCTATAATTGAAAGATTATTGGGTGATCCAAATTTGGAAAGTCAACCAGATATTCATTTTCATATTGTAGTTCCAAATGAATTTCAGCCGGTGGCCAAATACAATATAGGTATTACTGCAGGATTAGAAACTACAGTTTGTCCTGCAGAGTGGATTGAAGGACTAAATAGAATGAATTTAAATATAGTTCCTGCAAAGTTTATTAAGGAGAGTTTGGAAAAAACAGTATTTGATAAACATGACCAAAATACAAAACAAAAAATTGGAACAATTAAATGTGAAACACCAATAGAAGTTTTATTTGAAGGGGCAGATACAGAAATTTATAAACCAACTAAAGAGTTTTCAAAAGATTTAGTAGATGAACTTAAAAGTATTAAAGAAGATTTTTGTTTTCTATTTGTAGGTCATTGGTTACAGGGTAGTCTTGGAAATGATAGAAAAGATTTAGGTATGTTGATAAAAACATTTTTAGAAACATTCAAGAATAAAAAGAAACCACCAGCTTTGATTCTTAAAACATCAGGAGCTACACCGTCTATTTTAGATAGGGAAGATATTCTTAAAAAGTTAAGAGGTATTAGAAATACGGTTAATGGTAAATTACCAAATGTTTATGTATTACATGGAGATTTAACTGATGATGAAATGAATGATTTATATAATTATCCAAAAGTAAAAGTCCATGTTACATTTACACACGGAGAGGGATTTGGTCGTCCATTACTTGAAGCATCATTAAGTGGAAAGCCAGTTATTGCTCCAAATTGGAGTGGTCATGTAGATTTTCTTACTTCGGATGCCATATTATTACCAGGGAGCCTTAATGATGTAAAAAAACAATCTTTACAAAAAGGAATGCATGTTAAAGGTGCTCAATGGTTTACAGTAAATTATAATTACGCATCAAAAATATTAAAGGATGTGTTTGATAATTATAGTAAATACACGGTTAAGGCAAAGAAACTTTCAATAAAGAATCAAACTAAATTTTCACTTGATGCAATGACTAAAAAGTTTGAAGGAATACTTGATAAGTATTTACCAAAATTTGAAGAACGACCACAACAAGTTCAGTTAAATTTACCAAAGTTAAAAAAAGTTGGTGGAGACGATTCACCTAAAATAAAACTTCCAAAATTAAAGAAGATAAAATAATGGAAAGAGTGATAGATTGTCCGGTATGTTATGATACAGATTCATGTTTTGAGGACATTCAAGAGAAGTTTAAATCTTATATGTGTTTTAATTGTGGGTTTATGAGTAGTTCTCATTATACAAAAGAAAATGCAGACAAAGTTGAAAATACATCTCAACTTGTAAATGACTTGAAATTTTTTGATGAAGAACGAAAAATTCATTGGTTTCCATCAGTAGTTAATATGGGACCAAAAGGTATTATATTTCCTGAAGGTAATGTAGAACATTGGGTTTGGAAATATGCCACGTTGATAGAAATACCAGAGGAAGAACAAAAACAATATCCAATTCCAGAAAAGGATGGAGAATTTTATACTGAAAAGTTAGATGTAGAAAATGCACAAACATTTGGACAATATGAGTTTCTTGATGCGTGTAAATTAATGGGTATAACAACGGAGTTACCAAATGCCTAAGATAGGAGCAAATTGGACTGGTATTGAACCAGGTGATATTATTTCTTTCAAATATCAATCGGTAGTAGATAAAAGTAAATCGGCAAGAACTTCTTCTATTTTGGTATTGAATAATAGATTTCAAAAAAAATTAAAAAGTGGTGAAACAGGGTATTATTTAAATGGACTTAAATTGGAAGGTTCTAATATAACAGTTTTTAATAATAAAGATGATGCCTGGGCATTATTAAGTGAAATAGGTTGGGTGTCTATTAGGTCTTTAAAGAATGAAATTTATAAAGTAGATATTGAGGGAAAATATATTGGATCATATGGGGCAAACCAAAAGTTATATAAAATGATACAGAAAACACCACAAGGAAAAAAGGCACAATTTAGAACATATGATTGGGATCAAGTTAAAAAAAGTGCTGTTTTTTATGAACCAATTAAACTACCAAAAGATAAAATACAGTTATTGGTAGAACAACGAGGTGGATAGTGAAAATTAGTTATGGTATTACAGTTCATAATGAAGCAGATGAACTTAACAAGTTATTAGAATTTCTCATCCATAAAACACACGAAAGTGATGAGATAGTTATTTGTGTTGATGGTGATGATGATGAAGTTAGGTTTGTATTAGATAGTTGGACTCAACAATATGCTCACACTAAAACTATAAAGATATATCAAAGAAAACTTGAAGGTGATTTTGCAGCCCAAAAAAATTCAGTAATAGAAAATTGTGAAGGAGATTATATTTTTCATATAGATGCAGACGAGATTCCACATGAGAATCTCATTAATATTTTACCAAAGATGGTAGAAACAAACGATGTTGATTTAGTATGGGTCCCACGAGTGAATACAGTTGAAGGACTTACTGATGAACACTGTACAAAGTGGGGATGGAGAGTTACAAAGTTAGGTTGGGTGAATTATCCAGATTATCAGGCACGAATTTTTAGAAACAGTCCTGATATAAGATGGAGAAAACCAGTTCACGAACACATTTGGGGATGTAAAACTTACGCACATTTACCACCACAAGAAGAATTATCGTTATATCATCATAAAACAATAGATAAACAAGAAAAACAAAATAGGTTATATGAGGAAATTAATAAAAGATTGTAATATAGGAAACGGCACTAAAATTATGCCGTTTGTTAATTTGTATGGTTGTAGTATTGGTTCTAACTGTTTAATTGGAACTTTTGTTGAAATACAAAAAAATGTTTTGATAGGCAATAATACTAAAATAAGTAGTCATACATTTATTTGTGAGGGTGTTGATATAGGAGATGATTGTTTTATAGCCCATGGTGTAATGTTTATTAATGACAAATATACTGAAGATAGAGATGAATGGGTTTTAAGAAAAACTGTAGTTGGGAATAAAGTAAGGATTGGAAGTAATGCAACTATTTTACCAGTAAAGATAGGTGATAATTCTGTAATCGGAGCTGGTTCAGTTATTACAAAAGATGTTTTACCAAACACCATTGTTATGGGAAATCCGAGCAAAGTATATGAAAAATAAATTTTATGAGAGTATAAAATGAAAAAAGTCATTGTTTAATGATTACTATAATTCAAAATTTATATACAAAAAACGAATTTATAAATGAAACAGTTAGATTAAATTTGTTAGCTTTAGAGGAATCTGGAGTAAAATATCAATATATTTTATTTAATGATAATGGTGACAAAGATATTTATGAAGATATTAAAGAATTTGAAGATAAAGTTGAATATATTTATAGTGATATTAATTGTGGTAGAAGAATGTGTACTGGGGGTTGGATAGGGGCATTACCATATGTTAAAGGAGATTTAATACACAATACAGGACAGGATGATGTTATGACTTCATTATTTTATAAAAAATTTATTGAAGTTTTTGATTCTAGAGATGATATTTATTTAGTTTTTAGTAATGGGTTTAGGGTGAATGAAAATTTAATTGTTGGTGGTTTATTGAATAATCCACAATTTATTTTAGATTATGAACAACCACTTGAAGTTTTTAAATTTTGGTTTGGTATTGATGAAAATGGTGAAAATAAAGTCACAAAGGCCAATAATAATATTCCAGCTCCGGGCACAATTTATAGAAGAGAATTACATGATTTAATTGGAGAACCAGGAGTACATGAATTTGGTGGGGCATGTGATTTTGAATATTGGTCTAGAATATTATTTAATGAATATAAATGTCATTATATTAATTTTCCATTGTGGTTATATAGAAGGTCAAAGTATTCAGCGGCAAGTGGAACGATTGATGGAAAAAATGTTGGTGATTATTGGAGAAATCTTTCTATAGATCATATCAAGGAAAAATATACTAAGTTATGGGAGGAAAAGTGCAATCAATAATTACTGGAGGAGCTGGATTTATAGGAAGTCATTTAACGGATAGACTTTTATATAACTTAGATTTTGATAAAATATATTTAATTGATAATTTAATTAGAACTGATAATTTAAGAAATATAAATCATTTATTAAAAAATGATAGGGTTGAATTTATTGAAAGTGATATTAGTAAATTTGATTTTTCCAAGTTTGTAGATAGAGATATAACTCATTTATTTCATTTAGCCGCCCCACGAATTAATAGATGTGCTAAATATAATAGGGAAGGACATGAATCTATTGCTAATGGGGGGTTTAATGTTGTTAATTATTGTATTAATAATCGTGTCAAATTGTTTTTCTCAAGTACTGCTAGTGTTTATCAAAAACCAAAAATATTTCCAATAAAAGAAGATATGGCTTGTTATCCACATACAATATATGGTTCTGGTAAATTATATACTGAAAATTTAATTAAAAGTTATGATAATATGTATGGTTTAGATTATACAATAAATAGATTTTTTAGTGTTTATGGTGTAAGAATGGATAATAGTGGGGCTTATACTGAAGTTATTTTTAATTGGTTAAAATCTATAAAAGATGGTAATAAAGAATTGACTGTATTTGGTAATCCAGACGAAAAGGTTTTAGATTTAGTTTATGTAGAAGATGTAGTAGAAGCTATATTGTCCACTACGTTTAATAGTAATAAAGAAGTATTTAATGTATCAACTGAAACTGGTACAACTTTAAGGGAATTGATTGAGTGTATTTCAAAAGTAACTGGAGTAGATATAGAAATAGATATGGTGGCTGATAGTAGAACTGATATAGAGAAAAAGAGAGTAGGTGATACTACTAAGTTACGTTCTCTAGGATGGAGACCTGAGATTGATTTGGAAGAAGGAATTACGAGAACTTGGAAATGGGTGTAAAATGATTATTAAGATGGACAAAAAATTTGAAGATTGTTCAGTTGGTATACTCGGTTTTAGAGGAAATTTATTAGTTGATTCTTTGAAAAAAAATAATATTAGAAATTATAAGTTATTAGAAGATGAATCAGATATATCAAATAATTTGGATTTTGTTTTCGTATCAGGATATTATAAAATAATTTCGGATAAAGTAATTGATAGAGTTAGATATGGGATTTATTGTTTTCATGAATCTCCTTTACCAGAAGGTAGGGGGCACGCACCAATCCAATGGACTATATTGAATAATAGAAATAATTTGACTATTTCTATGTTTAAGATAGATAAAGGAATAGATACGGGATTAATTAGTTATCAATATAATGTATCAATTAATGAAATGGATACATATAAAATTTTAGAAAGTAAAAGACAAGATGGTATTATAAAATGTTTTGATATGTTTATTAAGGAATTGGATAGTAGAATTATAACATTAAGAAAACAAACGGGCAAAGGAAGTTATCAAAAAAGAAGAACCCCAGATGATTCAGAATTAAATTTAGAAACTTCTGATATTAATAATTTATGGAAAGGTATTAGAATATGTGATAATGATAAGTTTCCAGCTTTTTTTAGAATTGGTGATAAGAAGGTTGTATTAAGATATGAGGTTGTAGATGATAATAAGTAAATGTCCATTACGTATTTCCTTAGCGGGAGGATCAACAGATTTACAGAAATTTGTAGATGAGTATGGTAGAGGGGCTGTTATTAATTCACCAATAAATTTATATACCTATATTTTTTTAGGTAGGAGTACGAATAATTGTTACAAAATAACTTATTCACGGATAGAAGAAATTCAAGATCCAAATAAAATTAAAAATGATATTGCTAGAGAAATTATTTGTTATTTTGATTTACCTCCAGTTAATATAATTTTTAATTCAGATATTTCAGCTGTTGGATCTGGATTGGCATCTTCATCATCTTATACGGTGGCATTATTAGAGTGTGTTAATAGATATTTAAAATTGAATCTATCACAATTTGAAGTTTGTAAAATGGCATTAGATATTGAAAGGAGTATAAATCCATTAACAGGATATCAAGATGCCTATGGGTGTGGATTAAGTGGTGGATTAAAAAGATTAGATATTACTAAGACTGGTATTGCTGTAAATTATTTAAATTTGGATTTATCTTATAATATGTATTTAGTGAATACGAATATTATCAGGTCATCAACTGATGTATTAAAAACAATAGATGTTGAAAAAATTAAGCCATTGTTAGATTTAGTTGATAAGTTACAGGTTAATATAAATGATGAAGTAGAAATATGTAGAATATTGAATGATGGTTGGAAGAATAAAAAATTATCTTCTGATTTAATTTCAAATGATGCAGTAAATAAGTTAGATGAAAAATTTAATTTAGATGATTCAGTTAAAGGGGTTAAATTGTGTGGGGCCGGTGGAGGTGGATATTTTTTGATTTTAGTTGATGGAAATTATGATGGAATTAAAATTGATATTGATAAACAAGGAGTTGTATCTTGGGTAGTGTAAAAATATTATTAATTGGTTGTGGTTATTGGGGTAAGAATTGGTATAATACGATTTTAAAATCTGATTATGAATTGGTAGGTGTTGTTGATCCAAAACCAGTAATTGATGTAAAAGTTCCTTTATTTGATGATGTTTTAGATGTTAATATAGATTATACACATACTATTGTATCAGTTCCACCAAGAAATGTTTTAGAAGTTTTTGGAAAATTGAATATAACGGCAGATAATGTTTTGATTGAAAAACCGTGTGGAGTATCTTATAATGATATTTTGAAATTGGGGAATATTTATCCTGGATTAATTTTTATGAATTCACCACAATATAAATATATTAAGGATAATATGGAACAGATAGGTAAACCATTATTCTTTGATAGTCGAAGAGCTTCAATGGGTCCAAGGATACGAGATGATGTGTCTATATTAGAAGATTATTTAATTCATGATTTATGTATTTTTATGGGGTTATTTGGGAGTGATGTTGATGTTTTAAATGTATTGATGGCTGATTTCTTTGATGATCCTATAAAAAAGGATTCTATTTGGTTGAACGTTGAAAGTAATACCGCTGATCATTATGTTCTTGGAAGTATGTTTTCATCGTGGAGATTTCCAAAAAAAATTAGAGAGTTAGTAATTGTAGGAACAGAGGGGAGTTTTATATGGGAAGATGAAAAGTTAAGTATAAATAAATCAAATTATAGTAAGATAGATGGAATTGATGATTTTGGTAATATTGATAATAAATTGAATTTGAATGAGTCTGATACTCGTATTTTACTTCCTTCAAAATCTAATTTAGAATTGGAGTTGGATGATTTTATCACCGGTAATAAAATTTCAATTAATTTAGTAGATGTTTGGAAGATTATAAGTACTATAAAACAGGAGGTTAAATGAGAAAGGTACAATTAGGGAAACCATTTTTGAAAAAGGATGTTCTGATTGAGGAATTAGAAAAGGTTATAGAGTCACGGTGGATAAGTGGTGGTCCAAAAATTGGAGAATTTGAACAAAAGATTGGTGAGTATAATGAAGATGATGGATATTATGTAGCAGTTTCAAGTGCAACTGCAGGGTTAGAACTCGCGTTACAGTTGGTTAATGGAAAGAAAAAATTTGAATTAACCGATGAAATTATAGTTCCATCATGGTCATGGGTTGCAAGTGGATTTGTTATATACAATATTGGGGGAACTCCTGTTTGGTGTGACGTGAATAAATACGGAGTTCCTTATGTAGATGACATTGAAAAAAGAATAACATCAAATACTAAAGCAATATTAATTGTTCATCAAATGGGTATACCATGTGATATTGATGAAATAAATAAATTATCAAGTAAATATAATATACCAGTCGTTGAGGATTCTGCATGTGGTTTTGGTTCTGAATATAAAGGTAAAAAAATTGGCAATACAAATAATGTAAGTGTTTATTCATTTCAGGCCAGAAAATGTTTAACTACTGGTGAAGGTGGAATGGTTACAGTTAGGACAGAAGAAGATTCTGAATGGTTGAAATCTATGAGAGCATTTGGAACTACCATTTCTCCATTAAAGAGAGATAGTGTTGATTATTTACTTAAAGAATCTTTTGATAAAATAGGAACAAATTATAAGTTAAGTGATTTTCATGCTTCTATTGGAATAGCACATTTATCATATTTTGATGAAGAAATAGAATTGAGGTCAACAGTAGGAAATTATTATGATTCACTTATTGAGGACATTGAAGGTGTATCTCGTGGAAATTTAATTCCAGATTATTGTACAAGATATAATTGGCAGAATTATCATATAATATTAGATGAGAAATATAATAGAGACATGGTAGTAGATAGATTGAGAAAACGTGGTATTGGATGTAAGTGGGATATACAGGCAATACATTATGAACCCGTGGTTAATAGTGAGGAATTATTAAAGAATACGAATAAGTATCATAATCATGGACTGTGGCTTCCATTTTATGCTGAATTAACTCGGGAAGATCAAGATTATGTAGTAGAAACTTTAAAGGATATTTTGGATGAAATTGAATCAACTTGAAAAAGAAATAAGTCGAATAAGAAATCATAGACATTCTTTAAGAAAAATTATTAATGAATATGAAAATATTATCATCATAGGTAATGGTGGTAGTAATGCGGTAGCTTCTCATATTGCACAAGATTATACTAAAATGTTAGATAAAAAAGCTATTAGTTTTTCAGACCCTTCACGTTTAACGTGTTATATTAATGATTATGGTAGGGACCAAGCTTATGTAGAATTTTTAAAGGACTTTGCAGACAAAGAAACTCTTGTCATATTAATATCTTCTTCAGGTAATTCAATGAATGTATTTAATTGTGCAGTTCATTGTAAATCATTAAATATTTCAATGTTATTATTATCTGGGTTTGATAAAAATAATAAACTTAATTCATTTGATGGTGGTAAACTTAAATATTGGGTTGATTCATGTGATTATGGGGTTCTAGAAACATCACATTTAGTATTTTTACATTCTATTTTAATGGAAGATGAAACAAAGGGTATTATTGCAGGGGCTTTTGATGTTATACATCCTGGATATATTAGAATGTTTGAGGATGCTAAAAATCATTGTGGACATTTAACTGTAGCCTTACACGAGGACCCATCAGTTGAAAGGGAAAATAAGTTACAACCTATCCAAACGGTAGAAGAACGGAAAGAGATTCTTTTGGGAATGAAAAATGTTGATGATGTTGTAACTTATAAAACGGAGGCTCAATTTCATTATTATTTAAAGTGTGATGACTATCACGTTAGATTTTTAGGAACAGATTATATGACAAAAGAATATACTGGCTCAGATATACCCATTACTATTGTTTGGTTAGATAGAGGAGATCATGATTATTCTACAACAAAATTAAAAACAGAAATATATCAGTCAGTATCGAATAAGTTGAAGGTAACAGCAGATTATGATTAAAAAGAAAATAGTTTGGCTCCTTCAAGAAAAAAGAGACAATAGAAATGAATATAGTTCTGCAATAACTTGGTGGTATGGTATATTAGAAAATTTAGGATATGAAGTAATTTATTCTCCATATGAAGAATATAATAGTGATGAATTTTATTATTCTATAAAAGAATATAATCCTGATTTTGTTTTTCATGTTTGTTATGACCTTATCCATACTGAATTTATTAAGTTAAGAGATTTTACAAAAGTTTATGTAGTTCAATCTGATGATGATTATAGATATGATGTATTTGCAAAATTTTGGATTCCATTAGTAGATGGAATAATATCTTATCCAGGAAATTATACTCAATATGAAAAAGATGGTCTTGGAGAAAATCAATTTGTAAAAATAAATTGGGGATTTAATCCAAATACGATGACTTATAGTGGTAAAAATACTACAGATATATTTTTAAGTCATTGTGGAGGATTACATGCAGATAGGGAAGATAAAATACAACAATTTCAGTTAAAGGGTAATTATAATGTTCAGTTAGCAAATAATTGTTACTATGAAGAAATAAAAAGGGTTTGGTCAGATTCTAAGTTTTCATTGACTTTTACACAAAATGCCATGAAAACTGGACAACAAGTTAAAGGTAGGGTTGCAGAAATTCCTAATTTCTCTCTTATGGTCAGTGAATATTTTCCAGGATTGGAAAATTACTATGACTTGGAAAAGGAAATTGTTTTATTTAATTCAATAGAAGAGGCTATAGATAAGATTGAATATTTGAATAAAAATGAAAAAGAATATAAGAAGATATTTGAGTCTGGTAAGAAAAGAGTTTGGAATACAAATACTCATTATCATTCTTGGAATAATGTATTAAAACAAATAGATGAAGATTATATTCCAATAGATGTTACTAAGTTATTAAAAGATTTACATGGAGAGTATTTTTATGGGTAGTGTATTAGTTACAGGCGGGAGTGGATTAGTAGGAAAACATTTAAAAGATATTTTACCCGATGCAATTTATATATCATCAAAGGATTTTGATTTAACTGATATGCATAGAGTTGATTCCATGATGGATTTTTTTAGACCAAAAGTAGTTATTCATCTGGCCGCAAAAGTTGGTGGTATTATGGATAATATAAATCATCCCGTAGAATATCTTGAAGAAAATATTATGATGAATATTAATGTTTTGAAAAAATGTCATGAGTATAAAGTAGACAGAGTAATTTCTGTTTTGAGTACTTGTATTTATCCAGATAAAGTAAGTGTATATCCAATGAAAGAAAAAGATTTATTTAATGGTCCTCCAACACCGACTAATTTTGCTTATGGTTTTTCAAAAAGATGTATGGCAACCCAAATAGATTCTTATGTGAAACAGTATGATAAAAAATGGTGTTATTTAATTCCTTGTAATTTGTATGGTGAACATGATAAATATGAGGAACATCATAGTCATTTTGTATCAGCACTTATTAAGAAAATTTATGAGTCAAAAGATACAGTAGAAGTATGGGGGACAGGAAAACCATTAAGACAATTTATGCATGCTGAAGATTTAGCAAGAGTTATAGTGTATATGATTGAGAATGATATTGTAGATAATTTTAATGTGGCACCAGACTATGTTCATTCTATAGAAGAAATAACTAAGATAGGAATGGAATCTTGTGGTAAGGGTGATTTAGAAATTATTTATGATAATACAAAACCAGATGGTCAGTATAGAAAAGATGTTGATTCTTCAAAACTTATTTCAGTTATGAAAGAATTTAAATTTACACCATTAGGAGATGGGATAAAAAGGGTTTATGATAACTTTAGTCAAAGATACAATTGATAATAAAGATATAGATAGATTAATTGATTGGTTAAAAACTTATCCGAGATTAACTAAGGGACTTGTTACTTTAGAATTTGAGGCTAAGTTTTCTAAGTGGTTGGGTAGAAAATATTCAGTATTTTGTAATTCTGGCTCGTCTGCAAACTTGTTGATGTTGTCAGTATTAAAAGAGAAGTATGGTTCTAAAAAAGTAGTAGTTCCATCGGTAGCCTGGTCTACTGATTTAGCACCTGTAATACAGTTAGGATTACAACCTATTTTATGTGATTGTAATATGAAAGACTTAGCTGTAGATTTGGAACATTTAGAAAAAATATTTACAGAAGAATCTCCCGATGCTCTTTTGTTAGTTTCTGCACTTGGATTAGTACCTGATATGAACAAAATTGTAGAATTATGTTCTAAGTATGATGTTATATTATTGGAAGATACTTGTGAGTCCATGGGATGTGAATTTGTTAATAGGAAACTTGGTACATTTGGAATAATGTCGAGTTTTTCTACTTTTTTTGGACACCACATTTCGACAATAGAAGGTGGTTTAATTTCAACTGATGATAAAGAATTATATGAATTGTTAGTAGCAATAAGAAGTCATGGTTGGGCTAGGGATTTAAGTGTAGAAACACAACTTAATTTATTAGAAGAATGGAATGTTTCAGAATTTGATTCACTTTATACATTTTATTATCCTGGATTTAATATGAGGTCAACAGATTTACAGGCATATATAGGACTGGCACAGGTTGATAAGTTAGATGATTGGGGAAGAAAAAGATTAACTAATTTTAATTTATATCAAGAATTGATAGAGAATGATTATTGGAAACCAGATATAGATTTAAATCATTTTGTGTCTAATTTTGCATATCCTATAATTCATCCTAATAGAAATATTATAGTTGAAAATCTTAGGAAAAATGATGTTGAAGTTAGACCTTTAATCTGTGGTTCGATGGGAACTCAACCATTTTATGTTAAGAAATATGGACGGTTAGAATTACCTAATGTTTCTGTAGTTGATAAATATGGATTTTATGTACCAAATCATCCAACTTTAACATATGATGAAATTGAATTGATTTGTAATATTGTAAATTGGTATACTGTATGAAAGTACTTATAACAGGAATAAACGGTCAGGATGGTTCTTATCTTTCTGAGTTGTTATTGGAAAGGGGACACAGAGTTCATGGTATTCTAAAAAGAAATTCTGTTGCAGAAAATCAGTCAGCTAGAATAGAACATATATTTAAAGATTTGGAATTGGAATATGCTGATATGTTAGATATGGCTTCATTGATTAGAGTTATTCAGTTAGTAAAACCAGATGAAATTTATAATTTGGCGTCACAATCTCATGTTAGAATATCATTTGACCAGCCAATTTATACTTCACAGGTTGTTGGTTTGGGTGTCTTAAATTTATTGGAATCAGTTAGACTTACAGATAAAAATATAAAAGTTTATCAGGCATCATCTTCGGAGATGTTTGGTAATTCTATGGATGAAGATGGATTTCAAAGAGAAACCACACATATGCATCCAGCAAGTCCATATGGGTGTGCAAAAGTATATGCATATAATATATGTTGTAATTACAGAAATGCATATGATATGTATATAAGTAATGGTATACTTTTTAACCATGAATCTCCAAGAAGGGGTACTAATTTTGTTACAAATAAGGTTGTTAAAGAGGCAGTTAAAATCAAATATGGGCTGTCAGATAAATTAATGTTAGGTAATTTAGACGCCACACGAGATTGGGGCCATGCTAAAGATTATGTTAGGGCCATGGTTATGATATTAGAACAAGATAAACCTAATGATTATGTATGTGCTACAGGAATTTCTCATTCAGTTAGGAACTTATGTGAATATGTTTTTTCCCAGTTAGATTTAGATTATAATGATTATGTTGGAGTAGATGAAAAGTATTGGAGGCCAGAGGAATTGGTTCACTTAAAAGGAGATTCTTCAAGATTAAAATCTATTGGATTTAAGGCAGAATATACATTTGAAACCATGTTAGATGAGATGATTGAATATTGGATAAAAGCTTATGGATAGAGATATATTTAGAGGAAATAATGTTGTAGATTATTGGGAGAAAAAACACATAAAGGAATTTAAATTAGATAGTCCTTATAATTTTCCAACTGATTCACTTAATTATGGATATGTTACTAAACAATTATTGTTGGAAAATAAAGAAGCCTTTAAGAAAAAAACAGTATTAGAAATGGGTTGTGCGGATGGTAAAACAATAACTGATATTAAAAATTCATTGTCAGAATTTGACTGTTATGGTTATGATTTTAGTCCTGTGGCGATAGAGGCAGCAAAAACTAAATCTACTGGAGTGATGTTTGAAGTTAGGGATATTATATTAAATCCCATATCAGATGATTATGGTTGTATTTGTATATTGGAAACCATTGAACATATAGAAGAAGGTACAAATTATAAAATATTAAATAATATATTGGAACATTGTGAATATGCAATTATATCAACAGTTGATACGGAAGATGATTGTTTTGGTGAGCATATATCTCATTATAAAATTGATACATTTGAAGAAAAAGGTTATGATGTTATTTGGAAGAGCTTTTTGAGTGAGATTCAAATGCCCGATGGAATTTATCATTATATGATATTTTTATTAAAAGGAAATTTAGGTTAGAGGAATAGTTATGGGATCAATAGATAAAATATTGTCAAAGGCAGAATTTGATAAAAACAAAGTTGAATTTTTAGAAATAGAATTAAACCATGGTGGTATAATTCATCTTCAAAATAATGTATTCAGAATAGAGATGCCCGTACAAGAATATATTGAATTTGCATCTCATGTAATTATGGGAGCCAATAAGTTAATAGATATGAAAAAATTGGGAGAAGATGAATAAATCAGAATTAATAGAAAAATCATTTAAGATAATATCAGAAATAACAAAGGATAATTTCGTAACTATTAGAAATTTTGAATACATTCCAGATGAATCTTCAATAGAGAATGATATTGATGTAATGATCCCAAGTAAATATATAAAAGATGTTAGTCAAAGATTAGAAAGTATGGGATATAGTGTGGGATCAGATAATTTACAATATTTATATGGAGCGGAACCACATATTCATTTTATGTACCATGATAAATCTGGATATGGAATTCATTTCGATGTAGTAACTGGGTTATATTATAGAAGTTCGAATGATTTGAATTTATTTATAAAGATAAATACTGAATTGATAGATTCTATGATGAATAATAAAGTTAAGGTAGATGGTATGTGGAAATGGCAACCATCTCCTGAAGATGAGTTAGTTCATTTATGTTGTCATGCTATATTTGATAAGAGATTAGTAAAGGATGCATATGCAGAACGGATTGATTATTTATTTAAATTGTGTGAAGAAGAACAATTAAGATGGTTATTAGAGAAGGCTTTTTTTAAGGTTTCTGATACTATATTTGAAAGTATTAAAAATAATAAAACAGTAGAAATATATAAAAATTATGTTTCTTTTATGGATTATTAAGGAGATGAAATGAAAAGTAATGTAAACGCTGGAGTTGTGGTTTTATCAACTACATTTTTACAAAATACTACAATGAATGGTAGATTGGATATAGAAGATAATATTGGTGAAGGTATTCATATTCACTATAAGAATTTCAGATTAGATTTAACAATTAAAGATTTTTTAAAATTGGCTGAAGCATGTGATGAATCACTTAGAAAGTTAGCAGGTTAGTACAATTAGAAAAGCCAATTTATATATAAAAGGTCAAGGAAATGTTGAAGTTATTTGTGATAAGGTAGAAGCTATTGAATCTACTCATACAGATAATACTGCCGTTAGGACTTATGAGATTTGGAAAGAAACAAATGTGCCGAATCCGAAGTTTCGGTGGATTGGGATGGATTTTTTTGTTATTCCAAAACATAGTCCGTGGATTGATGAAAATATTTTACAGGATAATCAACTTAAACAAAAGTTATTGGATTATACACAGGATTTAGATAATAATATAGTTGAGGTTTATTATATTGATGATGAGATGATTATTACTAAATTTTATCCAAATCTTTATCCAAGTATTATTAAATCATCTACGAATTGGTATACAGAGGATATTTTTAAAAAACGGTCAGATATTCATTTTAATTGTTTTAGAGATAAGGAGTATGCTAAGAATTTTCATAATAAAATTGTAGATGAATATAAAAGATTTAATAATGAAACGGGATTCTTTTTTTCTGATATTGGTCCTAATAATACATTGGTAGATGATGATTATTCTGATTTTAAAATAGTTGATATAGCTTCTATAAGAGTTGGGGATCCTGATGAGTTTACGTCCTTTTCTATGGTAATTACTGGTAATGGAACTAATGATATGGGATTTGTTGATGTTAATAAATTAGTTGAAAGTTGGAAGAAAAATTTATTTCAAATGCACATAATGTGGTATGAATCTAAGATGATAAATGAAACTTTAGATTCATTATCTGAAGCATTACAATATTCTAAGTTTCCTACAGAGATTAGAATTTGTTTAAATAGTCAGACATATTTAGAGAAACCAATTGAAGGTCGAGCGGAAGATATGTTTGATGAATTTAAAAAACATCCAATTTTAAAGAGTGCTATAATTATTACTAAGACAGACGATGAACCATTCTATAATATTGGTGATTGGAGACGAGAACAATATAATGAAGATGGATATACTATTTGGGGGGAAGGTGATTGTTTACTTCCATATGATTTATTTTATATTATTGAAAATGTTGAAATAGATCATCCCCATACACTTTCATTTTCGTCAAGAAAAATGTGGGATGAAACATGGGAAGAAGTGGAATTTGTTGGATTAGATAAATTTTCAAATCCATTTATAGAAGGAGATTCTCGTCCAGTAGCACCACATAATCTTGTGTCGGGTAATGGACACACCATTAATCAGATTCAATTAAATGAAATAAATGAAGAACAAGATGATGTGAATGTAATAAGGTTAAAACAAAATAAGATTGATGGTTCGTTATTTATTTTATCACCTGGATTACCTAAGTTTATTCCAGATGATATGAACTTTGTTAGAGAAGATACTTGTGCACAAGTTGTTTTTTCAGAATATAAGATACCACAATATCATGTTAAAAATAGATTGAAAGCACATAATTATTATCACCCACTTAAACGGGTGAATACGAAAGAAACAAGAAATGATGAAATGTGGAAACAGTTTGAGAGAAAGTCAACTGATTCAATGAACAAATTTTTAAGCAATTTATTTAGAGGTAAATGATATGTCTGATATTTTATTAACATTCCCGAGTCCGACCAGCACATCACCACAACAAATTCCGGCTTTGAGTATATTTTATCCAGGGGCAGCACTTGAACGAGAAGGACATAATGTACTTTATTGGGATGAACGTTGGGATAATGACCGTGATTTATCTGATAAGATTGACAAGGTAGATTATGTTGGAACTTCCAGTTTAACAGGCGAACAACTTAAAGGAGTAAAACGAATTTTAACTATAGCCAAGGAACGAGGAAAGATTACTATTTTTGGTGGGATACACGCATCATTAACACCATTTGAAAGTATTATTGAAGAGTATATTGATTATATTGTAGTTGGTGAAGGTGAACAGACAATTGTTGAGTTAATTGATGCCATTGATAATGGAAAAGAGATTGGATTGGGGGTAGTTACAAAAGATGGATTTAAGGGATTTAGACAATATATGGATGGTGGTACTGTTGAATCACCTATAACAGAAAAGACACTTCCTTATTTTGAAAAGTCATATCCAAATGATATAACATTGTTGACCAGTAGAGGATGTCCATATGCATGTACTTTTTGTTATAATGTTGTATATAATGAAAGTAAATATAGACAACTTTCATTAGATAAATTTGAAGAAGATTTAGATAAATTGCCGGGTATTGAATATATACAATTCTGTGATGATTGGGTGGGCCCAAAAAAGAGAACCATAGAAATTGCTAAAATTTTACATAAACGTGGTATTGCGAACCAACCACAAATACGTGCACGAGATATTGATGAAGAAATGGCTGATACATTAATTGAGTTTGGATGTACGGGATTGTCATTAGGGATAGAGACTGGTAGTCCAACGGTGTTAAAGGACATTGTTAATAAATCAGAAAAACAAGAACATTTTATAAATGCGGCTAAGATATTGGCTAGTAGAGGTATTAAACCACAATATTATTTTATTATAGGGTTCCCTGGAGAATCTAAGGAGCAGAGAAATGAAACTTATGATTTCGCTGATATGTTAAGTGAAATTCATGGTGGGTATATGTCTGTATCGTTTTTTTCTTTTACACCTTATCCAGGAACACCACTTTTTGAAAAGGCCAAAGAAGAAGGAATAGAAGTTCCAAATACTTTAGATGGTTGGAGTGATTTTGGAGATAGAAGTTTTTATCGTGAAAACTTTACTAAAGAATTTGCTAATATATATCATATAGCTGGATTCACTTTTCATAGGGGAGTTGGTGATAAAACAGATAGAAATTTCCCTGGATGGACACGGATGTTAATAAAACCATTTGAAATGTTATGTGTTCTCAGATGGAAATTAAGATTTTGGGGATATTATGATTTAGAAAAATATTTTGTAGAAAAATTATTAAGATGGGCTGTATATAGAAATAGAAGATTTCAAAAGGAGCTTCGGATTAGTAAAGCTAAACAAAAGGCAGATTCTAAGTTTGGATGGAAATCAGAGAAAAAAACAGGAGAAGGAAAATACAATATTCGTAATGTTGGTGAAGATGTTTGGAATTCTGAACTTAGACAGTCCGCATAAACTAAAAATAATGAAAAAATAAAAAGAAGGTTTTATGAAGGTTTTAATAACAGGTGGTACAGGAACTATTGGAAGAGCATATGTGAAGAATTATGCAGAGTTTTTTGATGTGTATAGTTTAAGTAGAGATGAAAATAAACAAACACAATTGTGGAGAGCTTTTCCAGAAGTTGTTGGTCAGTATTTAGGAAATGTAGAAGATAAAGAAACGGTTTTTAGAGTCTACGAGGATGTTAAACCAGACATTGTAATTCATGCTGCTGCAGTAAAACATATTAATTTAGCAGAGAAACAACCGATTCAAACTTGCAAGGTAAATATAGTTGGTAGTTTGAATATAATAGAAGCCTCTATAAGATATGATATACCAATAACTGTAGCGATTAGTACTGATAAGGCATGTTCTTATGAAAGTGTGTATGGTGGTTCTAAATATTTGATGGAAAGATGTTTTTTAGAAGCTAACAGTAATAGAAATAAGTTTTCAGTATGTAGGTTTGCAAATGTGGCACATAGTGATGGTTCAGTTTTACCATTTTGGTTGGATGAGAAAAGAGATGGTAATTCACTTAAACTTACGGATCCAAATATGAATAGATTGATGTTTACACAAGATGATGCAGCCAATTTGATTTATCGTACTGTAGAATACACTCGTAAAAATAGTGGTGGTTTTGTTTGTTCGTATAAAATGAGATGTGTTAAT
>Ga0080013_1002905_pt1 | contig 19100 bp, 20 predicted proteins | sample ETNvirenome_6_85_FD_69236 | JGI IMG/M metagenome (GOLD analysis project Ga0080013, IMG submission 69236) | Marine viral communities from the Pacific Ocean - ETNP_6_85 (SPADES assembly) (version 2) | ecosystem: Environmental > Aquatic > Marine > Oceanic | place: Pacific Ocean | collected 2013-06-19 | reverse complement strand
GAATTGTATCCATTTTAAATATACTCCAAATTCTAATGTTCTCGCGAAAATAAATTTACCATCTTTTGTTTTAATAAAAATACCAGTACACATCACTAATTATATATTTAGTTTTTAAAAAAAATGAAATTATTTTTATCATTAAAATTTTTGTCATTAAACTCAATAAGATTACAAATATAATTTAATACAACAAAAAACAATGTTACATATTATACATAATCATAAAAATTATTATAAGTCATATAATATTTCTAAATCAATTGCGAGAGAATAATCCGCATTGTTTAAATCAACAGGACGACCAAGTTCATCAAAAAGTTGTATATGTAATTTATCAATATTAACTGGACCAAAGTATTTTCTTATAGGATTCAGATTTAAAGTGAATTCTCTGTATAAAATAGTATTCGATGGTGCGTTGGTGGCTATTTTGGCAAGTAATCCTCGGTTTTTCATCATACCTTCTTGAAATGGAGATTGTATAGTATTTGTATAATTATTATTGTAATCATCCACGCTTAATAGTAAATATTTAGTACCTTGACAATCATAAATTCCTTCTGGATTATATCCTTCAAATCTATCATATGATGCAATATGTGGTAATACATAATTATTATTCCAATCGTAATAAGGTTGTTTATATCCAATTAGCCATCCCATATTTAATTGAATAGGACTTGTTGGTGTGTCATGTAAGCGAAAATCTAAATTAAATCGTTCTTCAAATACTCCAGTATTAAATGGACCTGCTCCGCCATTTGATATATCTCGTCTATCATAGAAAAATCTGAATTTACAAGTCATTTCATGATATTCACATGCAACACGATTTAATGAATTGTCTAAAGTAAATACAAATTTATTTAAATAATCTTCCAATTGTTCTCCAGTATAACTTCCATTACGAATTTTAATTACTTTCTCTGTTTCATTTAAAAATTCTGTTCCTCCGCTAACATCGTACAATTGAATTGTAAATTCATTCGTGTTAGTTTTAGAAGAGAATGTATAAATACAAGCAGGTATTTCAGCACTAACCAACTCCATAGACACTACATTTTTAATTGGATTAGGTAAATTATATATAAAATCAGTGTTTTTAGTATTAAAATAATTATCCCTAAATCTAGTATTAATATTAAATAAAATACGACTATGTTGTTTTTTTAGAGGATTAATGACCCCAGTTCTATAACTATGCGTAAAGGTTTGTGTTGACCCTTGGTTATTTGATTGTACTATTAATGCTTTGCCGTTTTCATTAAAAGTATTTACACTTGCTAATTTAGGTAAAATAGAAGATGAATTATTTATTGATTGTAGATTATTAATTTGAGAATTAGTATATGATAATTCAAGGGAATTGCAAATTTTTTTGAATACATTAATTAAAAAATGTTTAATATGTTCTTTTGTTCCGTCTTTACTATCGGTATGTTGTGATTGATTAATACAAGTATTAACAGATGTTTCTATATCATCTAATGTATAATGTTCTTTTTTGGGTATTTCTATTATTTCAAGCAATTCATCAAGGTTATAATTATTGATATTGAAATCCATATATATAATACTTTTTAAAAAAGTATAACAAAAATACTTTAAAAAGTATAACAAAAATACTTTTTCTAAAAGTATACTATAAGAATGGCGTCATGGTTTGGTAAATATGATTTTCAAGGAATAGTAAATGATAGTAATGGTTTTGGCAATTCAAGTGATAAAACAGATAAAACCAAGAATTCCACATTGTATTGTGATATTCGTGCTAAAGTAACATCTGGTTCATTAGGTAATAATTATTCATATGTAGATGTAAATGCTGATGGTACATTAAAAAGTACTTCTAATCATGATATGTATTTACGTCTAAACAAAGGGCAATTTAATTATTTTCAAGATGTATCTGTAAATAACGCACCAGAATTTTTCAGTTCTTATACAGTTACATTAAATCCAGATCCGTGTGATCCTCAGGTAGTAGATATATGTAATATTGACTTTACAAATGTAGATATAAGCAATGCATACAGCGGTATGATTTTATGGGATGATGTTGATAATGTAGCAATAGATAGTTCTTTAAGTGAAATTTATAGATATGCTGAAATAAGCAATAATGACTTTGATTCAAGTGCGAATGTATATGATTTTAGTGGAACAAGACAAGAATTAATTCAACAAAAGAAATTGTTTAGTTATCCATATCCAGTGCATTTTGGAAATTATCCTTGTTGATTTCATTTATAATAGTTTTTATAAATGAAAAATATCTTTATTGTTTTAACTTGACCAAGAGGTTAAGTCATCAGAATAATTATATCCAGCAAGTGTATTCCCACTGTCTTGAACTAACAGCTGTAATTTGTATTGAATAGTCATGTCAATTTCGCCTACGGTGTTGAGAAGGGCATCTTTTTGTCCAGTCTTTGATGTAAGTGTTATAAATATGGAGATAGAGTCACCCTCATTAAATGGGAAGGGTTGCTCGCCAGTCATGTCCTGAATTGTGGCGTCTGTGCCATCGGCAACCAAACGAGTTGGGTCTTCTTTGCCCAATTGTTCAAATAATTTGTACATAAGATTAGCATCTCCTCTGTCAGATGCATCGCCTGAATTTTTACCATTTGCAATATTTAGCGATGATACTATATGCGCACCAACAGTAGTGGCAACAGACTCATGCATTTCAGTTCTCATAGCTTCTTCATTGGTAAATAAATCTACTGCGGCTTCAGTGTTAAATGTATGAACTGCCAGTCTGCGTAACCAATCGTGTTGTAGAAGATTTTTGCTTTCTACCCCCTCGTGTCCAACCATGGCGCCTTTTTCTGGTTCGGCAACGGAACCGTGTGCGCTAATAATATTGGCATCGGAAATATTTAAAGGAATCTCTCCATCCGCGTTTCCAGATCCATTATTCGTAAGAGCTGAGAATGCATCCGGATAGCAAAAGAATTGCATATCAGCAGTACTTACATCAGTAACGTCTGAAGAATCAGTTTGGAATTTAAATAATGTTCTAGCTTGAGCAGATGTAATACGAAGTCGACAACCAACATCACCGGTAGCCGGGGCGGTGTAAGATTCTGGAATTTCTGCATTTGTACCTAAAGTGACAGCTTTATTAAGTTCTGTGAGATAAAATTCAACCATATTATACAATACCCCTAGAATAAAATTTTGACAGAAAAAATAACGCAAATACCCCTTATGTATATAATTGTGTGAATTCTAAAGCGATTGAATAGTCATTGTGATTTAAATTTAGAATATCACCAAATTTATTTAAAAGTTTAATCTGAATTTTTTTTATTTTAACAGGACCGAAAAAATCGCGCTGTTTAAATATTTTATCCGACGTATTATCCAGTAAAATAGTATTTGATCCAGATGATACAGTGATTCTTCCTAAAATATTATCTCCTAAATATGAATTACCATCACTAGAAATGATAGAGTTTTTAAAACTTTTATTAAAATCGTCTATAGATATGAATACAAAATTATCTATACCATTTCCATACGCACCTTCACTTATTAGGTATCCTATAAAATTAACAGGCGTATCTTGTATCAAATAATCATCATATGTATTTGTATTATTAATATCATATGTAGCATTCCTAAATCCTAACATCCAACCAGCATTTTTATATAATATTCCATTATTATTAACATCAAAGTCAAGTGTAAAACTAAAATTCGGTGAATACCATAAATTTAATGGGTCGTATGGACATGGAACACCAACACCTTCAATCTGTGTATTGTTTGCTCGTATTATAAGTCTACTAGTTTGTTCATCAAGTTCAAAATGTAAAAATGCCAAATTTTGTTGAGTAGTATCATTACTTTGTAAATAATGGTTCATTTTTTCTACAAAGTCTGGTGCTGTATAGTTACCATTTGGTATAGTAATAGTTAAATTTTGTGGCGCTGGTGATGTTGCTACATTAGTTATTGTAATATTAAATGTATTATTATTAAGTTCACTTGAAAACATATACCATATAACGGGTATTTCTGCAGCAGTTAATTTCATAGAAACAACATTGTTAATAGGATTTGGAAAATTATATAGAAAATTGGTTGCCGATGTGGTTGAATAATTTTTTCTAAATAATGTATCAATATTAACTACGTATGTAGTAGTTTTTTTTCGTATAGAATTTATAACACCAGAGGGAAATTTATTAATAAAAATATCTTGTGGATTTACATCTTTAGTATTAATTATAAAATTATCATTGTTTTGTGTAACTTGTGGTTGCTGTAATACATCATAACGATGTTGATCTATAGTAATAGGAGTATCAAATTCAGGAACTGAATTTGTAAATTGGTTACCATAAATGGTGTTATTATGTTCTTTTAATAATTTAAAATATGCTTTTTTAAAAAATGTTGTGAGTTTTGTTTTAGTAGATACTTCAAAATGAATATCACTTGAAATTTTATTTGTTACATTAATGTAAGCATCTTCTATAATTTGTTTAGTAATATCACTATTTATTGGTATTTTAAATAAATCATATAATTCATCAATACTATAATTTTGTATATTTAAATTTAAGGTATTTAAATTGTTAACTGATGTGGTATTTTCACTATCATCTATAGAAGAATTGGATAATGTGTCATTATTTATATAATGTATTAATTTATTCCTAACATTTTCAATAAAAGTAGTATATGCTTTGTCTTCAGTATTGTTATTATTATATGATTGAATAATTGTGTTAGAATTTATAATTATTTGGTCTTTACCAATAGGTTCTTGTAGATCTAATAAATCAATTAATTCGTTAATTGTATAATTTTGTATATTCAAGTCAATATTTTGTTTAGACATAATAGTATAATATATATTTATTATTTTAATTCTAAAGTAATAATATAACATATAATGAATAAACCAAATACATCTACAAGAACTTTAGATGGAGGTAATTCAACTACTAAAAATGAACAAACTATAACAAAATTAAAAAAGTTGTATACAAATATCGGAGCTCCATTGACAAAAATTATGAATCAGTATAGTAATAAACAATTTACTGAAGTAACTGAAAACATAAAAACCCCTGATTATACACAACTGAATACAAAGATATTTAATGCCAAATTAACAAGTTTACCAGATTTTGAAAAAGTTCGTGTAACATTAGTTGATATAATGCGTATGTTATCACAGGGATCTTTACAATATAAAGAAAAAATAGGTCTTAAACAGCAATTAGATGCAGCATTAGAAAGAGCAGGTATATTAGATGATATGGATTTATTACAAGAATTTATTAATAATTTAAACAAAGAGATAAGTTTATTTGGAAATGTAAATGTATCATTTACAACTCAAGCTACTATTGCCCCTGAATACGTCCAATATATTAATTTATATGGATATCCAGAAAATCATGTATTTAACCCAGAATTATTAGGACAAATTCTTAGCCAATTGAATTAAAAAATTGAAATATATTTTGTGTTGGATTACTTATGTAACCAAAAAACTTAAAATGTGTGCTTTGCAAGAAATAGATAATCCTCAATCAGTAAAATCGGTGTCTCCTTGTTATTTATCAACATTATCCGTTATGTCGTCAACTGGTTTATCAAATAGTAGCGATTCTGATGTGCCATCAGTTAATTCAAATATTTCTACCATCAACAATGTGATTACTCAAAATCCTCCAATACTTCTGCCACCACCTATGGGTCCATTAATGCGACAAATAGGCGAACATAAATGGAACTATGGTAAAGAAAAATTTAGGCGACTACACAATGTGTATAACATACTTAGAATATTGAAGTATGTTATAGTAAATCTAATGTTCTTATATAATGTGTTTATAATGAGAAAAATGACTAGTACCGAAGCAATGTTATATTGGGTGTATAATCCAATGTTGATATTTATAGCAATTTTATTTATGCAAAAAATCATGATATTTCATAAATATCCTAAAATATCCCATAATTCTTTTCAAAAATTGTCACATTATCCTGGATATTCATATGACTATGGGTTGTTAATTGCTGCTAAATATCCAATTAATGTCAGAGATATTTCATATGAGTATTGGATTGCTCATAATAAAACAACTGGTAATACTCATTATGTTACTATTAGTAATCACAATTATGATATTCCATATCTCTACGATGAGTAAATAAGGTAGAATTGTGTCGTTTAACTCATATAAGATTGTTAATGTAAAAATGTATACTTCAGAAAATTATAATTTTTTCATACAAAAATAGTATTTGAAATAAAATTGAAATATTATTTTGGCGTTAACATATAATTAATCAAACCTTAACTAAAAATCCCAATAACCTTATTGTTTTACGATAATCGCCCCATCCAATAACTCTAATAACATATCTTCTAATACTATATATATATATATATATATTTACTATTAGATAATATGGAACTTCCTGCGAACAGTGGTGCTGGTACTGGTGGTCCTCCTCAAAACACCATAATTCATACATCTGAAGAAAAGGATTACGACGAGTGTGCTGTATGTCTAGAGGATTTTGATGATACTTGTGTAATTAATGTAACGTGTGGATGTGGGTTTAGTATGTGCGTTGAATGTATAAAGGGGTATTTAATTCGTACAACTAAAGATCCTCATTGTATGAAATGTAATCGCGCATGGGATCGCGATTTTCAATACGCTAATTTATCACCAACGTGGATAAATGGAAAATATAGAACATATCGTAAGCAACTTTTATTGGAGCGCGAGAAGGCGCGATTGCCTGAAACTCAGATGCGTGTAGAAGCATACAAAAATATAAAAGTATATGATATTAGTATACAAAAACAAATATTAGAAGAGCAAACACTTTTGAGACAACTAGAATTATGTAGACAAACAAAGCGTCTTTTAATCCAACAAAAAAAAACCATACAACGTGGGGGAAATGTGGGAGAAGTAGTAGATAAAAAGAAATTTCTTCGTAAATGTCCAAATGAGGAATGTCGTGGGTTCTTATCATCGGGATATAAGTGTAAATTATGTGACACGATTGTATGTTCAAAATGTCTTGTAATAAAGGAAAAAACTTCAACAGAGGAACATGTGTGTAACCCAGATGATGTAAAAACAACTGAAGCAATTAAGAAGGAAACACGTCCCTGTCCTAAGTGTGCTGTTCGAATTTTTAAAATATCTGGTTGTGATCAAATGTGGTGTACCCAATGTAATATAGCTTTTTCATGGAAGTCTGGGCGAGAGGTTGGTGGGACTGTTCATAATCCCCATTATTATGAATGGATGCGAACACAAAACTTATCTGGAATTCGCAATCCAGGTGAAATTGTGTGTGGAGGATTACCTGAGTATCATTATGTAGCACGAGTTGTCCAATGTTATAAAAAAAATATATCTGACGCATATAGATATTTACTTCTAGTCACTTATCATCGTGGAACACAACACATTCTACATACTCTAATAAACCCATTACGAGAACGTATTAACAATGTGAATGATAATGCAGATCTACGTATGCGATATTTAATGAACGAGATAGATGAAAAATCCTTTATAAGCATATTATCTCGTCGTGATAATATCCGACAAAAGAATGTAGCAATGCTACGAATATTTGAAACATATAACACATTAATGATAGAACTTTTTAATAATTTTATGGCATTATGTGGTGCTATATTTGAGGGTTCTGCTAACAGACCAAAATGGTCACAAGAACACAAAAAAGCATTAGAAGAACTAGTAACAATACCAAAGGAAATTCGTAAATATTGTAATGGGGAATTAAAAAAGATTAGTAAAAATTACAATATGAAGGTTCATATAATCACAAGAGATTTTTCAACAAATGCTAAGATGGTAAAATATTAATAGGTAAAATAACATCATATTAAAATAATAATATTCAAATAGCAAAGAGTTTACTAAGAAACTTATGTATAAAATTTTTTTTATCTATAAGTTTCGATTGTGGTACAGATGTAATACCTTGACCTCGTTTTAGATGTGAATATCCTCTAAAAACCATATCTTCAAAAACCTTTAAATATGTAAGGTCTATTTCACTCATATCATTGCGGTCTATACGGCGTCGTCCGATATAACAATACCTATTATAATTTTGATCACTATATATACGATGTCGTCGTTTAAAATTAATTTTGTTTTTAATTAATCCAATTCCCATAATTTTTCCAGGTGCATCTGGTTGTCCTTTTGAAATATTCAACATTTCCAGAACAAACATATCTACTTTTAGTGGTATATTAACAGAAATTGGTTTTGGAACTCCATAAATACATCCGTTAAAATCGCATTTATCTCTGTATGTGCGATTTTCCTCAAATGTTTTGTGATTAAATCGTGTAGTAGTAACGTAATACGTAGTATCTAAATATTTAAACATTATGTTATGATATGTCTTTTCTCCATATGTGTTTTCAATTTTAAATAGGACCAAATGCTTTATTTGGTGAACTATTGATAGAAATAAAATTATGAATAATAAATCCTTCTAAGATAATAAATGAAACAGCTACGATAGTTGAAATAATCATTCTATAATAATGTTCATGTTTATAATATAATAATGCAAATTTCTCTACATAATATGATACGTTTTCAATAGTTGATGTAGCAACTCTGGACGTAGATAACTTGTTATCAATCTTCGAAGAAAACCCAGAAACTAGAAAAGGTACTGGGTTCAAAGTTATAATTTGTATAAAATGTACTATTTTGTTAATTATATATGGAATGGTTTTCGTAGGTAATATCCATGTAATAATAGTCATAAAAATCATAGATAAATAAATAGATATATTAGAGCGTTGATTTTTGATTTTTTCATGAATACCATGTATAAAAATTCCCGATAAAGCTACAACACTTATTAAATTGTAGGATATATATTTCCAAATAGTATTAGGATCAATATTGTAAATATTTGAAAAGTAAGATGGATATGTAATAGCGAATATATTGGCCACAATATCAACATTTGCAAAATACGTTAAGAACACTGAAAAAGGAGTGTATTTATATAAATAATATGGAACAATTATCATTACAATAATATAAATAACAAAAATTCCTAAATAATTTTTATATGTATTAGTCTCTGTGCCTTTGTGTATATATGGTCCAGCGGTTATATCATGTGTACCTGTAAATACATTAATATTTTTAGATTGCTCCATTATATATATATATATATATATATATACCACATAAAATCATTGTTTAAAATACTGGTATTTTTTTGTGTGCAATGAAAGTATTTGTAAAATTTCTGATTGCGTAAATTGAAAAAACTCAAAAATAGTAGTATCATTTATAATTTTTGGAAAACCTTGTATTTTTGTAATATCTGGAATGAGTTGAAATATATATTTTTCTAAATATTTCATACGATATCTTGTACTTTCAAACAAAAATAATGCTGTTTTTGTAGATAAAAAGGATTGGATATTTATTAAGTCTCTTTCATTATAACCATAAATAACATAATTGTCTCGATTGGATATTCCATATATCCCTGTATCGTCATAAAATGGGAATCCATACATTTTATGAGCAAGTATTAATTTCTTCTCTCCATAAAAAATACAGGGGACGTTGCTATACTCATAAATAAGTTGTGGAATGTGTTTTTTTTCACCAGTAAGGATACATGTTTTAACATTTGTATATGGAAACTCCATAGTTTTATGTGGTGATAGACAAATATGTTTATGAGGCATATTGGTTTTTTTTATATTAAATGTTCCTAAATAACAAAATTGTTTGATTTTTGAAATAATCGAACTTCCACAAAGAGGAATAGGTTCTCCAATGTTATATTTATATGGTTCATATGATCTGGTAAACTTATTGTAGAGAGAAACATAAAGGTCATTACTCATTTTTTCAAGAATAAAATAACAAGAAGGGGTTTGCGCTTTATGTTTGAATATCTGGTTTGTTTCGGTGTTGGTAAAGTTGTGAAGTTTATGAAGTTTGTATTGTGTAATAAAATGGTACATACGTAATTTATCTGGTTTCATCCAAATAGATGGTATAATCATAACAAGATATCCGTGTGGTAGTAATAAAGAACAACTATGTTTTACAAAATCAGTCCATATAGTGCGTCCATCCATTTTTTTATGCAATAGTTTATTAGTTGGAACTTTGATAGCACCATTGCAGTTATATGGAGGATTACCAATAATAATATCAAATACATAATCTTTTCCGAATGTTAAAAAATCGCAGTTATAAATATTGGCATTGGGTCCAAACATTTTTCGTAGAATACAATAATTACTTGGATTAATCTCAACCATAAAAATCATCTTGGAGAGAATATGCTGTTTCCGCTTCTCTCTACATTTTATAATATTTTGGAGTGAATTCATCAAAACTTTATAAATAACCATTGCAAAGTATCCACATCCGCATGCTGGGTCTAACCATTTTAAATTGGGATTTTCTAGAATATGTGATGGTATTAATGAAATCATATCTTGTATTAATGAAAAAGGTGTATTAACCTCTCCATATATTATTTTGTTTTCATTACTAACATTAAAATTTTGTTGAAATGTATGTAAATCAATAGTATCAATAAAGGAACAGCTTATATCAGTAATATTCATTATTAATTATGTGGGATATGTCATATAGAGAAAATAACCAGTCTATAAACACGAGTTTTACATACACATTCTCTCTATAAAGGTTTCCCCATACAGGTTCTTTACATATTATTTAACATAACATTATAGAATTTACAAGCCTGCTATATTTGCGTGGCATAAATTTGCGTTTGATTTTTGTAGATTTATATGATATTAATGCGTCATCAAATTTTTTAAAATATTTGATGTAGTCAGTAAAATCATAAAAATATGGACTTGTTATATTATTTATATAAGTATCATTAGATGAGGATGAATGGGATAAAATAACATTGGTTGCATATGATTTTATTGGAATAGATATGAAATATAAATAATAAAGTGGAGAGAAGCAAGTAATTAATTTATCTGACAGCATTTGAAAATTATATTTAATGTGCCGTTTATATTCTTTTTCTTGCAATATGGGTTCATCTAAAAATAGCGAATAATTGTATTCAGCACCAATAAAAGAAAAAATATGAAACATGACGTAGTCATCAAGTTTGTTCATTATATAATATATGTATTAAAATTTAACATTACATATGTAACTTTTATGGTTCATCATCGCATATTTCTTCATAAAATTGGGAATAAAACTCTTGAACCTTTTTTGAACTGCGTATTTTTTGTGGATTAAACGCAGTTAGATATAAATTATCGATTGTTTTAACGCGTGAAATCGCAACATATGTTTGCCCAGAAGCAAATATACCTCCTCCAATATCTATTTCGGCACAATCAAGTGTTGCTCCCTGTGATTTATGTATAGTAATTGCGTAGGCCAATATGAGAGGTATTTGCTTAAGTTCAAATCCTGGGATTGTTTCACTTTTCCATGAATGTGGAGTTATGGGTATTGTAACTCCATTTTTAAATTGAACTTCTGGAAATCCATTTATAAATTGTCGAACAATACCGGTGCTTCCATTTACGATACCAATATTAGCATCAAGATTAGCGATACACATAACTTGACATCCAACAGTTAACGAGATTTCTTTTTCAAACGAAGAATTGTTAATAATATATTTTTCATCTGTTTCTAATTGTTTTTTGGATGGTTTTTTGTAATTATGTTGAGACGTGATGGTAGTAGAAGGTTCATATGCCATATTATATACGAATGTATTACTTTCTCCATTTAATTTGGCGATTTCACCATTATTAATAATATCAACGTGTTTTCGTCGGGGATATAATTTAATAGGTTTAATAATAATACTGGGGCATGTAATGCCAACACGTTGTTTTAAAGCGCGGTATCCGTCTGGAAGTAATTTACCTTCCCGTATTTGGTTTAAAATAGATACATATGCATCATCTTTTTGTCTAAAAATAGTTTCCATAGGAATTTGGTAATCAAATGTTTCGTTCCAAAGCGTAGATTCAAAACAAAATGCTCCGCTGTCAGGGTCATTTATATTACCAACTGGTGGAAGTTGATAAAAGTCGCCACTAAAGATTAATTGTATGCCTCCAAATGGTTTGGCGTTTTTCCGTATTCTTTTACCAAGTTGGTCTAATAGGTCAAATAAACTTTTGGACAACATACTAATTTCATCTACAATTAGAATATCTGTAGTTTTCCACAACTTGGATTTATATTTATTCATAGATATGCGTGTAATAATTTTATGGTGTTCACCTTTTGCTAAACCAATACCAGCCCAACTATGTAATGTTTTTGCCTTACATTCTAATAAAATGGCTGCACATCCAGTCATAGCACAAACTTTTATACGTTTTCCCAGTTGCATTGCGTGGTCATGAATATATTTAATAAGAAATGATTTACCACATCCACCAGGTCCAGTCATAAAAATATTGCCTCCTTCACGATAATAATCAAAAATTTCCTGCTGTTCTTCTGATAATTCCATAATTATTATTATTCTCAATAATAATAGTTATTATTCAATTTTTTCCAAACAATCTTAAAACAATTACATTAATTAACTAATGGTAAAATCAATATGTTTTTTAACGATATTATCATCATATTTACTATATATCAACGCAAATGTAGTATTATATGAATATGCGCCGAATTCGCATATAGTCACCCCATATAATGGAATAATATTACGCGAAACGATACAATCTGCGTACTTTGCATATAAATATCACGGCAAAATCCAATTGCCATTAAATGCTCAACAGAGAGAATATCCAAAATCTACCCTTTTGTTTGGAAGTAATTTACACAAGGATTATATCGTAAGAGATACTCCTATAAAAATAGGTTCTATACAATATAATTCAACAGAAAGGCATATATTTCATTATGTATTAAATCTGGTAGTTAGTTTCAAAAATAATTTTGGGTTATTGATAACACATAATGGAGAGAATATAAAACAAAGTATTAATAATCGTCCAATATCAATATATGAATTTAGAGAATTCTCTCCAGGATATCATATAATAGATGTATATATATCATCAAATAAGATTGCTTGTAGTTGTCCATCTCGGGGAAATGGGTATATAAATTCTCGGTATTTTGTTGGTTGGGTAGAATCACATTCATATTCCTCGCCTCATATTATGGATAAATTAACTTGTAATACTGGAATAATACAATCATTAGTTATGGCGTATAATCGCAATTACCCCAACCCCCTTTCTATTTAACACATTTATGTTAGGTAATTTCTGTGGTTTAGACCGCATACTATCAATAAGGTAAGGTATATTATTAATATACCGAATACAATATGTATGACGTGTATTATATACAATATAACCCAATGTAGTGCTTGTGTGTGTTTTTATACGTTTGGATTTATAGAAATCATAATGTTCCATAGTGATATGAAATTTTTTTTGTGATAAAATATATCCAAATATATTATCTATTAGACCATTATTATAAAAAAAACATTTGTTTTTGGAACTTCCCCTTTCAAATTTGTTGATAACATCAAATTCATCACAATATTTGTTAAATTCTGGGAGGGTTATTAGTTTTCTTCCAATTAAATTATTTAATGCGTGACATCTGCAGTAACTTCTAACTTGTCGTTCATGATATATATTCATACTAGATGTTATGTAGAGAGAAGATATAAAACACAAATAAAATAATGCTTACATAGTTCAAAATAATATGTAAAAATCGAATGCTTTACTTATGTTTGCGTCGGTGGGTTTTGTTATTGTCTGTAAAGGATTCGCGTGCACATTCAACGATAGGTTTTAATAGTTCCCATCCAATTTGAACACTTTTTGATACACTATTTAGTATGTCGCTCCCTCCACTTTCATCACCTTCACCCTCCCTTCCACCACCCTCCCTTCCACCACCCTTACCATTTATGAACGTATTGCTAGATGTAGAATTCATTAATTCACAAGGAACCATTTTAGCACAATAATTTATAGGAGGACATGGATTAGGACATGAATCTTTAGTATCAGTTAATTGGACTGTAGATGTAGGAACTGCTGTTGCTGTTTTTACAGCAGTGGATGTTGCTGTTGCTGTTTTTGCAGCAGTGGATGTTGCTGTTTTTGCTGCTGTGGATGCTGCGGTTGATGTTGCTGTTTTTGCAGCAGTGGATGTTGCTGTTGCTGTTTTTACAGCAGTGGATGTTGCTGTTGCTGTTTTTACAGCAGTGGATGCTGCGGTTGGTGTTGCTGCCGCTGCGCTGGATGATGTTGATTTCTTAGATTTTAATTTGGATGCCTTCCATTTTTGTTCTTGTTGTTGTCGCACCTTCCATTTTTGTTCTTGTTGTTTTCGCAATGCTGATAATACTTTTTTTTTTTGTTTTTTTTCTCTTACCTGTCTGCCTCTTACAAGACTTTGTATTTTAGTTGCTGCTTTTGCTTCTTGTTGTCTTTTTATTGCTGCAGCGGCAACTTTTGTTTTAGTTGCTGCTTTTGCTTCTTTTGCTGCTTTTGCTTTTTCTGTTGCTTCTTTTGCTTTTGCTTCTTCTTCTTTTTGTTTTTGTCTAGCTAAAAATGCTTTTGCCCTAGGGGATACTGGAGTAGCACCTGAGGCAGGCCCGACTTGCTTTCCCTCACCGCTTGTACCTTTTACTTGACGTGCTGGTCGTCTTTTTAACGTTCCAGGCTTGGTATGAAATTTACGTGGTTGAGATGGAGAAGAACCTTTTTTTGTAGTCACTATTTTTGAACCACTACCACTCCTTCTGGTTGTTTTTGTTCCACCTTTCATTTTGTTTCTTTTTAATGATTTATTTTTCAAATCTAATGCTCTGCGTCGCATTGTTATTCGTGTCCGTTTAACTTTATATTTTCCTTTTTTATCATGCTTTCGCGATTGTTTTTTACTTTTTTTTATTCTTATGGATCGTTTAGCTGATAATTTCATCTATATAGATATAATTAGAAATTTTATTATATAATTAGAAATTTTATTATATAATTATATTACACCGACCGATATTTAAAATGAAACAAAATCCACGAATGAATATGCTTTGTGGAGAGATGAAAATAAGCAATATTTAATCCCACAAAAAATAAACAAAAATATTTATTATATTTAACCTAAGTTATGATGAAAATATCCGATAAATTCCATATAAATAATATATAGATATTTATATGGATAAGATTTATAGCAAAGAGTTATCTAAAAAGAATGAATGGATATCAAATATTGATATGCTGGCTATAAAACAAATAGACAATAGCAACGACGCAACACCCGATTTATATAAAGATCCTGAATTGAAAATTGCTGTATCTAATGAATTAAAGCGTAGATATATAGTGGATATAAAGTATGCAATGAAAAAGATGAATTCAGAAGAACATAAAAAGTTTATTCGAGATGCTGGATTTAAAGTAGAAAAGGGAGATTATATTAAAAAGTTTTTGAAAATGTTAAACAACCAAAGTTATACTAAAGTAAAGAAATTGAATGAAAAACTTAAATTTTAACTCCTAAGAACCTAGCAATTTTTTGCCATAATGATTTGTTTTTATGTGCCTTACCGTTTTCTATTTCTTGAATAACTTTTATTGGTATTTGCAATTGATGTGAAAGTTGTTTTTGTGTAAATTTTTTAGCAGTTCTGCCTTGTTGTAATGTTTGTGATGTTTGTTTATCTATAACATCTATTGTTGTTGTTTCACTATGTTCTAGTTTCCGCATTTTATTAGATTGATAAAATCGTACTGTTTTTTTTGTTTCTCGTGGTCGTTTTTTAAAAATAATAGGTTCAATGTCGAAAGGAGATGAATTGCTCATAATATATTAATATTGTATAATATTTTTATGTATATTATATAAAATCTAAATATGGAAATAAATATTTCAAGTGAACATATAAACGAAAATAGTATAAATGACATATTGATTTTTTTAAAAACCAAATCAATTACAGCACAAGTATTTAAAACAAGTTCAATTGTAAAATATATTAATGAATATAAAGTAGAACATGGATTAAGAATAAATTTTTTTGATACATCTAAAGAAATATTTAAAGATATTGTATGGTCTTTTTTAAAAAAAAAATATAAATTAACTTGTGCATACGTTAAATATAGAGATGAGTATATGGGTTGTATTTTAAATTGGCCATCTGTTTTCACTAAAAACAATTGCAATGTCTGTGATTAAATTATAATATCATAGTATTTTATATAATATGAAATCTCTGATCGTTCCATTTCTTACAGGTGGAACAGTAGTTAGTATTGTAAATTATTTTTCAAAATCGGACAAACCAGAAATAGCAGCTATTCTCACCACATTTCCAATAGGATTATTGGCAATGTATTTTATAGATAAAAAGGAAAAATTACACGTTTTAGGAAAGAGTTTAATATGGACAAATATGGCGATTATTTTAACATATATTTGTATGGTTTTGATAATAGAATATGATATTCCAGTATTGAATGATAATATAATCATTGCTTCGTTTGTGTTATGGGTATTATTCGCAATGATTTTTTTTAGAATTGCTAAAAAAATAAATAGCTAGGTGTTCTATAAATAATATCTATGTCTTCTCTCTATAAATAGAAATAAATTGGTCAAAATATATGAAAAAAAGCATTAATTAAACATTTTTGTTTATAATAGTATGAAAATGTTTAAAATTAACCAAAAAAAGCACTAAATAGTGTGTAAAAGTATTCGAGCGTAAAAAAAGGCACTACGTATAATGTAAAAATCCCAGTAAAAGTATTCGAGCGTAAAAAAAGGCACTACGTATAATGTAAAAATCCCAGTAAAAGTATTCGAGCGTAAAAAAAAGCACTACATAGATAGATAATTAATAAATAAATAAATAGTTTAAAAGTATATAAATGTCATATTATAATAGATGGATGAAAGTGCCATATTAGAGTGCGTGTTAGATAATAATGAAACGAACACATTTTTCAAATTACAATCAAAAACGACCCAAAATAAAATAATAGAATTAGGAGTATATGTTTGGAAAAATAGTAATAATAAGTTAAAATCATTAAATAATGAAGAAGTAAATAAATGGAAATTAGAGTATGATGTAGAAAATGCATACAAAATCAAAGAGTATGAATGTAAGATTGAAGATATAAAACAAAGCAATATAGATAGAGAGAATAATTTACACATTACAAATCGTGAGTTATTGCAAAAGATCGAAGAACTAAAAAAATCTCATATCGAAGAGATACAATATACATGTAGACATCAGAAAAAAATATCGGAACATTCAAGTGAGATGACTATAAAAGCGTTGAATGAAGAAGTAAAAAATTTACAACAAAGTGTATCTTCTTTGTATGAAAAAAAGGGAACGGAATTGCAAACGCGAGAAGATTCGTTACGACAATATTATCAAACGCAATTGGAAAAGAGAGATGGCAAATTAATTGATTTTCAAAAACACGAAGATAAGTTGAGAGAATATTATCAAACACAATTGGATAAAAAGGAAGAGCAAATAACTTCTCTCCAATCTCAAAATATAAATATAATTAAGACAACACAAAATTCAGCAAATAAAGGGGATAGAGGGGAGTTTATATACAATGAGTATTTACGATCGTTCATCCCAGATATTGAGATCATAGAAAAAAATAAAACAAAAAAAAATTGTGATATAGAGGTGCGGAATGGAATGATATATAGTTTACATGAGGTAAAGTTTTATAAGAATTCGGTTGATTTGAATGAGATTAATAAACTACATAATGATATTCGGATAAATAAACCAGATTACGCAATATTGGCTAGTTTAACAAGTTCAATATCTTGTAAACCAAATTTTACAGTAGAAATAATAGAAGAGTGTTTGGTTATTTATTTATCAAATGTATTAGAGAGTCCAGAAAATATTCGTGTTGCGTGTATAATAGGAGATGTATTCTATAAGAATAAGATTTTAAATAATAATACAAAAATGGAAACATTAGAGATAGAAATAACAAAAATAAGGAATATGTTGAAGAGAAAATTTAATACAATGGAGAGAAACGCTCAATTAACAATAGATGCTATAAAAGATGCAAAGCAATTATATATCACAGACTTGATACCATTATTAAACGATGTATTTCAAAAACCACAAACTAAAAAGGTGAAACAAAAGAAGGTGAAACAAAAAAAGGCGAAGCAATTAATAAAAGTAAATACGGAAATACCTAACAATAATACAATTCTTTTAGAGCATAATAAATCATAATATAAGTTCACAGTTTATGAATATGGTAAGAAGTTTAAACAATGGTATTACTTCAATTATTATAAGAGCATTAAACGTCTTATAATAATATATAAAGTATATTCTTATGGTAAGGTCAGTATAAATGGATAATGACTAAAAAATATAAGAGCATAGTAAGTATTAAACATTAAAATATTAAAAATACTTATGGTAATGACAGTCTAAATGGTAAATGACTAATATGCTTGAGAGCATAGTAAGTATTAAACATTAAAATATTAAAAATTCTTATGGTAAGGACAGTCTAAATGGTAAATGACTAAAATGCTTGAAAGCATAATAAGTCTTAAACATTAAAATATAGAAAACTCTTATGGTAAGGACAGTCTAAATGGTAAATGACTAAAATGCTTGAGAGCATAGCAAGTCTCAAATCCTAAAATATAGAAAACGCTTATGGTAAGGACAGTCTAAATGGTAAATGACTAAAATGCTTGAGAGCATAGCAAGTCTCAAATCCTAAAATATAGAAAACGCTTATGGTAAGGACAGTCTAAATGGTAAATGACTAAAATAAATGAGAGCATAGCAAGTCTCAAATCCTAAAATATAGAAAACGCTTATGGTAAGGACAGTCTCACATAGAGCAGTACTTCTAAACATAATGCTACTCATTTCTTAATTAATTACTTTTTAAAAATTAAAATCTAAATAAATAATAATAAATAAAATACTCAACTTTGTTGATGTGCTTCGCACAGTATTTTATT